>Ga0065711_1050743_pt1 | contig 10674 bp, 5 predicted proteins | sample Hoacrofraction12_FD_59098 | JGI IMG/M metagenome (GOLD analysis project Ga0065711, IMG submission 59098) | Hoatzin crop microbial communities from Cojedes, Venezuela - Epithelial fraction 12 v2 (version 2) | ecosystem: Host-associated > Birds > Digestive system > Esophagus > Crop | place...
GAGAGGAGAGGAGAGGAGAGGAGAGGAGAGGAGAGGAGAGGAGAGGAGAGGAATTTAGGCCAAAAGGACATAGACCCCACTTCTCTATTTTCCTGGTCACAGCTGGGATCCCTTCTCAGTGACTGAACAAGGCTTCTCCTCCTGCGGAGAGGAGGGGCAGGACTCTGGCAGCGGCTTCCAGTGCTCTAAGACAGAGAAACCCAGAAGTCGTTCTCATTTGTAACCTGGCTGGAGCTTTGCTAGTTTTAGTATCAAGATGTCGTAACAGTTTTTTTGATTTTTCTTTTCTGTGTATACTCTGCTGAGCGATTTTCCAGGACAGAATCTGAGATTAATTTTGTTCAAGGTCATACTGGCAGTTCAGAGTTACAGTTAATTGCCTTCACCACGCAAACTGCCAGTAGGAAGAAATCACAGTACGTTTTTGTATCAAGGAACCATTTGATTAAAATGGGCCTTAATATGTGCTATTATTCCCCAGCAGCCATGCCAGATTTACTCAAATATGAATAAAAGTAAATAGGCTGAAAACATCCTGAGCTTTGGGCGCTGTGCTGCGTGCCAACACAACAGAGCCTTTGTTACAGGCAGAGCGGTGCGCTCACTATAGAGTTACTGCTTCCAGCTTCAGCTGCTGCACTTCCAGAAAAATCAGCCTCCAAAGAAAAACAAACCAAACCACCCCACGCTTGCAGTGGACACCAGCTTAGCACCGTGACGTTGGTCCCAGGTGCCACCAGGTGTGACAGTGGCCATCCTGTACAGCACCCCATGGGCCCGGTACCCACCTTTGCTCTCGCTCCACTTGCAACTGGGCACAGGGAGTCACTGCCAGGCATAGACTTGCGCTGAAGCAGGCTGGAAATTCTCCACCTGGAGTGGTTTTCTCTGCTGCCTTGCTTGTTGTTTGCTTCCACATCTCCATGCAACAGGTAGACAATTGTTTTTACCTGTAGCGCAAAAATGAATGTGAGTAGTTAAGTTAGTGTAAGCTGGCACTATCCAGTGTAAGTGGCTAGAGAAGTAACTTGCAGACCATTGCAATTCATAAATTGTATATACAGTAAATAAGCAAATAACTATATTCAGTGGGATTAGTGTAGGCTGGCAGTGATGAACTGTAAATAAAAACTGGAGAATGTTTTGTATGTAGAGCTTTATGATCATAACAAGATGATATCATCTTATTCATGGGTAAGCGGCAGAGACGTCTACTACTTTAAAGCCTTATGTATTTGTCATGCAGCCAGATTCATGTTGGCAAAACAGTGGGAAAAGTCTCTTCAATGTTGATAAACAGTATTAGGAGGTTTGGGAAGTGGAAGTGACAGAAAAATATAAGCATTCAGTGCACATTCAAAACATCACAGAAACAAGCAAAAGATCTGCTACAGTATGCAGCGTGTGAACCACCATTCACTGGCTTCTGAAGGTAGCCATATTCACCTGCTATTAGAATAAAAATTTGAAATGTCCCTTTAAACACAAATACTCGTATTTCATCTTGAACTGAGGAGAGATTGTTTATTCAGAAACAATTAGCAACAAAGGTTTGAATTGTGCTCTGATAGAATCTGAAACTCAACTCCCAAATAGTCCAAACCCAAGAGACTGCATTTGCTGATTAGCAGAAGCTGAAAGCCTGCAACTCTGCGGAGGCAGCGCCGAGCAGGTTTTGAAGGATCTATGTTTTATTATATTCATACTTATCAAAGGGTGTATAAAACAATCTTTTAAATAGCTATCCCATGTTGGCAATAATTTTGAAGGTCTTCAGTTAAATTATAAAGAAGAGAAAGCCTTTGTTTTATAAAGGTCTTTGTATGAGTGACATGTCTGTAATGAGAGACAGCAGTAGGAATCTGCAAGATTCTGAAGAAGCTGGGTGGGGTGGAGTGTATTTTTTTATATGCTTCTCAGTGCTCAGATAGAAATAATAAAGCACACCCTGATCTCATCATATTCTTCTAAGTACTAGGGGCTGTTGGATTGTATGTCCTGCAGCAAACTCTGCATTGACTTTTATTACTTTGTTTAATTACTTTTTATTTTCTATAAAATACTATCTTCATAACTTGTCCTTTCCTTCCTACTGAGAAAATAAGGGCTTTATTGTAAAAAATAAAATAAAATAGAAGTCTAAAGGCTTCATTGCCTGTGTTTGGTGTGATGTCTACAGCGTACTCTATCACCGGATGGCTAAACCTGATCAGCGATTACTGCTGTGGTGCTTGCTGAAGAAAAGCAACAACTGTACTTAACGTGCTAATTATCACATGAGGCATACCAGCTCTGAAAAGACATAACTCTGAAATGCCAACTATGGAAGTAACAGACAGAGTGTTGACAGTCAGTGACATTTTGAGTGACTCTTGTACAAAGCACCTGATGTCCTGTTGGAACCATATCTGCGGCTCCATGCTGCTTTCTTTTGCTTGCATCAAAAAAGAAAGAATAGAGAATATGCTAATGAGGCTTGATTACTTACTGTCTCCCTGCAACTTGCTCGCTCTTTGGCCATGGTGTTTATTAAGAATAGCCTGTAGAAAAAGCTACGTTCAGTATCACCACTATTTTTTGGTTGCATTACATTGACATTCAATTTCCAGCTTCAAAATGAACTATTAGCAGGTATAGCAAAATGTTAACAGCATAAAGGAGGTTAGATGGCAACGTACATCAGAGGTCAAGAAACAGTTGTCCTGTACTGTAGTGATTACTTCATGCAATCTTAGAAAAGGGGAAGAAAAGACAGCTTTACACTTTTTGTGTGAATTCCCCATATTGGGCGATTCTAGACTTTAGCGCAGTTCTAGCCAGGAGGGGTTAATGAGCATGTTCTTGAGAAAAAAACTTCTGTAGTTTTCTTCTGGGGGTCAGAATGGAGATCATGTGGAGAAAGAATAAATTGAAAGGAGTTTCCCAAAACCTTTTTTTTCTGTAGTGTCTGAATAGCAAATCTTTCTACGTTAATGAGAACTGCCCAGTTATGGATTAAATACATTTTCTGTATAGGTTCCTCTTCACATGGCCTGGATTTCTATTACAAACAGCAGCTGGCTTCCAGGGTATATACTAACACTAATCACAATCATTGTTAGCAACAGTGAATTGGAAGAGGATAAGAAATATGAGCTATTTTTAGAGGCAATAAGCCAGAGCTCTTCACTCTGAGAGAAAAGCCATTTTTAGGAGTAAGTGGCTGAGCTGGTTAAAATTCATCACTGGGTCTGCTAGTCTATGGATGTCCTTAAACCTTTCTGACTTTATAATTTATTATGTTTATTAAGCATTTAGGAGCTTTAAATTCTAATCTTTGGTGTAGAAGAATGCTTATTTTACAGAGATTCAGTGTTACCTTGGTGTTACGCAGTACTCATTGTTCACCCTGGATTTCAGAAATCCTGTTCAAGAAAGATAGAATTTCATGGCTAAAACCCAACTATTTTACCAAAGAAAGGAGTGACATCTTCAATTATAATTAAAAGTAAAACATCTTGAAATATGTGGAAGTAATTTCTTATCGCTTTATCAAAATTGTTGTATACAAACTTTAATGCATTTTGAAAGAGTAGTCTCAAATATAATGAATTGGGTTTATCCTTAACTTTAAAGTGTTTCTGAAATCTTATTTAGAACAGCCAGGATTTTTGAACACGTCCAAAAGCCCTAGGAGCCTAATCATGGGACATGTTTCTAATCCACAGAGGTGTTTTAAAATCCCACTCATTGGTCCTTGTTTTGTTGTTGTTTTGCATCGTTCACAAGTATTTTGTAAACCTCTTCCTATATCACTTTTCTGCACACATATGTTGGAAGTCACGGGTGATCAGGCTGCAGTATTGATCTTATTCACAGAGGTCACACACGTTATAAATAGGTTGTTAAAGTCATTCAGGCCACCTTGAGAATAACGTACTATTTAAATGGAAGATGAATAATACTGTGTAATCCAAGGTGCTGATAATTTTCTAGTCTGAGGCAGGGATTTCTTGAGCTTTTCGTCTTTACAGCATTTGGTGTTATACAACAACTGAAATTTGGATGTAGCTGTTGAGTACTAAATTAGGTACTTGGCACTTTGTCTTCTAGTACATGAACATAATTTCAGAACAGCTCATACTGAGAGATGGGAAAAATATGGCAAAGATGAACGAAATCACACAATAATTTTTACTTAATAAGGTAATACTTTAAAACTTTCATAAAAACAAATATTGTTGAAGAATGTTATCATGCACTAAGTTACTGTATGTAATAAAATTTTACAAAACATGAAAATTTACATTTCTATATGTAAAATAAAAAACCTTCCCTTACAGACTCATAGCAAATTTTACTTCAGTAAATGATCCTTTCTAAAAAGAGCATTAAAACTCCTCATAATCTTCCCATGAGCCAGTCAGCAGATTGAAAACCCAGTGTACTATGGATTAAACTTTCAGTACTATGAACTACAACGAAACTTAACAGATGCACACAGATAAAAGAAAAGGAATCTCAGGGAGCACAGTCAGAGGCAGCTCAAGTACATGTGTGCAACTCCACTTTTAGGGCATGGCAGTTGGGAAAAAACATTTCTGTACTTGTGTTTGGTGAGAAATTTAAAATTAGACTTGTTGATTTCTTATACTGTAACAAATATTGATGAGTGCCTTATTGCTTCAATAGTATCTTTCTGGTAATGGTAATACAGGTGTTTAAATCTACTGCATATTTCAGCATGCAGAACTACAGTTTAGTTGTTTCTTAATATTTAACTCGTTTAGCTTCAGAGAGGTAGGTGTTGGGTGGACTCTTTCCCGCAGTCCAGTGCAGGGTCTGCAGCAGCTGACTCACAACTACCATGACAGCCTGTCTATACCTACCCATCAAATTTGGCCAGTCAATCTGTGTGGTTTTAGATCCTTTTACGGTGAGCTATTCAAGCTGCTATGCTTGTTCTCAGACTCCACAGAAAAGGAGCAGCTATTTGCGACATCATACACTTGCAGAAAACTGTGGCAGTTCTATTCCTTTTCAGGTTTTGCAAAATTGTGTTTTGAGCTGGAGGAGGAAGCAGAATTTGTACCTAATGAAACGGCCATGTGGATTAAGGCCTGTCATGTTCTGTGCTTCTTTAGTGGATGTATTGCTTGCTAGGAGTTTGGGACTGTTGCTGACTTTTATTGCTTGTTTCTACAGAGGCTCGCATTTCAGGATTTTTGAAACATTCGGTTTAACTGAATCAGAAGTATATTTGGAATGTTGACGCATTTGAAACAACACAATAAATGCAAAGCTGTGAGATCATTTTGTTTAAGCATTTTATAAGGACTCTGCTAGTTTCACATGATTTTATGACATAATTAGTTTTCATTCATTCTTCTCCTAAACCCTTTTCCATGACTGACTGTGACTGTCTTTCATACTTTATCCATAAATAAAACATGTGTCTAGTTATAATCGGCAACTGGAACCAGACTAATGTTTGCCTTTTTATCCTAAAAGCAAATATTTTGCTTATAATTTGCTGTCCTATGTTTATGAATGCCTGTATGATAAGAATCTGGAATAAAATGGGAGAAAAAAAAAACTGTAGAAAGTTAGAATTCTCAGGACTGGCAAGTAACATTGCATCTTGACATTGCAGCAAATTGTCCTAATGAACCTTCCTGCTTAAAATTATGAGCATGCTAAGCGTGTGCAATCAGAAGCAGCCTGCTTTTAAACCTTCCTTAGGCTAAACAGGCCCCATCTGTTTTCATTGGCTTCTGTACCATCAAGGCCATCTATTACCCCGTCGCAGAAACACGCCCTTATGCCTGTCGGTTGCTGACACCAGTGCTAGTGCCAGCTCTTCCCCTATAGCTTTATCAACATCCTCACTAGCTCAAGTGAAGTCCTGTTCTGAATTCCAAACTCGCTGGCCTGGTTAGTGCCTAGAGTTTATCACTTCAGTGCTGTGCTGTACGGGAAGTAAACAGCTTCCCCAGCTTTGCCTTCAGCTGACCGTGGAAACTTTGTCATGCATTCCTCTGTCTTAGTTTCCACCCTGCTCTAAACATGTTTTGGGTTTAGCTCAAAACTCTCTCGCTGCACCCACACTGCCTGTCTACCCGTGCCTCTGTCACCTGGAAGACGGCAAGTGTCTCTCCATCCTCTCACCTACAGGCAGGCTCTCCTCCGTGGCTGGTCATCTCAGGCCAGAGTTTGATAAGCCCTGGCTTCACTTGCACCTGCCCCTGTTGCCACTGTCTTTTTATGGTGCATTTCTGTTTGTGCAACTGCACATTGAGCCAGGATGGAGAATGGATAAAGATAAAAACCAGCTTCTTTCCCTCCCTGCAAAGTTAATTTAGCCAGCACTTCCACTGAGGGAAATATTCATCTAATTCTACCTGGAGTTAAAAAGTAAATCCCTCCTGTTAAGTCACACATGCCCTCCTCTCTGAGTACTCAATCAGCCCTTCTTGCCTTTCCTGGTGCCAATTCCTGACTTCACTAGTCCCCTCTTCACACATTTTGTTGTGGTCCAACAAAGGTGACTAGCCAGGGTTTTCCAAGTTGCTGCTGTACCATTCTTCAAGTGGCTTCCACTTCAGTGCAACCAGCAAAGTTCAGGGGCTCTCCGATATTCCAGTTCTTGAATTTGTGTCAGCCTCGGGCACCATGTGGCAGGTTACACATGCGCTGTGATATTTGGTAACACAGAAATGTTCCGAGATCAGTTAGAATTTGTAAGCTGTGCAGAGGTCCCCCATGCTTAAGCATGACTTCTTCCTTCATTCTTTTTAATTTTCAACCCGATGTAAGAAATTAAACCATTTTTGACAGAATGGGAAGAAAAGCCTTTTCATAATTCTTGTTCCAGTCCTGCTAAGCTTCATCAGTATAATTAGTGCTCTTGTATTTATAATTCAAGGTGACTACTCACATATAGGAAGTTGCTTGTTTCAGTAAAATATCTGCAAAATTACACATATTTTTTGCACTGGATTGCAAAGATTCTAATCGGATTTGTATAGGTAGCCACTACCAACAAGAAGCTCTATTCATTTCAAACATTTCTGTAGCTCCACTGGCATGGCTGTGTTCTGGACTTGAGATCAGCTATAAACCATGTAAGTATATGAGCAATACGAAAGATTTAAAATCAGATTTATAATTACCAGAAGTCTTTTGGAATAGCACCATGACCTTTTAGCTGCGTGAAAGATGAGTCGAACTAACCTGTCTCTGGATATCTCTGTTCTGTACGGCAGACATTAGAGGCCAGACCCAAGCTGCTCCTAACAAAGACGATTTCCCTCCTGGAGCCAGAGTGTGAGGTATACATCCCAGATCATAACGGAAAATGAACAGCATTTCTTTGCTTCTCTCACAGAGCATGACACAGATACGCAGTTTTAAACATTTGCAGCATCTAATCAGCAGCAAAGCAAAACAGAAAGCGAGCAAAACCCTAAAGTCTCTCTCTTGTTGTAGTTGGTAAATAAAACATTGTGTTTGGGTTTAATCCAGATTATGCCTCAAAATTTTCATCCTTGAATAGATTTCACGTTTTTCTGTTCTGCAGATTCATTAATATCCTTACTTCTATCAGTGGCCACCATGCATTTTTTTCAATTACATTTTTAGTCTTCCCTGGCAGAGCATGCCTGCAAAAGTCCTTAATAAACTACAGTATGCTGAGTGCCGAGCCACTGTACAATCTTTTAAAAATATAATCTGCATTTCTAATTTCAGGTTTAAATGCAAAAGGAAAGATTTTTCTCTTTGCTTTGCAAAAATCTCTTTAAGACTCTCCATTTAAGGAATCAAAAATAAATTTTCTAAAATGTGCAGAATGTTTACTGTTTGTTGCAGTAAAAGGATTGTACTTGTTTAATATAATCATATTCTCTTTTTTATTTATTATTTTATTAATAATAAACACCAGCAATATCCAATTTTCTGTGTATAGTTAGTAGTTTTATGTGCATAGTAGTTTATGTGTATGTGTATAGTTCACTTCTATGTGTATAGTAGGTTAGTGTAACAAGGTTACATACAGTCATAAGGAAACTAAGCAACCTAATAAAAATGTATGATTATTTTTACATTATTAAATCAATAAATAAACTCTGCTTATTGGTGATAGAAACAGGCTGCATGCAATTATTTTCTACCAATTGTAACACAGGAATCATACTTCCTTTTTTTATCTATTTACACCTAACAAAACAGAACATGTACTTGGTTGCCAACAAATTTCACATCTATTTTACTGGGGAGGCAAGCTATTTTACAGTAGTTTTGAAAGCTCAGACATCTGTAAGCCATTCCAGCCAGAATTCACTTTCTTTTTATTGATCTAGAGGTTTTCAGTTGTTCAGAAAAAGCAGGAGACTGCAAAAATATTAGAACCGGAGGAAAGGGAAACAGCAGTTATGGTCACATTATTTATGAATGGCAGAATAAAATAAGCCTGGTGTTGGCTCAACTTTTCTTTTGGCATTTCTTAAAAATAGCTATAAATGACAGTACTGCAGAAGCATCACATAGGTTTTGGTTAGTGTGTTTTTTTTAAAGAATAATAAAAAATAAGTAACTTTGCAGTAGGAAAGCTGCAGTGTTGGAACACTGTGCGCAGGAGAGAGGAAGGCGTGCGAATCAGCTTCCTATTGTTCGCTCAGAGCCTGATAGAGCAGCAAAGTGATAATCCTTTCCCGTGCAGCACACGAAGATATCACTTTCAAGCTGGACCTCTATATGAGAAGTACAATGACAATTCAGAGCCTGACACTGATAATTAGGAAGCTAGAGGGACTGATTTATGAGGAAATGGCATTGATTAAAATTTGCATTTAGAGCACTTTCTCACAGAGAATCACAACTGCTGTATTAGTGTTAGACCAGCATTTTCAAAAGCAAGCATTAATGGGCTGCTGCACTCCCATGGCCTCTGGTAGTCAGCAGATTTTCTGAGCAGGTGTTTAACAAAGCCAAAGCCTGCTGAACACCCTTGTGCTAAATACTCCATGAGGAAGTGGTGGGGATATGGCTGGAGCAACAGACACATTACTTTTATTTGCAAAAACACTCAGCCAGCCACTTCCCTTTGTTTCCAGCCAGGTGCCCCTGATTTAAACAGCTCAAAGGCATAAATAGAGAGGAGTGAAGGGTCGTTAGCACTGTATAGACACTGCTGGTAATTCAGCAAACTACGTACCTTGGAACCGCTAACAGAAACAGAAAACAAGCGCTCTGCCACTACTTCCCCCAAAACCACAGCCAAAAATACCTGAATAAATTTTGACTGAGTATGAATGGCACAGCAATAGATGAAAGCACGAAGGGAGAAAGAAGTGGCTATTGAGAGGTTTGGGTGAAACCGGAGGGAACTGTAATTCAACCAGTAGTTACATCAGCCACTGGCTGTGGCATCACATCCACCGCTCAAGGTACGTGATGCAACAAAAAGCAGAATATTGCGGAAAGGGGAGACGCAGGTATGTGATTAGATAGAAGATATATCCACACCCTCAAAATGGGGAGTCAAAGCCACAGAAAGTATTCCATGATTTTACTAAAAACTATTGGGAAGACAAACTTATCTGCAAAAAGGATGAACTTGAGAAGGACATGAAGAAGGTCTGTAGATAGAGATGCGATTTTGGAGTCCTAATAGTGTCACCATAACACTGAGTAGACTAATTAACCACCAGAACTTAAAAAGAAAAAAAGGAAAAAATAATTAGTTCAGGGAGCAGCCAGGCTTCTGACAGATTTCTGCTGTACAAGTCATGCTCCCATGGTTTCTCCTACCCTTGCTTTCCTCCCCCCACCAATAAATATTGCCAGTTCCTGCAGTTTCTCCCTGTGTTCCTGCCCTTGTTATGCAGAGAGTTGTAGTAGAAATGTCAAATTGGGGTGAGTGGCGAATGGATGGGAGTGCCTGGAACAAAGGGCAAGAGAGGACATGAGGGCCTGAGTGCTGCTGGCACCTCGGTTAGCAGGTCATCAGGATCCCAGCAGGTCATCAGGATCCCAGCGGGTCTGTGTGAGCTTCTAAGCATAGCCAAGTTAGGAGACAAAGGAGAGTGAGTAAATCCCGGTGACTCATAGAGGCAGGACAGGACGGAGAGGCTGAGGACTGACAGCTCCTAAAGGATGTATAGAAGGCATATCCAAAATCAGCACATGGAGCTCACTGAGAAGAGTGGAGAAACTGCAGAAAAACTCAGCATGCTAATCAGCTCAGCTACCAGAAGCAAGGAAATACTCTATAGCTGCTACGAATGTAGAAAGGAATTATAGAGCCTTTACATTGTTTTCCACGGCTTCTTCTGCAGATTAAGTAATTTGTATTAGTGGAAATGAAGACTTTGCAAAGCATTATGAAGTAACCTTGGAGAAGTAGAGCTCAGCCTCAGCACACAACTATTTCTTTGCAGTGAGGTGGTTTGGGTCTTTGCACCTTTATTTCTTCATCAACGACCTGGATGAAGAGTTAGAATGTACCCTCAGCAAGTTTGCTGATGACACCAAACTGGGAGGTGTGGTAGATACACCAGAAGGCTGTGCTGCCACTCAGCGTGACCTGGATAGGCTGGAAAGCTGGGCAGAGAGGAACCTGATGAGGTTCAACAAGGGCAAGTGCAGGGTCCTGCACCTGGGGAGGAACAACCTCATGCACCAGTACAGGCTTTG
>Ga0065711_1050745_pt1 | contig 10674 bp, 9 predicted proteins | sample Hoacrofraction12_FD_59098 | JGI IMG/M metagenome (GOLD analysis project Ga0065711, IMG submission 59098) | Hoatzin crop microbial communities from Cojedes, Venezuela - Epithelial fraction 12 v2 (version 2) | ecosystem: Host-associated > Birds > Digestive system > Esophagus > Crop | place...
GCTGCCCCCTCCCTGGCAGGGTTCAAGGCCAGGTTGGATGGAGCTCTGAGCAACCTGGTCTGGTGGAAGATGTCCCTGCTGATGGCAGGGGGGTTGGAACCAGATGATCTCTAAGGTCTCTTCCAACCTAGACCAGTCTATGGCATACTGGTGTGGACAGACGTGTAAGCAGCCATGTGGACATTTGCTCATTTAGCTACGGCAGAGTGTTCTCCTGTTCCCTTCATACAAGTGGGCTGTTGAATGTTAGCTCTGTGTAGCTGAGGATATGGTATCTCCAGCTCTGGTAATTGGGGTCTCTTGCATTGCATCTGCTTCCACAGACTGCGACTGCAACCTGGAGAACAAAGATTGCTGCGGTTTTTTCCCACTCTTTAAGGGATTTTGGAGTGGTTTACATTGACAAATGAAATGGGGGATTTTTCTTCTTGGAGATGTTACTTGACTCGGTTACTAGACTTGTTTGAGACGTGTTTCCTGGCTAAAGGTCTGATATAACTATTGGAAGGCTAATGGAGTTGGAAAGTATAATGTTTGGAAGACAAGCTACCGTGAATTATTCATATCCCGGTTTTCTTTTTTTGTTTGTTCACCTAGTCTATTATAATACCTTTTTTTATGTATCTACATGTTGCTGTTCTCAGAAAGTACAGTATAAGTGTATACCTCATATGGAATTTAGAAGAACTACTTTGAAATAAAAGGGACAGATCTTAAATTATTTTTTTCCCAAAAATTTATTTTCATTAATGTAGCATGAACACTTTGAATTTTTGAGTGCATGGTTTATTTGTCAAAGTTTCTTTTTATCACTCAGAACATACTTTTGTCAGTTTAAATATATTCAGAACATACAATGAAAATAGATACTAAATTTTTCTATCGGTCCTTGAAATTATGTACATGTACTGTTAAAATTAACATCCATTTGAAGCTTAGTTTTAATAGAATCATTTAGATAGATGAAGTCCATCAAACTATATATTTACAAAACCAGAATCCCCTTCTTGCTGGGGTAGGGAATGAAGACAACAAATTCCTGAAGTTTTACAGAAGTGAAGAGCTGGGTTTTTTGAAGATAGAAAGATGAGATCACTTCTTTCTTTGGGGTCCCAGAAGCACTGGATGTTCCTGAATATCTCAACATGCAGTGCGCTGTGTACAAATAATCCTTCCCTGGGTATTTGGGGAGTTAAGGCACACCCTTGCATGAAATCTTTCGCCTGTTTTTCCTGTTTCACAGCATTGTGTTATTAGATACAAATTCTATTTACAATAAAATAATCTTTGATCTCTTCTTTATTGTGAAGGTGAGCTGTGTCTCACTGTCTCACTTGGCTGCTGAAGGAGGAAAGTTAGTCATAGAATCACAGAATGGTTTGGGTTGGAAGGGATCTTAAAGACAACATGGTTCCAACCCCTCTGCCCTGGGCAGGGACCCCTTCCACCAGACCACGTTGCTCAGAGCTCCATCCAACCTGGCCTTGAACCCTGCCAGGGAGGGGGCAGCCACAGGTTCTCTGGGCAACCTGGGCCAGGGCCTCACCACCCTCATGGTGAAGAATTTCTTCCTAATATCTAATCTCAATCTGCCCTCTTTTAGTTTACAGCTGTTCCCCCTTGTCCTATCCCTACAGGCCATTGTGAAATGTCCCTCTCCAGCTTTCTTGCAGGCCCCTCCAGGTACTGGCAGGCTGCACTAAGGTCATCACCCCACCTCTCTACATAGCTGCTGGAGAGAGACAACTTCATGAAGCAATCAGCCCAACTGTGCTGGGTTTTTTGTTGTTGCTTTAGGGTGTTTTTTGTTTTATGCTGGGACAAGACTTCTCAAGGTCATTTGCCCATTTGTCGTCTTACACATTGCTTATCATGCTGAGATCATCCCTCTTCTGGGAGTGCTCCTCTCCTCCTGGCTGTAGATGAGATGCTTCCTATGGCGATGGCTGGAGGGAGAGAAAACACCACTTTCCATTGGTGTCCTCTCCAGACTGCAGAGTTGACACCAGAAGCTCCACACATGGAGCTGCTGTGATTTCTTGGATTAGGATGTCCCTGTCCTGTGTTTCCCTGGAGGGAGAGAAGAGGTGGTCCTGAGGGAGAGGGCAGCATGTCTGGGGAGAAGGGGAGTGCCGTGATGAAACTGAGTAGAAGGCAGAGAGCCAGGAGGGCTGTCAAGGGATGATCTCTTCATCGTGCCTTCTTGGCACTTGGATTGGTGCTTACCTGTTGTTATATTTTAATCTAATTGGGCCTTTTATGCACAAATCTGGGCTGAGCTGAGCAGTACCTTTGGGGCAAAGAATTGCTGGCTGTGGAGCTGGATGTGGGTCAGGTGTCCTCCAGCACGTTTGCCTGATCATGCAAAGATTCCCATGGGGAGGGAGGGTGGTGTGACCTGTGACAAATGAGATGGGGGGGGGAAAGCAAGGAGGACAGACCCAAACCCCTGTGATTTTCTCTGTTAGGCTCTATATGAAGAGGTGTGTTCTGCCACAGCTCCTGCCCCTGTGTTTGGGCAGAAGTAGGAATTTGCTACTTCTGGTTCCTTCTTTCAGTGTTTGGAAAGTCCTTCTTTGAGGACTTTTTGGGCTTGGGAGGGGAGGCTGGCTTGTTTGTTGGCTTTCAATCTCCAATGTGAAATCAAACTTTCCTCACAAAAATGTTTTCCCTTAGCGTCTTTGCACGTGTGGCTGGCGTAGACCAAGAGCCAAGGAGAGGAAGGAAGGATGGATGGACATGGAGTACCACGGATGGGTTGGGAGCAGGGCATGGGAGCAGTGAAGCCCCTTCACTGGTGGGTGTGCACTGACTTCTTGGGGGCACAAGGGAGACTTCAGAACTCCCAGGCCTCCTCCTGCGGCAATTCATCCAAATTCCCATGGGATGAAGGTCTCTGGGGTGTTTCTCCTCTCCAGTCTATTAGCAAGACTGCTTGGAGAGGAGTTTTGGCTGCAGGGAAGGGTTGCAAACAACAGCAAAATAAGAAGAATTCTTTGCCATGAGCAGAATTACTAACTGGGTACTGATGATCGGAAAAGCAGGGTGGAATCTTGGGCCATGGTGGTAAACAGAAAACAGCCAGGAATGAGAGTGTCAGGACAGCCTGTCACAGAAAGCGCAGCTCAGTAAGTTTTGGGGTTCTGTATTGGTTTTTTTAACAGCTTAGCTTACTATGGGTGAAACCACTTGTGGTTTCCTGTTTTCATTGTTTGAGTGACTTTATTGTATGGCAAGGATGTTTTTTAAAGCAGTGTCAAGTCTCCAGCAGGTTTGATGCTACCATGCAGGCAGCATGGGCATGCTGGGGCTCTGCTGAATGGGTTTGCACCCCATTAAAAACAGAGGAGCTTTGCATGGCAAAGAGGGCCAAGAAACCTGGTGCGAAGCTCATCGTGTCCCAGAGTCGAGTAAAACCTGGCTGTGTGTCTGCTTTGGTTGTTGATCCCCCAAGCTCCGTAGCTGGAGACCGTCACTGATTTATAACGCCTCATAAAGCCCTGAGGACTGGAGCAGACAAAACAGGAAGGAAAAGAGCTTTACAAATACACCAAGTACTAAGAAATTACTAAAAGCTGGCAAGTCTTACAGAATGATGGTGCTTTCCTAACGGGGTAGAAGTAAAAAAAAAAAAAAAAAAAATAGCAGCATGCACTAGGCCACCTCTTTGGCTGCTTTTTGTAAACGTGACTCTGCAGGGAGAACTCAATCCTGTGATTTCCCCCCCCCCACCATGTTCTACCTGGTATTGATACAACCATGCAGAATATGATGGGTATTTGCATCTCCTCTCGCTTGTGTTTGATGAAATTTCCTAGAATTAGCAGTTATCAAGTGCATGAGGGAGAGGGCGTTGCTCTTAATGGGCCATCTGTACAAACTTTGAAAGAGCTGAGAGGAGAAACATGATGTTGCGGTGCGTTCTTGGCTCCAGAGTTCGTTTCGCAGCAGCGTTATCTCTGTCCAAGATTTGAGAAATGTGATTGTGGGGGAAGAGGCAGGCAAAAAGAGCCTCTGCTCCTGCAGCCGAAAATACGGGTGGTTGATGAAGTCTTAGAAATGGAGTAATATCTGTCCCTGCCCCATTGGGTTCAGCAAGAGTTTCACCACGGTTTCAGGCTGATGCTGGATCCTTAGAGCCTACAAAGGCCAAGAAGGACAGGAATGTGTTCATCTCCTGCTCTCTTCCCCGCCCATCACCTGTCAAACTCTTCCCAAAACACCTTCTTGCATTGCAATGACATCACGATGTGCTGTAAGAAACCTTCTTCCTTCAACCTTTGGAGATAAACGTAGCTTTTTAGTTCCTTTCACTAGCGTGGCAAACTTCTCCTTTTTCTGGGCTATGTGACTGAACCCTGGAGGTCAGCGCTGATTAGTGGATTTTTTTCATGTTTCCTGGAAAGTTTCTTAATTTATAGCACATGATTTCTTTTAGGAAAGACAAAAATGTCCATGTTGTATAAACCTTTGGGAAGCCCTTGTTGCTCTAAGTGCTGATAGAGCTGCATCGGACTGGTTTACATTCTGCAGATGGCAGATTTATGGTGGTGGCAAGTTGGTGAGGGGGTTTTTCCCCCCTTCTTGGATGCAATGTAATTTCCTGAGCAAGCCTGAGATTGAGTATCTGTCAGGTGTATCCTGCAAGAAACAATTTTATTTGAGGATATATCCAAAATGAGAATTGGATGACCTACCTGTATGTGGTCGGTACAAAGTGATGTTTGCAGCGAGCAGAAACTCTCCCCAGGCTGTGGAGGGGATGAAGCTGCTGGGGAGACAGGGTGGCTCCCTCCCAGTTCCTGCTGAGCAAGGGACTGGTATCACAGAAATGCTTCACCAAAAAAATAACAGCCTTAATTAAGGGCCTCAAACGATTATTTAGCTCCTAACAAAAAGCTGCTCCTGTGGAAGCAGAAGTGTGCGAGCAGCACTGGATGAGAAAAGCCCCTGATGTTTGGTCTGTAAAGGTTTTATGAACGCCCAGCGCAGTCCCCTGTAGCAGCACACAGCTGAACGCACTTGAGAATACTTTTATTTATCTGTCCTACTGCTCAGCAGCAGTAAACACTGCCTCTTCTTCACTACAAATGGCTCGTCCATGTTTATATCCATTTCTGGCACAAACGTTTCCTGGGAATTTCATCTGCTTGGAGTGCCACGAGAGGAAGAAGAGGATCTGGGGATCCATTTGAAGGTTGAGCAGCCCTTCCTTCCAAACACTCAGCGTCCCCGGGGTGAAGCAATGAGGGGTGGCTGTGGGTCTGCTTGCTGGGAGCTGCGGGTGTTTGCAAGTGGCCTCCAGGTTTTCATGCCAGTCTCCCCCCCTAAAAATAATTAGGAAAAAAAACCCAATAGAAACAGCTCAGCTTTTCGTATTAGGGGATCATTAAACAGAGGATTTCTTTTTTCAGTGCTATCCTGTTCTGTGGTTCCTTTCCCTGCTCCTGCTTCCCCTCTTTCAACATACATCAGATGGCTTAGCTGGATTTAAATGTCCACCTGGCTGATGATGCTCAATAATTAGTTGGTGACACTTTGTGGCTGTGCACAGGCCACTGCACATCTCTAAGCAGAAGCTCTATGAGTATTTTCAGCAGTTCTAAGAAACTGAATGTAAAAAGCTCTCTGTCACTATCAGCAAATGACAACCAGGAACACTTGAGAGGTAGGAAGGAGAAAGAAAATGCGGTTTCTCTTTCACAGAAAGGCAAATTCGGGGAAGTGCAAGAACAACAACAAAAAATTTGACTGCAAATTAAAGACTCCAAGTAGCTTCCCCAGAACAGGCTTCTAAGCTGCTCTCTCTCCATCCAAAATGTGATGTAGTTTTTTTTTTTTTTTTTTAAACAACAAACCCTACACATCTCCACCAGTGGCAGGGAGAATATTCCCATCCAGCTTTCCGGTAACATGCGTTATTTTGGCTTCTCGGAGGTATGAGCTGCAGCGTGCGGGTCACAGGGACAACTGCCTACAAGCAGTTGATACTGCGACTGAAGCTGGTAAAAACTGGAAGCCTGCCTAGTCTGCAGCTTCAGAGCCATAGTGCTGCAGATGTGCCCTGCTGGAAAACACAGGGAGAACCCCAAGCTCCTGGCCAGCTTTACTTGAAAAACAACAAAAAAAAACCCAAGCTACCACCACCAAAACCCAAAGTCCTTCCCTGGGTGCAGCTGGTGACACTTCACTTGCCCCTTAACTCATGGGTGCGTGATGCTTAAAGACATACTGCTGATGTGACCAGTCCAAGGACCGTGCTGAAAGCTGTTTTGGGAACATCCTGAAAATGAAATGCTCTGGAAAGCCTTAATTCTTCCAACATTGTTGATGTTGAGTGGGGAAACAAACGAGGCTATGAAAAATGCAAATGTTAATGTAGATAAAAGTGACTCCTTGGACAAGACACGTCTGGAGATGGAGTAGCTTCACGGTGGGCTCCACTTATGTGGTTGTGGAGAACTTCTCTGCAGGCAGTGGAGCCACAGGGCCTACTCAGGAGTGTCTATCCCTCCCTAAGAAAAAGGATAAATGGGATAAATCATCTTCTAAAGTGCCTGTTATCTCTGTTGACTGTAAGAAACCTCTTGCTGAGATGTGAATGTCAAACTTTGAGCAGACCAAGATTAAGTGAGGTGACTCTGACTTGGTGACCTGTGAAATATTTCTTTTGGCTCTCTTGTGGTGGACCACAGCGGTGTCCCCATCCTGGTGTGTCAGCCCTTGTCCTGCCAGAGAGGTTCAGACCCCTGTCATGGCAGCGTCACCCAGCCTGGTGGCATGATGGTTTTTGTGACATCCCAGGAGTTTCTTTCCCAAGGATTCCACATGGTGGGTTTCAGGAATGGTGCTGAGATTCCTGCGTTCAGTTTAAAATGATGTCTGCTCGTCACTGTGGCAGGGGAATTCTGCAAAATATGAAGCAACCATGCCCCAGGCGTTTAAAACATCACAACAGAATCATTTCTGTCTTCTAATTCTGTGATGTTGCAGAGGGTCTGTGACTCATCCTTCTTGAATGCTTGGGATTAGCAAGTCCTGTTCCTGAGCTAGGGGTGGGTTTTTTCTTTCATTTATTCAGCTTTGAATGTTGACACTGCATACGTGATGGCACAGAAACAACATCGAGACAGTCAAGGACATTCAGAGCTGCTTCTTAAATCCCGTCTTTCACAGGAGCCTTGCGTGCCTGGGCTGGATGGTCCAGCTGTCCTTCCTGTCTCTGTGCTTCTCTAAGCCTATGGAGATGTCTTCATTCTTCTTCCTTTGATTGCACCCGAGAAAGTTGGGTGATTGCAGACCCTTTGGAGGGTCTGCCAGGAGAGCCTTTGCTGTAGTGGCTGCCTGGATACGTCGGTGGCTCAGATTTCAAGCCCTTTGTCTGCTCTGAATTGTATTGTTCTTTTATTTGTGCCCTCTTGCTCGTAAGAGACATCCTCGTTGGGTTTTGGCAGTGCATCTTGTGGGCACTCTGACTTGTTTGATGTTTTCTGTGTTGTTTTAACTCCTGCCGCCCAGAGGCTGGAAGCCTTTGGTCAGCTGGAGCAGGGTGGCGTGGGCTCCGCGTGCTTTAAGGATGAGCCTGCAAGTGATGTGTGGTGTCAGACCTATGGGTTCAGAGTAATCGGAGTCTGTGAATTACCATGTCAGGTTGGGAAGACAGAAAGGGGAGAGGTCAGTTTAATTTTACTATGTGAATGGGAGTTATGTTGTAATCTTCCTGCCGCAACTAGGCTGAATCTGGATAGAGCCTATTAATTCAGATTTTGCAAGCATGAGAAGAACAGGTCCCTGAATGCCTTCTAGCCATTTATCCTGAGCAAATAACTTCATTTATCTTGAGTGCTTTCCAGCTTCTCTTCTCTCTGAGGAATTTCTGTGGTGTTTTACAGGAGAATCTGAGCAGCATCTGCTGCTTCACGCTGAGATGTGCTCAAAGATCTCCTCTGCAAGCAGGAACCTCATGTTGCTTAGTCATGTGGCCAGTCTTTGTATCATCGTTTTGTCTTCTAAACACCATAATTATGTTAACTGATCAGCCTGAATCTTGGCTAGCTGAATGCTGGTCCCTTGTCGTCACAGCAAAAGATGGTCATGCTGGTTGTGTGCTTGGGTGGGAGCAGAGGACACTTCTTTCTGACTCAGCCTTGCTCCGGATGTCGCTGGGACACTTTTGTGGTGGAACTATTCTTGTCAAAGCACAGCAGGAACTCGTAATCTACCCTATGTGGCCAACTGAGTGATTCGGTTAAACAGTCCAGAAGTTCCTCCTGCTGTTTTGGCTGGAATATGGGAATTTCCTGCCCCTGCCCCCTGTGAAACAGGTGCTTCGTGTCATCTGGAAATAGCTGCATTTCAGCACAGGGATCAAGCGGATTTCACGGAGAGGCTGGGAATTGCTTTCAAGCTTGGCTCGTGTGACGTGAAAAGCCGCCTCTACATGTAATAAACACTAATATTATTAAAGCGCGTTTCAGGGTGGGCACCCTGACAGGAAAAATACCACTTTATCACAAATGCAAAAGAGAAGGGTGGGTTTTTTCAGTTTTGGAGGGAGAATTTTAAGTCTTTTATTACTGTTCCAAACCACTGTGCGTCTGACCTAACCCACAGTAATAAAAAAAATAGATTCTCATGGATGGAGCGGGCCAGTAAGCTCATAACCGCTCTCTGCTGATAACAGAGAACAAACACCCTTTGCATCTCAGTGTGTCGGAGGAGCAGGCTGCGCTCCCTCCCTCACTCGGGATCAAGACAAAGCAGGAATCTTGGCTGCACGTGTGAAAATGGGAGGCCAAGAGATTTTTTTGTTAGGTTTTTTTTTTTAGTTTGGTTTATGACTCCTCCTGCAAAATATTCACAAACTGACATCTAATTTTTTTTTCCCAGGGCTGCCCTGATTCAGTGAAACAGGTTTGTGATTCCCAAGAAAGCGGGAGGTGTGGCATGCTCACCCTTTTTTTGTGAAAAAGATGGGGGGAAGTAAAAGCCTACTCGGGCTAAAGGTAGTTTCTTAAAGCATGCCTGTTCTCAGTGATGCCGGGGAGAAGGATCTTAAATGACAAGACAGTTAATTTGTCCATTTAGCCCTTGTTTTCTTTCCCTTTCGTCGGCTTGGCTGTGCCGGCATCCCTTGGAGCCTCAAGGAGCGCGTTGCTCCCAGCATTACGTGGGCTCGTGGCACATCTCTCCTGACATCACGCAATGAGAGCAACAAATCCTTCATCTCCTATCTATCACACCAGCGTGTTCAAAGGTTATAATTAACTATGAAGGTAGTAAATTTTTACGGAAGAAGAATTGAAGGCATTTGACGCTTTCTCTGATGCTGCGGTTTCCCAAACGCACCTTCCCATGTTTTGTAATCGTGGTCTTTGAAAGCTCCCCAGAGACTACAGAAACTGGGCACAGGCGCCAAACCAGCAGGATCGGGGAATCCTCTTTTCCTCTCTCGGCTGCTGAGATTTTTCCTTTCTCTCGGCACTGTTACTTTCTAGAAAACCAAAATGCTTCTTGAAGCTGAGGTCAGCTGTGCTGTATTTTTTTTGCAACAATCCAAAAAGGACTGTAAAAGGCTGCTGGTATCACGTGGATGCAGGAGCACATTTTCAAATGCAAGTAACTGGCTTGCTCAGAGGTTGACATGTTGGACACAACCAAGCAAGAGAAAATGTCTTTAGAAGTAAGCCTCTACATACCCTCCATGCTTTTAACCACTGTTTTTTTGTGACTCGAGCAATAGCCTTCACCTAATTTGCTCTGAAGATGTTTTATGCTGTATGAGATGCTGTTGCTGTGATATCTGTAACGAGGAAATGAGTACGCAAGAAGGTAGCACACTGTAACGGAGGCATCCGTGCGTGGAGGCTTGTGAGGATGGTCCACGATAAATAAGGAGCTAAATGCACTCATGGACTTGGGGACGGGAGGAGCAGGGTACCACATCCTCACAGGGGGAGGATTGGACCCCCAGGAAAGAGCCCAGGAGGTTGGGGGAGTGCTGGAGCTACAGGAGCATCCTCCCGAGTGTGGCTGGAGTTTGGCCCTCCTGGGATAAAGCAGGGTTTCTCTTCATTTTGGGAGATGGAACTGAGGCAGGGTGGTGAGGGTTTGTTTTTTTTTTTTAATGAAAACTGAGCAAAGCAGGGCCTGTCACAGATTGAGTAGTCTAATGGAGAGACTACTCACCTGAGATAGCAAAGAGCATTGAGCTGCAATCTCTTTTTCAAACTATACACCATTACTTCTATAAATGAGAACTGTTTCAACGGGAGATACTGGCTGAGGGCAGAGGAACCAACCTCAAACCTAGACAAGAAGGATTTGAACCTGGTGCTCCATCACCCTACTTAAAATATTCCAGTGTCTGAGTCAAAAGTTATATTGCTTCCCTGGCTGGGCTGGGGTGTGGTTTGGGAGCTTGGAGATGTGTTCTGCAGCAGCTTGGCCGGGGCTTTGGGAGTTTCTCCATAAGTGTCGCGAGGGAGTACGAGTGCCTGTGGGTGCAAACCTTGCTGAGCCCAGCCTTGGGTGCTGGGAGCCCAGCGAGGCTCAATCCTATTACAGAATCACAGAATAGTAGGTGTTGGAAGGGACCTCTGTGGGTCACCTAGTCCAACCCTCCTGCCGAAGCAGGGTCACCTACAGCAGGCTGCACAGGACCTTGTCCAGGCG
>Ga0065711_1050746_pt1 | contig 10674 bp, 7 predicted proteins | sample Hoacrofraction12_FD_59098 | JGI IMG/M metagenome (GOLD analysis project Ga0065711, IMG submission 59098) | Hoatzin crop microbial communities from Cojedes, Venezuela - Epithelial fraction 12 v2 (version 2) | ecosystem: Host-associated > Birds > Digestive system > Esophagus > Crop | place...
CAATTGAGAAAGTTCTGATAGTGCACATGATGTGGGTTAGCAAAAACAAGATGTGTTCAAGGACGTGCAGGCGGTCTGTTGCTATTGGCGTTAGTGCATAGTTACCAATCATAAGGGAATATGGGGTGCGTGAACAGCGCATGATTTATGTCTGTAGCCTATCCGAATAAGCGTGATCGCATGTGCAGATATGAAAAATGTATATTACCACGCAAGCAGACCAATAAAGGGGATCGACTGTGCATTGTATCAATGTGTGAGTCATTCCTGTCCCTGCATGGATGCTGAAACTCGGCACTGAAGTTTCTCAGGAGACTCCATCACCAGCGTAAGAGGTGTGGCAAACTACAAACTTCATTCTTCAACACCAGGGAATGGAAATGCTCTTGGATCTAGCACCAAGAGAAAAGCATTGCAGGCCCAAATGCAGGCAGAAGGGGGGAGGGAAGGCTGCAAGGAACCATATCAACACCCATTTCTTGGAGATTGAAATAATTCATTTACATTACAAGATGCTGACATATTCTTTTCCCTTTCTCCCATAGTCCATGTTTTTACATAACAAGAAAGGGTTTTCTCCCAGGACCACCTACACAAGGACCTTCCACAGTCTAAATGCTCAAATACTTGCTCTTTGTGATAGTCATATTTGTAAAATACTGTTTTTCATTAAATCCTGATGTAACAGAAACATTGGACTCCAGTCCTACAGAGCATGCTTAGTAATCTCTCTAGACTGCATAGGCATCTCTTTTTATTACCACGGATGTTTTGCAGTCAGTTTCATAGATGACTTTTCTTTCATTCAGTTTACAGAATTAATTACAAGATTTGGGCTGTGTGTCTTGTTCAAAATCTTACATATTCTGGATGCAGCATATGAGGCATCTAGATAAGGAGCTTCCAACTTGAAGTGTCAAGGGTGCAAATATTCTCATGACTACAAAATCACCCTTTTAAATGTGAAGGCAACTCTTTTTAATGTACTTAGAGTTAACTACAGCTGCCACCAGTAAAAGTTAGCACTGCAATGCACTTTGTGTGCCAGAAATTACCTCCCCATGGATAAGCAATGTCAGTGCAAGAATACAACATGGGTGATGATAAGCAACAAGGAAAGGCAGTTTTGGCATCATAAAACAAAGCAGATTTAATCCCATTTCCAAAGGGTATGAGATCATGTGCCCCATTTACATGAAAATAATGTGGAAGAGAATGAGACCCTTCAGCTGGAAAAGGAAAACATCAGAAATATATATTGAGAAACCTGTGGTAGAGTGACGCTTTAGCTGGGGCTGGTAATGTGAGAACCACACTGAAGACAAAGGCTAAGTGGATTAATAGATTTAAGTTTAGGAGAGACTGCAGAGGGAGAACTGGCCCTGTGATGGCAGCAGAACTCGATAGCAGTGGAGGCATTTCATGCTCACATGCCATAAAATACAAACAGATAGCTCAGTTGTAAAGAGATGGAGAAAAAACACACAACACGTATACCTCCCCAATGGTAAACCATTTCTAGCACACAGTTTTTTATAACACTGACTTTTACTGATACCCACAATCTTGCCTACAAATAAAAATTGTTGTCTTTTTGCCTGAATGCAATAGTTAGAACAATATAACTCCCCCTACTGTCAGCATTTTAGTGATGATAGCATAAAGGAGTTTATACCTGTGTAGATTATAGCTTTACTAAAAGGTAAACAAAATACCCTGGCACCCTGATGGCAAAATAACTGCAGCCACTCAAGGGACAGTACTAACACAAATACAGCAGTAAAGAAGAAAACAAATCACAGCCCTCATCAAAGAACAAAACTGGTAGATCAGTACTAAGCCACTTAAGTAAACCAAACATAATTGTTTGCAGAACACAGAAAGCTCGTAACACAGAAAGCTCATATAGCTGAGTTGTGTAGGAACAGAAGGATTTGTAACTCCGTATGGGATATGTGTATTTGGAGAGATTTGTTCAGAGGGATACTGTTGCCACAGAATGAAGCATTCATTCATTTAAGGATGTAGGCTGAAAGGCCATTGATGGAATCTCTGAGTCTAGATAATAACTGTCCTGTGGATTATGTCAACCGTCAGGTGAATTATATGAACAGTAGGTGTAAGTCTGAATTACTTCAGATAATATGGGCACATCCACAGAGCAAAGGCAGAGCAAAATCTAGCAGTTCCAGTAACCTTTTGTGTAACTCTTCTTGTAGGCAAAGAATGTTCACCCATGTACTTTAGAGTAACATCACTGTGAACACAAAAAACTCCGTGTATCGTATATATGCATGGGTCAGCGGACTCCTTTAAATATTTACATTTGCCTATGAGGCTGATACGCAGCTTTTAAGAAACAAGACACACAAATGGTTTTCACTTCCAGCAGTCTACAGGGTTCTAGAGAGACAGCTGTCATCTCTTTGACCTCAGAAATAAGTAACATGAAATACTCCCAATAAGGAATGCTCACAGTACTCCTAGTTTGAATATGGCTATGAGACATCATTCTTCACTTAGGCATGTTGGGCTAGAAACAGAAGTGTCATGGATGGCAGCAGAAATTACATCCCATTAAACACGTATCAGCCAGAGATGCAAATTTATCTGAAGAACTCTCTGCAGTTGGCTAATAGACTATAAACTATTACAGTTGAGAAAGCTGTGAGATAATATTGTACAACATGCCATTACAGAAGGGGAAGATTAGAACCAGTGAACTTGAGGGACATAGGAAATATGTCTTATTGTCTCAATATATATATTCTCTCATATGTGATATGTGGCTATTCTGTTGTCTAAGATGTACTGTACAGAAGAACGAAGGGAACAACTAGGTTAGGGACTGGACTGGATGATGCAGAATTCCTGCAAGTGGATTTTGCAAGATTTTGGTTCCAAATGGTGAAAATCCTATGTGTTCCTCACAGAAGGTGGCAGAGGATACTAAGCCTTACAAAAAGCTCCTTGGTACTTCTGTTTTCAATAAAAAGATATTGTTTGGGGGTTTTATTTATTTTTGTTTTAATTTTTGCTTAAGGAATGCACATGTCCTAGAAATAAAAAAAAATTCTGGCATATGGGTTCTTTTTATTCATTCTCATGAACTGGAAATATTATTGAGTGTTATTTCAGAGTAATTTCTAAAATCATTGAAGTAATTAGCTTGAACTTTGCAGAACTTCACAGCTAGCTCTTCTTTCCTCTAGATTTATTCAAATGTGGCAACCACAATGCTTTATTACTAAACATCACCTTAAAGATTTTTGACACTTTTTGTTCATAAATTATTGGCTGCTTGGATAACAAAGCGAAACAGCCAGCTCCTAAAGCAGCTTGTGATCAATTTTCTACCTGCATAGAAAGTTTTTTGAAGAGTGCAAAGGACCTAAACCTGGCTAAAAATATTAAACAGCTTAAGACTTCCCTCAGCTATTTGGAGCTAACCAGTAGTATAAAATCCTCATCATCTGCTATTTATCCCTCCCCCTCACTTCAAGACTGGGGATGCATTGAAGTTGGGCAAAGTGTTGTTGCACTCTGACAGCTCACAATATATACATGGGTCCTTGCAGATAATAGTCAGACAGTCATAAATTAGACCAGTGTATAAATTGCTCTAAATTACTGTACATTTAAAGAAGTTTAATGATGAGAGAATGACAGCCAATTCCTTGGGAGAACCCCCATTCCTGAGCTGAAAAGACCTTGGCACAAGAGAGAATCTCGCTCTCTTTCAGTGCCTCTACACTATTTTTAGGAGTCATCATTCTTCCATGCTGAAAGATCATTTTCTAAAAGTCCTCTGTGTTGCCATAGCAAAAGCCAGATTTTTTTCTCCACAATGCCTGACAAAAAGAGACTGTGCAATATTACAGAGAAAAAAGCATAAATAACAGTTTTTAAATTACTCCAAATATTTTCCTATATTACATGGCTTCACTTTCTGAGTTACTTTAAAGGACATTAGTCTTATCAAGGGTGTAAAAATACGTGTGAATTCTTTCAGTTATCCTCAGACCTGAGGATTCTAAAAACGGCTAATCTTGCCTCATAACTTTGAAAGTTTTGTGAACTGGAAGAGAATGGCTGGTGCAGAGGAGGACACACTTTCTCAGGCAGACATTTTAAGGGATGGATTCTATTCACTTACAGCTGTGGTTAACAGAAAATCAGGCCAGCTAGCAATCACAAAGAGAGAAAGACTACTACACTAAAGTAATCAGAAAAAAAATCACAACTTTCTCTACTTGTAAGAGTCGAAGTATTGGAAAGTCATACTTGGAACTGCCCAACACAAATACAGGATTTTACACTTTAAATTTGCCCTGACATACTTCAGAGAGTAAAAAAAAATGCACACTTGCAATTGCATTAAGATCAGTTTTAGACTAAACTTCAGATCACTGAGTCCTGCATTCACCTGGGGCTGAACATTAGAACTTCACCCCATATTATTAATGCGCAATATAATAAGGCCTCGGTCACTTAACTCGGTATGTAATTAAATATTCAGCAGCATCGGATATTAGAAACACAAAAGGGGAAAGAATGCTATAGCAGACACACAAACACTACAGCTTTTAGGATATACCAATTTGCATTCTAAATAGGCACTTGTCTTTTCCACTGTGATAGTCTCACAATTGATTAGATAAATAATTTGCAGTAAGTCACCAGAATGTAGGGGCATAAATAAAAGTGTCATTTTAAAGACTGAGATATCCTTTAAACAACTAAAAAAGCAATACTGTTGTTTGAAACTATCCATTATTTCCAAAGCTGTTAAGTCTTGATCAAGCTCCAGCTCTGTGGACACTACAACTTAGCTGACCATCTTTCTCAACCAATCTTTCATCCTTACATTTTTCAGGCATGAGTGTCCCTATGGCGTAACTAGAAAGTGGAATTTCTTTATACTCTAAAACCTAATGAAAAGTATTAATTTATGACTATGTATGGAACAAAACAATAAAAGTAATATATGTTAAATATAAGTAAAGTTGGAAAAAATTGTTGTTTAACTATCCCGCATGTGTCTGCAAATGCAGCTCAGATAATAATAAAAATATTCCTACATAACAAAATGAAAGCCTGTAAAAACAGGAACAAATTTGTTTAATATTAGACTGTGGGTGAAATGGAAGTGGCCATAAAATAGGAACCTGACTACAGCCCTCATTTCTGTTATATACTTTTGAGAATAAGGGCTAGCCAATATTTCAGACCTTGTGCACAACAAACTTTGCTGCCAAAAGAGAAAGAGCTGGCTTGAGTAAGGAGATAGTAGTTCTTCCTCCCAAAGGCCTGGGTATGTGGGGACACAAATCATGCAACATCTAAGAGGTTTAAGGAAAATTGTTTCTCCCTCTCCTCCATTGAGAGGATTAAGAGATATGGCATCTCGTAACAGTGACTAACTGCTGCCCTTGGTTGTTCAACTCTACAGTCCCTACTTAGAAAATCTGTCCTTCAACATTCAGTTTCATTGCACAGTAAATAAGATCTTTGAATAAATAGTCTTGTTTGCATTCCCTCTTGTGGTTTCTCTTATTGTAAAGTTTGCTACATGTTTTCACAAAATCACAGGATGGTTGAGGTTGGAGGGGACCTACGGAGGTCACCTTGCCCAACCCCTCCTGCTCTAGTAGGCTCACCTAGAGCAGGTTACCCAGGACTATGTCCAGATGACTTCTGAGTATGTCCAAGGAGGGAGACTCCACAATGTCTCCCGGCTCGGTCACCCTCATTTTTTACTTATGTTCAGAAGGAACCTCCTGTATTTCAGTTTGTGCCCACTGTCTCTTGTCCTCTCATTGTACATGACTGAAAAGAGCCTGGTTCTGTCTTCCCTTCAGATATTTGTCCACATTCATGACTTCCCTGCCTGAGCCTTCTCTTCTCTAGGCTAAACAGCCTCATCTCTCTTAGCCTTTCCTCATAGGAGAGATGCTCCAATCTCTTCACCATCTTGGCGGCCCCTCAGCAGACTCTTTCCAGTAGCTTCCTATCTCTCTTGCAGTGGAGAGCCCCCAACTGTACACAGTACTCCAGTACTCAGCAAAGAGATCTCTGAAAGTTTAAAACTTGAATTCTTTCTAATGTTTAACTGCTTAGTAAGTGTGCATTTTAGGAAGCTTGTAATTTGTAAGCCATTAGTTCTATGTCAATTAATTGCAAGAAATTTGTGATGTAATTGATTATTTAATCTGTTTTAAAGAGGTACTGTATGATTTAAGTAGACAATACATGACATTCGTATCACTTAGAGGGTTTAGGAATTTGAATAGACTACCCAAGGCTGTCATTAGTAGCTGAGTTTGTGGTTGGCAATGACATAGACTCACTGTTGGCAGAAAAAGTAAATGTCCATTGTCATTTTTCCAAAACTGTGGATTTTCAGTTGCTGAGTTGGGCGGTTTTTTTGTTTGGTTTTGTTTTTTCACTGAATTTCCCAACAAAAATAGAACAATTGAAGGCCAAGGGTTTTTTTGATGATGACAACCCATGCAAATTGCATTTCTTAAAAAGTTATTGCTTAGAAAGAACTGGCCTAGTGCAACTCCCCTGCCCAGTTCACATTGTATTGGCATTACTCACCAACACCAGTTATTCATTAAGGAAACTGTATTCTCACAGTGGTTTAAGATTTGCAGATGGAGTGGAAAAAACAGCTCAAGAAAATACATGTATATATGGATCTTTCCCTTCCATTGCATACGAACACAAAAAACAATAGATGAACTTGGACAGCTTCAATTTACATTATGTGGCCTTCACTTATTTGGCATATTTGGGATGTGACTGAGATAGCATCCTAGTAATTTATGAGTTGGTTTAGCATGAAAAATGAATTGTCCTCCTAAGCAGCAAAAATAAACATGACCACTTTTCAAGCTATGCTAAATTTTCCCTCTGAATGGAAAGCTGTGTTTATTTGAGAGCTGAAATCCAAGACAGAAATGGACTAAAATAGTGTGCTGACTGTTTTCCTTATGCTGCACACAACAAACAATGTCTCCTTGTTTGTTTGTGTTTATTTTGCGCTTTTTAGTAGCTATAGCATAGAAAAACGGCAGGGTACCTGATTTTGCTTGAGAGGCATTGGTCACCCATAGGTTATGAAGAAGTAAATAATGCAGTTCCTCCCCAGAGAGGTTTTTTTTAGGCAAGAGTGGATCGTGCTCAGCACCAGGGTAAGCTCTGTATACAGAGCTGCACTGACCGTGCTGCTTCTTCTCCTGCTCTTAGTTGCTTCCCCATGCCTCTCGTCAGCTGGTAGTATTATCCTAGTGGTCCTTCTTATTTCCAGCCACTGTGTGTCTTTGTCATTTCATTACAGCTCATCGCTAGGGATGACTTTGGGAACAGACTCCATCTTTTTCCCAACTTTTTCCATAATATATGTGCACAGAGGAGCAGAATCCATAGGGCTTCCTTGATGAGAGAGAGGTACAGAAATAAAATTTGTGGAAACAAAATTCCACTTGTAGAAAAAGTCAGGATGTTGGAGAGCTTCTTGTAAAACCAAGTCTATGCTACTCCATTATACATTAGCCAGAAATACAAACTCGGACTCCTCCAAATATCACTGAATTCAAGAGTGTGACTTCCCAAATCAGACTTTTTTCATGCCACATTGATGGAAGGTGAGCCAATTTTATGTCTCTCTGAATCAATCTTTCACTAGTATTCCAAAGCACGAGCAGAGCGATTACTCATAATTAACAATTGTGTCGGCGTATAAAAGGCTTTCTGCTCAGGAAGCTGATAACTGAGCAGAAACAAGCCAAACACATGCTGTTAAGGGTCCATTGTTCATATGCTGAACAAATCTGAACAAAAGCTGGAAAACTTTTGAAAAAAAACATCAAAAATTAAGTTTTAAAAGCCTAATGATAGTTGATAGAAGTTTGGCACATGCAGAAGCAACTTCCGTTTCATCTGTGCCTAAATGCCACATTTAACTTCTAAAGAGACTTGAACTGTAGTTTTATCTCTACATTAGTGATCGTCACAGATCTAACACTCAGCTTTATCTATTAATAAATGCTTCCAGAAAAGCACCCCCATCATGGTCTTTGACCCTAATTTAAGGCATGGCTGCTATTTTCAGATATTAGGTGTTTCAGATTTTATCCCCTAGCCACGCAGAACATGACTCAGATATTCACAAACTTGACTAAGAAGAGCAGCACTACTCTCTTCTAATTAAAATTAAAGCTCTTCTGGACTTACAGGAATGAAATAAAATACTATCTATCTAATTATCTGTCTATCTCATGGGTTTAGAAAATGAAAGAAATTTAGACAAGTGACTGTTTCAGTCCTACATTTTGTCTCTTTTCATATTATTAACTACTATTTTCCCCATGGTGACCAGTCATAGAGACATTGCTACCTCTGAACCCAAGTACCTGACACTTAGTGTGATTTTTCCTATATCCAAAACTCCAGCTTTGATTATGAGATCAGAAAGAGAGAATAGCATCTTTTTCTTCAACCACCACTAGTGCTTCAGCAGAAAGTAAACAGAGATCTTAAATACAGGAAATACGTGTATGAAAATATGTGTAACTACTTTTCATGGCTACATTAACAGCAATTGTGTCACTCATAAGATCATTTGTGCCTGTTAGTAAACCACTGTAGAGTAATTAAATCTTCCAAAAGATACTAAAGGACCACAACTTTAACTCTGCAGTTGTACGTTTTTTCCCTGTTTGTCACAGGATTACCTCTGCAGTCCAGAAGGCCAACTGTATCCTGGGCTTCATCAAAAGAAGCATGGCCAGCAGGTCAAGGGAGGTGATTCTGCCCCTCTGCTCTGCTCTGGTGAGAACCCCATCTGGACTCCTGCGTCCAGCTCTGGAGCCCTCAGCACAGGAAAGACATGGACCTGTTGGAGCAGGTCCAGAGGAGGGCCACAAAAATGATCAGAGGGATGAAACACCTCCTCTGTGAGGCAAGGCTGAGAGAGTTGGGGTTGTTCAGCCTGGAGAAGAAAAGGCTCTGGGGACACCTTATTGTGACATTTCACAACTTAAAGGGGGCTTACAGCGATAGGACAAGGGCTAATTGCTTTAAACTAAAAGAGAGTTGATTTAGATTAGACATAAGAAAGAAATTCTTTACAATGCAGGTAGTGAGGTGATGGAACAGGTTGCCCAGAGAGATTATGCATGCCCCCTCCCTGGTAGTGTTCAAGGCCAGGCTGGATAGGGCTTTGAGCAACCTGGTCTGGTATAAGCTGTCCCTGCCCATGGCAGAGGGGTTGGAACTAAATGATCTTTAAGGTCCCTTCCAACCCAAACAATTCTATGGTTCCATGATTCTGTGATATCCCTCCAGACCACAGCAAACCACTGAAATTAAGAGTTAAACAAAGTGAAAGGAAAAATGAACTCATCAGGCAACTCTGGAGTCCATTAATGAGGTACTTGCTTCTGCTGTGGAAAACATTCAGGCTCAGTTATAGCTTGCCTGTCCACAGTCTAACAGAAGGTACAATTAGCAAACAACCACTACAGAAACCAGGTGGGCCAGTACTGTGAGAAGGTGCTGTATCCCTGTACTAATCCAAAGCGATCTTCTTCTAAGCCATTCCTAACAACTATTTAATTAATATATTCTTTAGAACTATCCATTCCACTGTCCATTTATTCCAATACCTAACTATTCCTACAGTTAGAAAATTCTAGGTATGTAATCTGAAATTTCCCTTTTACATTTAATTCCCATGACCCATTTATGGTGTAACCATACTGGTCCCTACCAGTGCTTATTTTTCACCACTAATAAAGAAGCCTAAAGATAAGTAAAACCATAGTTATGCTCCTTGTTCAAGTATGTAAAATCAGGAATGATTATTCCAGGTGACAATGCTTACAATATTTTGTTGCTGTATAAGCAGATGAGTATCTGTAATGCACAAATTCACATAGGCCACTTAAAAAGCCAGTCACCTCAGATGCTGTGGATCGAAGGAAAGAGAGCCTTTTTCAGGCAATGATTCAGAGAAGCCCTATCTTCACTGCTCTGAATTACTCTTGGGTGGAAACCTTCTCTGTTGTCTATACAGAATTAGGTAAGCAATGTAAGCCATACAGCTACCTTTCTGTACTCCTGTGTTTTTCTGGGAGCTGAAGTTACGCTGACTGATGTAAAAAAGGCCCTGTGTTTAGTCTCTTTCAGGTATTGGAACTTCAACTGGCTTTTCCATGACAAAGTACCTGCAATTGCTTCAGACAGTTATCCAAGGAACACAAAGTTGTCTTACATCAAGTCTAGCTCAGCTGAAGACACATAAAATGACTGATCACCCTCTGTGCCCTTATCTCTTTGCCCTGAAGATAGTCACGTTTGCCGTCTGACACTTTTAATGTTTACGGAAACAGGAGGCACTGTTTTGGTTTCGGCTGCGGCTGGCAACAAAAGCGCCACACAGCCACCCCTCCCCCCGCTGCAGTGCGGAGGAGAATGGAAATAAACAGGCAGAAACTGGTGGGTGGGGATAAGGGCAATTTGACAGAAACAGCAAACAGAGGGAACAGGAACAACAACGTTACAGATAAGGAGAAAATACGACACAAACTCACACAACACACCCATTCTTCCAGACAGGACCAGCGCCGCGCGCTCGCGAGCCGCGAGAGAGTCCCTGCTGCGCGC
>Ga0065711_1050747_pt1 | contig 10674 bp, 5 predicted proteins | sample Hoacrofraction12_FD_59098 | JGI IMG/M metagenome (GOLD analysis project Ga0065711, IMG submission 59098) | Hoatzin crop microbial communities from Cojedes, Venezuela - Epithelial fraction 12 v2 (version 2) | ecosystem: Host-associated > Birds > Digestive system > Esophagus > Crop | place...
AGTTTCCATCCCATGTCTGCCTCCAAGTGTCTATGAAATCACTAAGCAGCTTCTGTGGAGCATCTGCATCTCCCTACATCAAATATCAGTATATCAGTATATTAATATGACAGTCAGCCTCTTCATTCAATCAGATTCAGGACAGGCCAAAGAATACTCTGACCAACAGAACTGAGCCAAGATGTCAATTCTTACACTAAAAGCAAGAGAGTAGACCTTGGAGGGGAACAGTCAGAGAGACTAGTCAACATCAGGCCACCAAGGAAGAGAAGATTTTGCCCAATTTGCAGCAATTTAGGGAAGGCCAGGATTTTCTGGAGAGAGGTCTTTGACTCTGTGGCCTCCAGCACTGCCCTCTGACTTCCCAGTTATGCAGCTACATGAGTCCCATGTTAAAAATTACTCCTAGCTCCTAATCCCAGAGACAACCTGGTGCACCATTATCTTTAGTAATTCTGGTTCACAACATGAGAGAAGGGGTAGCCCCATTGAGCTATCTTTTCTTTCAGCTTTCTGCAAACCTGCTTTGCATAGCGTAGTACAGAGAAGCCTCTACAGAACCTGTGGAGACAAATACAGAAGATGCTACCAGAAAGGCCCTTACACAGCTGCATGTGCTCTCTCTCTGTGTATGCATGTGTGCATGTGCTTTTCAGCACATGTACATGTGTGTTCATAGGTCTGTCCATACTTCCAGGACTTCTGCACCCAGAGAAATTGATTCTTGCCTTCTAAGAAGCATTGCATTCATTAAGCGGAAAACAAAAGAGGCTGAAGGAAACATGAACAGGAGGAAGATGTACCAAATAAGCATGGATAAAGGAAAACTTGATTCATCGACACTCTTTAGACTCTGCTTCTTACACTGTCTTCCCCAGGCAGAAGTCTTCCCTCTCATTTTAATCTTTTGAAGACTCTGCACAGGCAGTAAAAACTGATAAAAACTGTTTGCAATCAATACTATCTTTACTTCTCCTTTTGTCCACACTGGTATTAATACACACAAAGAAACTTCGCAAAAGCCTTTCATACCCTTCTTCTCTGTGTCTTACTCTCCCCCCCGCACACGTATCACTATCACCTCAAATAATACACTGGGGTAATGCAGTCATTCCCAGATTCCCTTGTGGTGTACTCTTTCTAAATCTGAAACAATCTGTTATTCCCAGAACCTGAACCTTAAGACAAATCATTGCATTTAGGATTCCTAGTCTTGCCAGGTTCAGATTTTTTCCTGAATTCATCTTACCCAATTTTCTGTTTAACCTAATTGAAACAGAAGCCAGATTTTGCACAGAAGATGAAGATATAGCAGCAGCTTCAGAAAATACCACACCAGGACAGAAAAGCTTAACGCTCACTAGAGTAGAGTCTAGCTCTTCCTAACATCACATGGAAAGACACCTCTGTAGTCATTACAGAAACTCACATGATTTTCCACATAAACTGTATCCTAGAGGATTAATTGTTTTGACAAGGCAACAAAGGAAGCCTCACAAAGGATGTGTTTATATGTAACAGTTTGCTACGTCACTTATATAATTTATTCTGGTTGTCTTCTCTTTCATGTAATTTTAAAGAAGTAATTTGACTTAAGGGGGTCGGGGAGTAGTTATTACCACAGTTTAAACAAGAGGAAATTTAGTTTAATTGCATATATTATGTTAGAATATGCTGGCACTCTCCATAAAGACATCATCTTCCTTTTTAAGGTGAGTCTGTTCAGAGGATTTATAATTTTGGCTCATTTCATCCATGAAGGTTCTTTCCTCATGAACCAGAGAAGTGAACAGGATTAATGTAGCACTCAGGAAAGAGTCCTTTCATCTAGCAGAGCATAACTATGGACAAAGCCACAGATTTCAATAGTTCCAGACTAGGGCAAGTTCAGCTACGAACTACATCCAGTTTCACAGATGATGTCTCTTCCCAAAATGAGCTGAAGCAAATGTCCAAATTCAAACTTCCTCAATACATGCAGAATTTTTGGAACAAGCTCTGGATATAAAGTCCGTGGAGCTCTTCTGTACATCATATGGTATGAGAATTGTGAAAAACAGCCTCCCCAGAAGGCACTATGCCTGTGCTCTACATCTAATATTCCATCTGCTCCAATGCTGGTTTGACATTTGAACTGCAACTATAGAATCCTCTCAAAAATATTTGGGCATTTTTGTTTGTCTTCCAGTAAACATTCCGCTTTTCAACCCCTGTGAGCACTGAAGGAGACAAAACACACCTCACGCTGCAATTTTGCCACTAGAGGGCAGCTCTATATTTCTACATTTTGTTCATGCCCTCAAAGAGGAATTAATTTCATTGCATTCCTACACAATGGATCCACAACATGTAACTTCGGCTCAAGAATCTTATAAAAGCCTTCTTTGTTTCTAAATCAAAAAACAGTGGTTACCGTTTAATTCACCAGTTTATGAGGTATGCAGTATCCCTGTATGCAGAGTTCAGAAGGAACTATGCTGAGTTGACTTTTTAATGCAGACCACCATTGAGAAAACATCTCTTTATTTTGTCAGGGTGTGGTTTGTTTACATGGTGCATTCCCAATCTCATAGGCTTATGGTATTTTCTGCTGCTTGTTAGTCCATGTGCTTGAAACAGCAACAACAGCAATTTATCAAAAACCATGTTTTTAAAGTTCAGCATCATTCTTTTAATGTGCACATTTACTTAAAACCACAAATTTATGTTAAGCATTTTTCACCAGAAAAGAACTGGATCGTTCAAATTTCCTCATTTTTTTTCTAACACACACCCCCCCCCCATCATATGGATAAATCTCCACCAATGTTACACTATGCCCTCAAATCAACATTTGCATTTAGATTTGCTTGCTTGTACACTCTCCCCTTCAAGGCCCACCCATCAGCCAATGAATGATTGCTGTCAATCAGATCACAGGAGCTCTGCCACATAGGGTGCACAGTCCCACTTACTCCATACTCAGCTGCATTCCCCACACAAGCTTCGCAGGATGGCAGGCTCCACAGTAACTTCTCACATAGCTTGAAGCAAAGTCCAATCTCCATGAGGCTCTAGCCACAGATCTGCATGGACATAAACCAAAAGCATCCTTCAAATAAGTCCCGCAGAGGTTTTGCCGTCCTATTCTTTTCTTTTTAAATGACTAAACAGACAATGCATCATGTTACTACATCTCTCATTCCCTTTAACAGAGAAGTTCCCCTAATTTTTGTCCCTTATTTCTCAGAACAGAAGCTGCAAGGATTACTGAGGCTTTGAAGCCAGCTGTTAGTATTATACCACAATAATCAAGGAAAGCATGGATTGAATCTCCGGACTCATTCATAGACCTAGTTCCTCTTCTGACCCCATCCACACCACAACACATCTCACACTGCTGCATGGCAATTGGTGCAATAGAAATGGGAGGTTTTTCTGAGACTACCATATTAAATTACTAGGAGAACACCCCACTAATAATAATATGTCATACAAGTTTCTTTTCGTATTATAAGTCCTACAAGTCAAGCCCTACAACTGAACACTTGCACTGGGTATCTTCGATCCATGAATTGAAAAACGCACTGACACAAAAGTTTACTTTAAAAGACACCAAAAGGATCACTTCCAGATTAGGCCAGATTGAATTTTCTTCGCATTTTGTGAAACTCCTGAGGAGATTTGTTGTGACATTCCACAGTTCTCCAGGCAAAAAAGCAAAACATACTGTACAGAGCTTGCAGATGCAACAGTTGAACACTTCTTTTTAGAAAACAGCAACCTACAATAACAAATCTTTTTGCTATTCACAAGAGAATAATTGAGTATTGCAAAACTTGATAATTACTGATTCATGACAAATTTAGGAAAAACATCAGCTTAAGTAATCAGGTCAGGGAACTGCTGCTGACCACAGTGTTGGCAAAAGAAAGAGTTTCTTTCCTCATACCTTTCATCAAAGTTTAACATTTCACAGTATTTAGATTTTAGCACTTCATTGGTCCAGACCAGTAAACAACTGATAGCTTGAGAACTAGAAGTAAAATTGTGAACAAACATGTCTATTTAGAATTACCTCATAATTCACTTACACCGTTCCCATACTTTCAAATTCAAGTTAGTAAAATTACTGAGGACCCCTAATAGTTGTAAAATAATTTATTACTTCTGTTAGTAAATTCACAGAATAATCCCTTACACAGCCTGCCACAAAAGGTATGCTGGGTCAGATATTGCCAATTGGGAATAAAGATTTCATTCAGATCTCAAGGTGGACAAAGACCAAACCTACTTTTTTTTGAAGGAAATGTATATTTGATCTTCATTTTCTCCTGGAAAATGAAGGAGTAAAAGTGAAGAGCTTTTCTCTAATAAAAATTACTGCAGGTAAATTCATTCCACCTTCTTCCATGCCTCCATGATATTCTTTACCTGACAGTGAGGAATCATTCTTAAAAGGCAGCAGTGCAGTGAAAGAAGGTCTCAATGAAGTATTATAATAGCTCCTATTTACCTTCCTAAGATGGACACTATAAAAAAAACCCAAACATTTAAAACTGAGAAACTGTTAATCCACCCCAAGTAAATATTTGTTCTGCTGTAGAGAAGATATTGTACTGACCACTTCATGTAACTATGCTAAATGTGACTTACACAACAAAGTGTGCTTTAGCAATTTAAACACAGCCCACAGGGGCCAACTTTTAACTATCACAACTTGCTACACTTCAGGCCTATATCACAGATAAATTTCCTGCATTATAGGAGGGTTTTACTAAATAATGACAGCCATGTTGAAGAGGAAAACTAAAGTTAATTGGATGAAGTGTGTCAAGAACCTGGAGTAATTCCATCCAAAGTAATGTCTTGTGCCACAGCCATAAGCTGTGATTTTCTACACAGAAGTATTTTTTATACACATTTGTTCTAAAATGAATGTTATGTGACTGCTGCTATGAATCATTATTAGCTCTAAAGGAATATTGTAAAACCACTCAACTCTCCACCTTCAGAGAAAAAAAATTATATATCCTCTTATAAAAACTCCTGCTAATTAAATAAGCAAGGGAAATCTTTCGTGGAAGGCAGGAAACTATAGGAAGAATAGCAGGTAAGACTGTTTTACAGTCTTCTCCTTAGAACTGTCATTAGAAAATTTTCATCCGTTCACGGGATTACACATTATCTTTGCAGACTTTCTAACTGAACAGATTGTATTAGGCATAAAGAACTCCCCTCTTTATAACAAGATGTGTCCCTGTAGATGTGATCAGGACACAGTGGCAGCGCAGTCTTGAGTACTTGGACAATGACTGTCAGAGTACATTACCTGTTACTCTGAAGCTCTTCAAGTTTTCACTGATCTTGTGATATATATACAAGTTAATGCACACGTACACTCACATATACCAGTGGCATTCTATTTCCACACAGGGTGAGAGCAAATTCTGAGTTAATGATAAGTTCAGTATTTACTAGTTTCAATGACTTGCCCAAGTAACATTGCGGTCCAGTAGTCACTTTTTTGTCTCTTTTTGCTTTTGGCTAATCTTCTTTTGAATCAGCATAATGAAGGGGACTGAAGAAATGCATGGAAAAAATAAGGAAAGGTCCTTCTTAATAACTGCAGTGCCTCAGTCTTAAGGCCAAAGTCACCTGCATTGTTTTTGTGCCTTCCCCTTTAAAGCAGCAAGGAATTTACCTACTAACAGCAACTACAAGACCTGCCCCCAAAAGGCATTATGCACAGTTACTCACAAAACTGTAACAGGCTCCTAACCCACTGGAGTTGGACCACAGGAGTTTCAATGCATTTGCAGTGCAAGGGAGAGAAAGAATCAAATCCTTAAAGCAACAAGTGTCAAAAAAGCTATTTTAGAATCATACAATCAAACAGTCTGCTTCAACAGGCTTAATTCATTCATCTTCGAGATGACATGCTTCTTAGTGTCCACAGCTTACTTAGAGATACCAGTCAGAAGCTCCAGTAACATTCAGAGATTTGTATATTAAATGCCTTCCTGAAAGATTTAGACATTCCAGGTACTTAATAACTGAGACAGATAAATTTGCTGACAAAATGTGAACAAAGAGCTCTCCTTTGATTTGAGAAAAGAACAGGCAACTCGATCAATTATGCTTCTCCTGCTCTAGCGTTTTCTTGTAAAGCTTGAATTTATGTGATAAGTCTGTTCTCTCTTAGAGCTACATATTTGAAATATGATTGATGAAAATGAGCATAAATGACCAAGGGCTAAAATTGACACGTTCTAATTATTGCTTCTAGAAGTGAAAATTCTGCAACCACAGTTCACTGTTTAAAGCACTGACAACTACTACAGTGAGAAAGGCACATTTTTTCAAGAGTAAGGGAGCTGGAAAGCAAATACTTTTTCTACATAAAATGGGATAAAAGGTAGTAAATAAGGAGTCTGAAAGTAAGTACTGGTAAGAGACTGAGTAAAATCCAGGTAAATATATTCCCCTCCTTTGCACTGATGCAAGTGATTTTTTCCACATGCCCTCTTCTCTTTTTGTTCCTATTTTATAAATGCATGGAAAGACACAAGGACAGCCTGGTGCTCCAACTGTAACTTGGTCTGCACAAAGTGTCCAGTGCTTTTCTTCAAGCATATATCTATCCTTTCTTCTGTGCAGTGAATTCAAGTTCAGTAAACCACTTTAACCAACTTTAAAGCACCTTCTTACACTCCCTGGCTAACAAAGGAAATGGCAGAAACATCATTTCTGAGAAGAACTAATCCCTATGCGGGAACCTCTTTGAGCGTACTCCATACAGTCACCTGACAGCCCTGGGAGGTACCAGGCTGCCTCGGAGGCAGGGGACAATACCTCAGGCATTCTGCAGCCTCCAAAGAGGGACACTTTAATTTCTTAATCTCCAGAACTGTATTTATGACCTGCAGCTGTGGTGCCAAAGAGGCCCACAGCCCTGTACACACTGAGACTATTGTTGGCAAAACAGAGCTCTGAGATTTCTTGAGTGACATATGCAAGTTAACTGAACTACACTAGGCTGAGAGGGTTATTTGTTATTCTTTGTATCGATCAGCTTATTTTGGGCCTTCATCACTTTTGGCATTAGCAGTCTTCTAAATTTTAATAGCCCTTAAAGCACAGTAAGGTGTGAATGAGCAGGAATTCATTCATCAGGGCTTTGGGCTTTAAGGGAGCTTGAACTTGAACTAATTAATAAAAAAAAATTTCCACGTTACACATAATTTAAAACTAGTATATAGTGTAAGTTATGTGTTGGTTTATTACACAGAAGAAATGTTTGGTATTGTTCTGCAGCCACTTAAAAGGGATACCTCAATGACTTAGAGCAGTGGTGTTCCATCTGTCTCACTCCCAGAACTGAGTTTTTCCCTGATGTAGTTAAACTCCTACAGAGTGTATTTCAGAAGCACACAGGGATTTGGACTTTTCTGTGTCAGCCTTCAGTTATATCATTTTCCAGCCTTTTCCAGAATTTTGATGCCTTGCAACCACACGTATCTGCAAAGAAGGGCAAGAGGATAACCACTTCAATCTCACAAAAAGGAAAATCCCCACTGTTATTTTTCTTCTGCTTTCTGTATGACAGCATGCAGACTAACACTAAGTTAAGTTTAATATTCTAGGGAATTAAAATGCTCTGACATATAACCTTTAGTCTTAATATGCAGATATTCACCAGAAAAAACTGTGTCTCCGGACAGTAATTAGCAGGTTAACTGGGCAGGTTGTTTGCCAAGTTCACCCACACACTATATAAATAAGAAATGCTGCTGTTTTTCCGGTATTAATAACTTTTTCAGAAAAGGGAAAGGAAAGAAAAGAAAACTCAGAGAGTTCAGAAGATGCTTATGAAACCAAATTATTGCTTAACATATCTACTGATCCTGATGTTTATGAATTCTAAAAAGCAGAACAGTCATTAGCAAGAGCTCTGCCCCATAAATCTGTTCTTTTAAGGTCCTCTTCCACTGCAGCATTTCTGAGATGTCTCATTTTTGTTGTGATGAAAGATCACAATACTATCACACTCCATTCGAGGTACATGAGGTTATGCAGAAAGCATTATGTTAAGGTTTTCTAATATAGATGTCTGCCTTGAAGGTGTTTAGCACTTACTGAAAATCAGGAATACTCGATGTCTTCTTGACCGAGGACAATAAAGGTTGACTTATTCAAAATAATTCAAAAACAGCTGGAGTTAAACACAAAACTAGAAAACTGCAAAAATTAAAAACAGGGCATATTAACAGGTTGAATAGCCTGCTGGAGTTGACCCGCCCGTTAGAAATCCATGCTAGTCATACATACATATTCTATTCTAGTCAGCTCACATTTAACCTTCTCAGAAATAAAAAAGACTATAGGACAAAAAGAGAAACCTACTGCTCAGAGGAAGCAGAAATGGATTTCCTACATGGAGGAAAGATAAAGAGAGGACACAGAGTTTTTACTCATCCACACTCATTTTTCTCTCTGAAACATGAATGTTGCAGTAGATGAAGTTCTCCTGATTTTACTTTCAGCACCTTAATGGCAAGGTGCCCATGGCAGGCCCTGTCACTGCTGCCTGAAGTCAACCTCACAGATAAGTATGCAAATTCTACGGACTTTCAAAGGGATATGGGTATCTAAGACAATTAACTATATTTGGAAATCCTTGATACATAAGTGAATGCATTCGCCCCACTTCCCTGTGCAAGCATCACATATTTTCTTTATTTCACAGATGGAGAGCGTACCAAGAAATAGATTAAATGATCTGCACAAAGCTTCATGAGAAGCCAATACTAGAGACAAAAAATGTCTCCAACATATTCTGGGTAATACTGGATCTGAATTCTGGCATTTCTGTTTTGCCTCTTAGCCAGAGCAAGGAAATTCAGTGACATAATTCAATCAAGAAAACTATATATTCCAGCTAGTATTTTGAGTATCAGGGAGGTTGCCTATTCCTCAGATGGGTTTCAGTTCTGTGAAGAGGTTCTAGACAGTTCTCATTTTAACCAAACTGGTTGAAACCTAGTACAGCATCAGACCTAAACTCCTGTATGCAACACCGCTGGTTTTCCAGAAAAAGGAAAGAAAAAATGATGACTCCAGTGTTACAAAAGCCATATAACTACACTGATGCGTGTTTCCTGGTCTGCTGTTTCTCTTATCTGGCATGAGAAGAAGAAAAAGAGAAGAGAAGGAAAATCACTGGTAGAGAGCTCAATGGAAAAGAGCTGCTAGACAGAACAAAATGATTGAATGATTCAGAAATACCCACACAAGCAAAAGATAGGAAGACTGATCAAATTCCAGGTACAATTGCTTAGCAAAATAAAATCTACACAGGAATAGTGGTGCAATTTAAGTCCCAAATTTGTCACATCTGAAATGCTTACCACATCAGATAGTCTTTACCTGAATGGCTAATCCATAAAAATAGGCACTCTTGGACTGTGAATAAACTTGTGTTAAGCTGGGCATCAGAGCTGTGCCCTTGAAAACACTGAGAAAGCACCTGTAAACCATATTCTCTCATTTTTCAAAGGGAAGCCTGAAATTAACATCACACCTAAGTATCAACAGGAGTGGTTTACAGTCATGAAAAATATTAATTACATAAGACACATTAGGTGGTGAACCATACATGGAAAGTAAAATGGACTCATCCTTCCCCGACACTATCACATCCTCATTTCATGTGTTGTTTTCAGCTGTATCAGAAAACTACTCACACTTCTGAAGCCCTTCAATTTTCTAATGTATTATGGCTGTACAACTGCACCCACAAAAAAAACGGGCAGCCTCTAGGGAGACACCTTTCTCATTCACTCTCTCTCTCACTCACATTTTCTCTTACTGTCACAGGACTCTGGTGAGAATACAATGACCACACTCTCTGGGCATTGAAATTTCAGCTGGAGTTTATGAAACATACAAAATATAAGGTCACATCCCTATAAATTGCAGAAGAAAAGCAAATAGCATGCTTGATAAATGGCATGCAAGCCACACACTTGATCTTTAGTAAAAGTTAAAATAAAAAATGGCAACAAAATTATATTTTAGTATCCTCAGAGCATTGTTAGACACTTAGAAATTACATTAGCCTAAGTTAGCGAAAGGCCTCAGCACAACAAAACTCACCCAAGACCGTAAAATAAAGGCTAAAATTCTAGGCTACCAGATTTTCTAATCCAACTGTCATGCTTTTTTCCTCACCAAACTGCAAGAATTACAGGGAAGGATTTTTCTCTAATTATGTGTTTGTATCATCTATCACCTATGTACCCTACTGTAATACAAGGCAGCAAACTAATACAAGGCTGCTGGAGAGCAGCTCTGTGGAGAGGGACCTGGGAGTGCTGGTGGATGACAGGTTGACCATGAGCCAGCAGCATGCCCTCGTTGCCAAGAAGGCCAATGGGATCCTGGGGTCCATTAAGAAGAGTGTGCCCAGCAGGTCGAGGGAGGTTCTCCTCCCCCTCTACTCAGCCCTAGTGAGGCCCCATCTGGAGTCCTGTGTCCAGTTCTGGGCTCCCCACTTCAAGACAGATGAGGAACTACTGGAGAGAGTCCAGCGGAGGGCTACGAGGATGGTGAGGGGACTGGAGCATCTCTCCTATGAGGAAAGGCTGAGGGAGCTGGGCTTGTTCAGCCTGAAGAAGAGAAGGCTGCGAGGGG
>Ga0065711_1012725_pt1 | contig 10673 bp, 17 predicted proteins | sample Hoacrofraction12_FD_59098 | JGI IMG/M metagenome (GOLD analysis project Ga0065711, IMG submission 59098) | Hoatzin crop microbial communities from Cojedes, Venezuela - Epithelial fraction 12 v2 (version 2) | ecosystem: Host-associated > Birds > Digestive system > Esophagus > Crop | place...
GGCAGGGACGAGCACGCCACCCGTCACCGTCTGCTGGGGCCCCGTGAGCCCTCCCTCACCCTGCAGCTTCAACAGACGTCAGAGAAATGGCTTTGTTTTCCCCTGAAACCGTGCACAGGGGAATTCAGCGCCCTCCTCTCCCTCTCCCAGACTTGCACACGCGACAGTCATCTACTTATTTATTTTGGCTTTTACTGGAAAAGACATTAAATAACATTTAAAATGTATTTAACTGTTTTTTTTTTAACAAAGTGCACAACTTAAAAAGCCGACCATGAGAGTGTCCCGTGTTAAGACTGTTCCTTTTCCTCCTCTTGTAGGAGACGCGTTAGCAATCAGTAGCTCAGGCGCCGACGGAGCCGCGCGTCTGCTCCTGCCGTCAGGTAAAAGAACAGCTGCCGTTCCGTCGGGATGGGAGGGGGTCGCAGGCTGCAAACAAAACCTTTCCAGTAGTGCAAATAACGTAGTACGACGGAGGACAAACAAACAGGCTGTGGAAAAAAGGCTCCTTACCCCATGCAGGACAAAAGTCAGCGGGAGGGAAAGTGGTTTGGCTCTTCCCAAAGGCTGTCACAGCCACGACCTTACACATCGCTGAAGCCTCTGCCCCTGCCTCGCCCCGCGGCCCCCGCCTCAGCCGGGGCGGCTTGGTCGCACGGGGGGGTCTCCGGGGGCTCCCCGTCCCCCCAGAGCCGAGGGCTGCACTGCCCGCAGAGCTGGGCTCGTTTCTGCAGCGGGGTCGCGGGGACACCGTGTCCAGACCCTGCGGATCCGGGCTCCGGCTTCGCTGGCTGCGTTTCACGTATTTAAAACCAAAGCCAGTGGCTGGCGCGAGATCCCGGTAGCCACGCTGGCACATGCCGCTCTCACGAGGTGTTGCGTGGGGCAGTCCCGCCTGGCACAGGCCACGGGTGCCCAAACCATGCAGCAGCAATGCGAGGCGATGAGAAGGGCTGGGAGACGCGTTCCTGCTCGCCTCGTAGCAGACGCCCGTGCCCCGGGCCTCGCCTCCCCGAGGCCGCGCGCCTTGCCGCAGGTGCTCTGTGCCACGGCAGGGGGACGGCAGCGATCTCCTTCGCTCGACAAGGCTGCTGTTGCTCTCTCCACGCTGCGTGTTTAAGGCTTTTATTCCTCAGGGTCACCAGCTGGGATTTCCTCACGACGCCAGGCCCTCGATGGGGGTTCCCAGCCCGGACAGCAACTCTGCTTCGGTGCTAGAGGAGCTGCTGTCACCACTTACAGGGTGGAGGGTTGAGAGTACACGTCGCCACAGGGAGCCACCGTGCCAGTGCTGTGTGTGCTTGAGCAGAAGCGTTTCCCCTTCGTATTTCCTCCCGCACACACCCTACCCAAAATGGAGGAAAACTGTCCTTATCTCCAGGTAGCAGCAAGTACTCGGGAAACAGCATGCGGGACACAGCAGCGGAGGAGGGAGGAAGGCAGAGAAGAAATCTGGACTTTCCTGGTGAGTGCTCAGTTGAATTGGATCTAAGAAAGCAAAAGGAGAACATCGGAACAGCTGCCCTAGGGCAGACCAACATCCGCCCAGCCCAGCCTCCCGACCCAGCAACCACCAGCGCTGGGCTTCCAGGGCAAGAGAAGAGCAGGACGCGCCTCACCCCGGCCTGCCCTCAGCCAGCAGCCGGGAGCAGAGGGTGAAAACAGCCCTGCCCTGCACGAACCGCAGGGTCCACGCTCTGGTTTGCCACCTCTAGATCAGAAGGGTTTGGCGCAGGAGGCCTGGGGTACGGGACACGCGGCTGGGCGGTCCCTTGGTGGACTGAACCGATCGTAGCCGCGCGCCGTTGCCACTGCCCTTAGCTTCAGCAGCAGCAGTTTGTTCACTCTCCTCATGTCCAATAGTGCCCATGTGCAGGATGAGAGAACCCAAACGTGCTGACAGGCCAAAGAAAAAAGCCTGACACAAACTCCTGCCTTAGGCACAGTGTTGTAAATAAGGAGTATGATTCCATCAAACGGCCCAGATGTCCTCTGAGGTGTCCTAGATTTGGAAGGAAGGCGCAGGCAAGGTGACTTACATCACGCAGCCAGAACAGCGCAGGGCGGTCACTGGCCTCCTGGCAAAGGCTGATCCAGCGTAATGCCCTGTGTCTGGTAGATCTCCTTCAGAACCAGCAGCACGGTGTCCTCCGACTCCCTGGAGGAGGAGGAGGTGGGAATTAGCGGGGGACGCTTCCCCCCACTCTGCCAGGACATCCGTGATGGCCACGGGCAGGTGCAGCGCTCAGCAAACACGGGCAGTGCTAGGCAAGAGCTACAACGTTGGGTCTCCTTCCTCTGTCCCGACCCACCCGCGCCGGCTGCGTTACAGGCAGGAGCGCATCTTGTTTCCTCAGTTAAGGCTTTTCTTATAACATTGGCTTTAAAAATTACGGCATTCTGCTTACATCAGACGTGAATTTGAAGCTTTGATGGTTATGCAGAAGCTTACCAATAGCAGAGATGCCCTTGTAGTGCAAATAAATACTCGTTAAAGCTCTCTATTGGCTTCTCCTGCAGCACGTAGTCTATGCGATTGCCTCCGTTCAGCCTCCCCACATTAATGAAGGCAGCCTCTTCCTTCGCTGCGGCGGGGGTCTCCTCTGGCTTTGTGTCTGAGGGATGAAGAGCAGCGGGGTTCAGCCCAGGGGCACCAACAGCCACGAAAACGCAACAGCGTCACCGTGCCCTCCCTTCGCCCCACTGCGGGCTCCCACAGAGGAGAGGCAGCTGAAGGGCTCGCTCTGACCCTCGGAAAAGTCTTGCAAGAGACAGCTGGAGAAGGGGACAGGCCTGGCAGGCTTACAAAGCAGCGCCGGTGTGCTGAGACCCCCGGGAGGCCGTTGCTGACCAGGCAGGCTGCCTCTTCCCCCCCTTCCTCAGGCAGTAACTGGGGGAGGCCACAGCACGTGGAGAGCCAGGTGCCTGCGCTGCTCCAAGGCAAGCCCTTTGCTGGGCACAGAAGATGGCAGCGGCGCCGGGGTTTGACGCCGGGACGGGCACCTCGCCGGTGCGGCTGCAGGGACCCCGAGCCCGCTGCTCCGTGGGCAGCTCGCGATGCCGCATCCCCGGCTCCCCGCGCCTGGCACGCACCACCGACCTGGCTGCTTCTCCGCGCTGGCCTCTGCCTCTGCTTCGGCGTCGGGACTCGCCGCCTCCACGGCCGGCAGCGGGGCTCGAGTGAAGGACTGCCAGGCGATCCGCAGGGACCCCAGCAAGTTGTTCTTCAGGTCCACGCTCATGCGCGTCAGCCCTTCTTTCAGCTCTGAAAGGCACCACGGGTCGGCGTTGGGGCGGGGGCCGCGGCGGCTGCCCGGGGCAGGGGGAGAGGGGCTGCCCTTTCCCTTACCGAGGTGCATTCTCTTCCTGCCCTTGTGATGAGGCAGCAGCATGGGCTCAAACTCCAGATCTGGGACGATCATGGGCTCAATCCTGTAGGCCACTGGGTCAAACTGTTGGGAGGAGGGGACAGTGAGCTCGTGCTCCATGCCTTCCATGCAGGAAGGCTCTGGCTCTTGTACCTACGGGGTGGAAGATGTTGAAGAAGCCCTTGCAGGTGGGCAGGCTGTAGTTCGGGTTGATGCGCTTCACTCCTCGCACCGTCAGAAACATCCCGATGGGAGAGCCGAAAGCAAAGAAGATGGTGGGCTTGTAGTTTAGCTGAGGGTAGTTTGCCGAGACCTAGGAGAGGGAGATTCAGATTTGTTTCATGAGACAAACTCCATGCTGGCGTTACGAGCACCTCGTTGCTGCAGTTAGAGCGTGGTGCCGAGCTCCGCAGTTACCTGTCCTAAGCCGACGTCCCGGTATTGGCAATTCCTGCCGTCATCTGTGCTGTCCGGGTCGCACTGCGACGGGGACCCAGGCTCGGCTCCACGCGTCCCAGGAGCTGCTGTGCTCTGGTCCTGCAGCAACCAAGGAGAAACCCTGCTAGCACGGCTCCTGCAGCGAGCCCACGCCACAGCCCGTCCTGCCCGCCCCGAGCAGGTACACGAGGCAGCGAAGCGCCTGGTTTCCCTTATCCTCCAGCACCAGGGCAGTCTTGGCAGCATCACCCCCCTCCAGCCNGCCACCTCTCCAGCTGGCATCGCTAACNTCAGTCTCTCCCACCGTTAACAAGCCCTCCCNCTCTGTGACCACCCTTAAGGCCACNGGATAAAGTGGTGCTGCTGCAGGGTGACAGCCGTAACAGCAGCCTGACAGGCGGCAGCAGCAAGCAGCTCGGTTGCCGCGGGCAAACACGAGCCCGTGAGAGCTGCCTGAGCGAGGACGGCCAGGAGCGAGGGGGTCAGGGTGCTCGGGGACGGAGGCCTCGCGTCCCCGGTACCGGGCTGACCACTGGCGAGGGCTGGTCCTTGCCTGGGAGCGATGGGATGTGACCTGGGTGAATACAAGCGGTGCAGAAGACAAACCTGCATCTCTGTCTTGGAGCTGATGTAATGAAGTATCTTCATTCTTGGTCCTAAGGGAATTCCCATTTCTTTAAGGTTTTTCTCTGTGCACAAGAACTGGAAAATAAGGAACCCAGGTATTAGTAGGGGAGCAGAGAGGTGTGTGCAGCAACGCATTCCTGTTCTCTCCAATTCTGTTCCTGCCACGCTCCTCAGAGCCACTCCACCTGCGAGTGACTCAGAACCAGGAAGATGCACACAGGGAGGGAGGACTGGGGAGAAAAGCAATGAAGAAACAGCAGAAGAGGCAGCCAGACAGGAGAGCTCCTCACCAGTGCTTGCCCGTCCATTTTCTCCTTCTCAAAAGCATCACAATACTCGGACAGCTCCAGCTTCTTCAGGATTTCTTTGATGTCCTCGATGCCCCTGGTGCTGGAGGTGGTCCCGGACCCCTGTGAACAGAGCCATCGGGGGTCACGCTTTCTGCTCACGCAGCCGCAGAGGCAGGAGCCCGGTGCGAGGCTGCACCGGCACAGCTGCCCGGGCAAGGGGTCCCGTGGGTCCGGGTACCTCCTCGCTGGGCTCGTCCTCCTCGGGAGCGGCCTTCTGGTTCGTCAGGAGATCAAACAGAATGAGCGACCCTGAAAACCAGGCGCAGGCAGGCAGAGCGTCAGCGTCTCCATGGGGAAAAGCCCCATCTCCTGCAAGAGCGGTGCCCTCCCTGCTCCCACGGGTCTTACCCAAGCTGTGCCCCGCGATGGAGACCCCCCCTTTGAAGTGCGGGTTCCTCTGCATGAAGAGCTGGTGGAGACGGTTCATCTCGGAGGCCACCGTGTCCACGATGGTCTGGCAATAGGTGGAGCTGTTGTAGAAGAAGACGTCCAGGATGGTGTCGTTGATGAAGTGGCGCAGGCGGTTGATGCTCGGCAGAGTGATTCGCTCCAGGTCGCTGGGGGGGGGTGAGAGGAGAGGGGGAATCGCAGTTAGGGGTGCCACTGAGCCCCGACGCGTCTCTGAAGCAAAATGGAAGGTCAGAGGAGGATCGCCACCATCTCCAAGGACGCGGTGTTGTAACCCAGACCCTCGGCTCATGCCGAGACCGGAGGCCGAGCACAGCCTGTGCTCCCACGCTCCAGGCAGCAGCGAGGAGCCCGGCCTTTCTCCCCCAGGAGCCTGACCCACTCTCTGCCCTCCCTCGGGCTCTGCGGAGCAGTGCCTGAGCATGGAAGCTGGGTACTCGCTTTCCAGAGGCCCTCAGCAAGGTCTGGACGTCCACGGTCCCTCCTGACATCAGCCAGGGCAGGGCAGAAGCCTCTCCCCTCTGGCTGGACGCGGATCAGAGCAGGAACCTGCTGCGCTCGGCGGAACAGGGCTGCAGAGAGTCGGTGGGGACGGGCTCTGGCCCGGAGCTGCTCTGCGGGACCCTGCTTCCCCCTGCACGCTCCAGCCCTCAGCACCCACAGCTTTCCCTTTGCCTGCAGCGGCCTCGGAGAAAGCGGATTTTATGTGGGAGGAGGCTGGCTGTGCGCTTTGCCGTCCCCCCGGACGCCGGCGGAGGTGGCTGTCGGACACTCACACGTCCACGCCGGTGGAGTGCAGGGAGCTGTGCCAGTTGACAGGCAGGAACTCCACCCGGCCGATCTGCTGCTGCTCCTGGGCTCTCTTGAAGTGCGCTTGCAGCATGCTCAGGGAAACGTTCCTGAAGTCGTTCACTGGAAAAGAGCATGAACCCTTAGCGAGGTCCACGGGGCGCAGCGCGAGCCTGCTGCATCAACAGCGCTTCATGAGATAAAGGAGAAGATCATTACCGGGGGAAATCCCACCAGGGTCTTTAATCTGCGGCCGCTACCCTAAGACCTCGAATCTTTAACTACAAGAGCAGGGGAAGGCTCCATGTCCCTGCACGAGTGTTTACTGGATTTCGCTGTCCCGTCTGCAGCAAGCCTCCGTTCCACAGGGGCAGGGCTTTAACGCAGCGGTCAGGGTAAGAAAGGCACTTTCAGGAATTTAAAAAAAATACATCCGTGGCAAAGATGCCTGTGTTAGAAAGGGAATCCTAAGGGAGGAGATGAACTTGAAATGACTCAGTTCTGAGGGAGAAAGGCCGACTTCCTTCATTTCAGAAGGTCAGCAGCCTTGAAAATAGTTTCATCAGATGGACACACGGAAGGGTAAGACTGCATTAAAGCAGAGGTGTGTTTTACAGGAACTAACGACAGTCTGCTGCGAAAAATCTCAGCTCCCCTGATTTCTACAAGTTAAACCGTGTCGGGCTTCCAGGCAGCTTCCGCGATCGCCTCTCCCACAGAACCGAAGCACCCTGAGCAAGTAACGACGAGCAGGTCAGACCAGAGGTACTCCCCTGCCTCCAGTACTGACCCACAGGGACGCTCCCAGGAGCGCGCAAGAGCAGCGCTGCTTCCCGCACGCTCGCCGACCCTCTGGGCATTCGCAGCTGGGGAGTTCCTGAGCCAAAGCAGCATCCCTGGTTTTGGTCCAGAATCACTCCGGGGGCTGCTGGGTGGGGCGTTGCCTGTTAGACTTCACCCAGCGAGACTGACCCGTAGCGACAGACTGAGCAGGCTGCTAATTAGTGTAGCAGGTTTAGACAATTACTTGGAAAATCTGCATCCAATCTGGGAAACTCACTATTTTGAGGAGCAGCAGAACACAGTGATGAAAAGAGGCTGCCCAAACCTTTCCAGGCAGTAGGGTCTCATGGGCTGGTGAGCGCTGCATGCACGCTCCCCACGGCAGTCAGCAAATTCCACCCTGCAGCTTGCCAGCGCAGCGTCGGGACGGTTTAAACGCGCTCTGGCAGCGGTTCAGCGTCCGTGCCGCGAGGCTCTGCTGGCCCCGCTGCAGGCAGCGCCTGGGAAGGCTGCACACCTACCGCACTGGACGATGCTCCTGAAGCGAATGTCGCAGGCTGGGCCGATCCCGTGCACCACGAAAACCAGGTGATCGATTTGCAGGGGCTCTCCTGGGGGGAAAGAGGAGCTCAGCGCACAGGCCCTGCGGCAGGCAGCGCTTCGTGGGCGACTCTGCCGGAGAGTGGGGCCTCCCACCCTCCCGCAGCCCAGGTGAAGAAACCCTTGAGTCAGTGCCTGGCTTTTATGCCTCAAAGGTGGTGGGACTTCTCACGTTTCTGAGCTGCCTGTCTTGCCACGTTCAGCTGCCCACCCTGGGATGGGTCCGGACCGACGGGACAGCGGGGGAAGGCGAGGTGGCTTGCCCGTGCCTTGTCGGGAGTGGATGGTCCCTGCAGCTCGCACCCGCCCGGCCGCGGGCACATTCGGCACAGGAGAGGGCACGAGCGGGAGGGCTCGGTCCGGCTGCCCTGCGCCCGCTCGGCCGAGCCACCCGCCCCGTAGCTGCATCTCTCCGGTCAGCACCGTGTGGGGTTACGCCTTGCTCCCTGCCTCCCACACGCTGCAGTCTGCGTGCGTGCCTTCCTGGAGGCACGCGTGCGGGGGAAATGAAGGGGTTAGGCAGGAGCAACTGCCTGTCCTCGGCCTGGGGACAAGTCCCGGGGCCACGCTGGGGACAGAGCTGACCCAGCTTCAGAGACGGGCAGAGCACGCCTGCCAGGAAGCCACTGGCAGGCAGGGAAGTCATAAACGCCTGTGTCCCCACCAGGGAAGGACACTCCTCCTTCACAAGCACGCCGAGACCTGGGGGTTAATTTCAGGCGCGGCAGTGCCCTCGTGCTCCGGTGCCCCTGCAGGAGCTGGAAGCACAGCGCCTTCTCCCCATGGGCCTGCCTCTGGTGCTGCAAACCACTCAGTTCCTTTCAACACGGAACCTTCAGACGTGCCCTTCGTTTAAAAGGATCACGGAAGCTTCTGTCTTTGTGAGAAAACTGGGTGGAAAACAGCCTCGATAGCTTTGGATGGGGGGAATCACAGAATCATAGGTTGGAAAAGACCTCTAAGATCGAGTCCAACCATCCACCCAACACCACCATGCCTGCTAAACCATATCCCGACGTGCCAGGATATGCCAGGGAAGGGAGGGAGAAGCCAGCTCACCGTTGGGGATCTCGGCAGCGATGTTTTCTACTCCTCTCTTCACAGTCCGAGGTCGACCTTGTTCCGTCGGAGTTGAGCCCCAGTCGTCGGAGCTGGCAGCCGGGTGGTAGTGCACCATCAGCTTGTGAACAAGAAGAGCCTGTCACTACCGTGCCGAGGCAGAGGAGCAGTTCTGCTCAGCAGCTGGTGGGCGGCACAGGGTGGTACCGGCCCGCGCAGCTGAACAGCGCTGGTACGAGCCCTCTGCACGAGCAGAGCGAAAGGCGTGTGGAGGAGAGCTGCTGAGGTGGGCAGCAGACTCTGCTGGCACAGGCAGGCACGGGAATGCTGTTCGGACAGAAATGATTTCTCGGCAGGCACGGTTAAAAGCAGCAGCATAACGACAGTGTAAAGCCAGGCCCTCAAGAGAACCGAAGGGATGTCCTTGCTGGTCAGCACAAAGGTCACCAGCCCTCCTCACCTTCGGGTTGTGCAGGATAATGATTTCCCTGTTAGGGGACTCCAGTTTCTTCTTCCACTCATCCAGGGTCACAGCAGTCATGTACGCTTCCTAAGGAACAGAACACGCTCCGTGAGTCAGCTGAAGGTATGGCCATGAATATTCAAGCACCTGGGACGCTCCCCACCCATTTTACGGTATGTCTTATCAACACCCTTTGCACAAGAGGCAGAGAAATCACCCGGGTCGAGCTGGAGGAGCAACAGGGTCATCTGAGCATCAGCTGCTGGAGAGCTGCCGAGAAGCCCCCACTTGAACAGCAGCAGCACTTCCCCATCAATTCGGAATTGTGGTTTTGGGTGTATCAGCAGACAGATTATTGTGAAGATGTACATTTTTATACATATATCTATACATCTCTACATACATATCCTTCCAGCAGAAAGCCTCCAGCCATTACCAGCACAGACCACTGAAGTCCCTAACGCTACACAGCGTTCGGTGGGGCCCCATAACGACGATTTCTCCTCCTTGCGTTCACAGCTCCCTTGGCTTTGGTGAAACGACTCTCACAAGGAAAGCCACCCTCAAGCCAGAGCAGGCAGACTCAGGAAAAAAACCGAGCAAAGCTGCCAGAGCAAGGCTGCGGGCACGGCCAGAGCGGCACGGCACGCCGAGAGCCCCCGGGCACTGAGATGTGCGGCAGAAGGATGCCGAGGCGGGGGGACGCGGGCGGGAGGAGGGGAGGCCGCCCGGCTACGGCGGGCTGGGAGGGAGACCCGGGCGGTCTTTACGGTTACGTTAATCAGCTGCGAAGACGCCGTGCCAAAGCCTCTTTGGAGTTCGTGTCCTCAGGCGTGACCGGTGCCAGCGGCCCCATTTGGGACGTCAGTGCCGGTGCCTGGCGGTGAGAAGCCGAGGTGCTTCTCGGCGAGGCAGACGCTACCGGGAAAGGCGTGTTTACCTCCAGCTCTTCGCTGAAGGCCTCCGAGTAGGGAATATACTTGTTGTCCTTGTCTCCCTTGTAAAACCAGGTGCAGCGACGCACTTCGGAGACCTCCTCCTCCCAGTACACTGCGACGCGCTGCCTCTTCTTCAGGTGCACGTCGTACCTGCCCCCCGACGTCGGGACAACCAGGTCGTCGTCGTCTCGCCCTGCGGGAACCAAGGCCTGAAATTAATCGCGAGGGGACCGGAAAGGCAACCACAGAAAACCACGTACCCCACCGGGCCTCGGGGCTGAGGCTGGAGCATCTTCCGTGGGCAGCACCCAGGAGCATGCGCGAGCAGCACCAGCAGGCACCAGTGCTCTCCGTGCCCAAGCGCAGCGACCAGCGTCGGCGGGCATCCCAGGAGAGGTGCCGCACGTCAGACCTCCCCCAGGGGCAGAGGTAAGGAGCCGTCCTCCTCTCTAGTGCAGGCACAGGCTCGCACGGACTCTTCCCGCTGTGCTTAGATGCTAAAACGTGAATTTGTGGCCCTGGGAGGTGCGTTGGCTAACGGCGGAGCTGTGGGTTGCCAGGTCCCTGAGCCATTGCCCCCTGGAGAGGGGAGCTCCGCGCAGATCTTGGTCTGGAATTCAAATTCCGTCAGTGCTGCTGCCGCCCTTCGGCTCTGCCCGCTCCCCGGCGGGGTTTCTGCCATCCCGCTGGCGCGTCCGCCCCGGGAGGAGCCCCGCGCTGTCACCGGGGGTAATTTAGACCAGGTATAATTTAGTCCAGGTATAATTTAGTCCAGGTATAATTTAGAGAGGGCATCAAGGGAGCAGGGTCGGCCCCTTCCGCGCATCCCGCGTCGCTGCTCGGGCGTTTG
>Ga0065711_1050738_pt1 | contig 10673 bp, 4 predicted proteins | sample Hoacrofraction12_FD_59098 | JGI IMG/M metagenome (GOLD analysis project Ga0065711, IMG submission 59098) | Hoatzin crop microbial communities from Cojedes, Venezuela - Epithelial fraction 12 v2 (version 2) | ecosystem: Host-associated > Birds > Digestive system > Esophagus > Crop | place...
CAGTCTTCAGTGCTAAGACTGGCCCTCAGGAATCCCAGGCCCCGGAGGTAAGAGAAGAAGCCTACAGAGAGGATGACTTTCCCTTGGTCGAGGAGGACTGTGTGAGGGATGTGAGGGATCGCTTAAGTGATCTGGATGTCCACAAATCCATGGGCCCCGATGGAATGGAGGGTTGGACTAGATGACCCACAGAGGTCCCTTCCAACCCCTACCATTCTGTGATTCTGTGAGGACCTCTAGAATGAGCTGCTCCATCATCTTTCCTGGGATGGAGGTGAGGCTGACCGGCCTGTAGTTCCCTGGGTCCTCCTTCTTGCCCTTTTTGAAGATTGGAGTGACATTGGCTTTCCTCCAGTCCTTACGCACCTCTCCTATCCTCCAGGACCTTTCAAAGATGATGGAGAGTGGCTCAGCAATGACATCTGCCAGCTCCCTCAGCACTCGTGGGTGCATTCCATCAGGGCCCATGAGTCTGTGGATGTCCGGTTTGCTTAAATCATCTCTAACCAGATCCTCCTCCACCAAGGGAAGGTTATCCTTTCTGCATGCTTCCTCTCTTACCTCCAGAGAATGGGACTCCTGAGGGCTGGCCTTAACACTAAAGGCTGAAGCAAAGGAGGCATTTAGTAACTCTGCCTTCTCTGTATCCTCAGTCACCAGGGCACCCACCTCATTCAGCAGCAGCCCCACATTATCCCTAGTCATCCGTTTGCTGTGGATGTAGTTGAAGAAGCCCTTCTTGTCTTTGACATCCCTTGCCAGATTTAATTCCAGGTGGACCTTAGCCTTCCTCGTTGCATCCCTGCATGCTCTGACAACATTCCTATATCCCTCCCAAGCAGCCTGTCTCTCTTTCCACATTCTGTGGACCTTTCTCTTCCATCTGAGTTCCGCTAGAAGCTCCTTGTTGATCCACGCAGGTGTCCTGCCTCCTCTTCTAGCTTTCTTGCTCAGGGGGATGCACCCATCTTGAGCATGGAGGAAGTGATGCTTAAACAGCGACCAGCTCTCTTGGACCCCCCTGCCTTCTAGAGCCGTACCCCACGGGATTCCTCCAAGCAGGTCCTTGAACAGACCAAAGTTAGCTCTCCTGAAGTCCAAGGTTTTGATCCCACTTACTGCCCTGCTTCCTCCATACAGGATCCTGAACTCCACCATTTCATGGTCACTGCAGCCAGGGCTACTCCCAACCTTCACAACCTCAACCCTCTAGAAATTCTGTTCTAGAAAGTGAATTAGCTGATAATAAAAGTCACAAGATATCGCCTATATCATGATAAAACAAATATTGCACTCACTACACATTTGTAATATTCAGTAAAATTCATGAGATTTTGTTTCATAAAGAGAAACAAAAACCAGAACAGACAATACTTCATGAAGTTTAAAAAAAATAAACTTTTGCAAATACAGTTGTCTTCCAATCCCGGTGCTGCTCCTACTGCAACTAATTGGGCAAATAATTTTTCAGATTTAAAAATGGGTTTGTCATGTTCAAGAAATTTGAAATAGCATGTTCGGTTTGTTTATTTGCTTGTTGAAGAATTAACAATCATAGAATTTACTCAAAAGTCTATTTCCGAAGACAGTTCTTGACCCATAAACTTTTTTTATGGCTGCTGTTTATTCTTAAACTTCATACAATTTACAATCACTTCTTGTTCAGAATGAATAATGTTTTTTCAGTGATTCAAACACTGAAACAGTATTATTTTTGTTGCTCTTAAGACTTACTACTTCATCAATTTGTTGACAGAAGGCTTTATTTTAACAACATCCTTCTTGCACTGAATCCAGTCCAAAACTATGATGCATCTACTTCACATACTGTTACTTTAAAACCAAATAATATATTTTTATAAGTGCCCTGTCCCCTGTATCATGAATTCTTGGAAACAAAGAGAAACCAGCAAAATCAATTTTGTGAGATACTTAGTTTTTCCTCTCCCTATTTCCTCAACCTCATGGAGAAAATGATAGTAAAAGAAAAAAAGTAGAAAAGTGGAAAATAACAACATGCCTGAAAGAATTCTAGGTAAGATGAAATAGATTGCTGCTAAAAATGAACAAGGTTTGTGCTTATTATGAAGTTGAAGTGAGATGACAAATTTGCTCCAAGTATCAGAAAACACTTTATAGAATATACTGATACAGAAGTAATTGCAAGTCTACTTTTATTAATTTTAGAGTTTTTTTAAAAAACAAAATTCAGTATAAGCTTAGGTTTTTTTAGTGTGTATTACAAAAACCATTAAAGTTTGTTTTGCTCATCCTTGCACTGCTAATTTCTTTCCTTATTCTTGCTAATAGTCATCCCCAGTTTCTCATGGTGGAATTCAAAATTTTACCTTAAAAGAAGCAGTTAAAGGAAGCAGGCAACTATTCATCTCCCTCCTAAAATATTCACAGCAGCAAAATATGATAAACAAAACATTATTTTCAAAGATCTTTTATTCCCTCCTCCACTGGACACATTACAAGCTGGTGTGTTACAAACTCTCTCAAGTATACAAGTTTTCTACACTTGCATGCTCTTCAAAAACAATGAGTGTGCCCCAAAATTGAGCTACACAATGTCCAGTGCCAAAGTTTCAGTTGTGAGATTCTACTAAGTAACATGTAATTTCAGTTTACCAATTAATAATAAATCCAGCTATCAAAATACTCTCCCTACAAATCATGATTTTAAGATTCTTGAGAGCTTGAATCTGATGACACCAAGTTGGGTGGGAATGTCGATCTGCTTGAGGTAGGAAGGCTCTGTAGAGGGATCTGGATAGACTGGATTGATGGGCCAAAGCCAACTGTGTGAGGTTCAACAAGCCCATATGCCAGCTCCTGCACTTGGGTCACAACAACCCCATGCAACACTACAGGCTTGTCGTGTGGAAAGCTGCCTGGCAGAAAAGGACCTTGGGGTGTTGGCTGACAGCCGGCTGCACATGAGCCAGCAGTGTGCCCAGGTGGTCAAGAAGGCCAACAGCATCCTGTCCTGTATCAAGAATAGTGTGGCCAGCAGGAGTAGGGAGGTGATCGTGCCCCTGTACTCGGCATTGGTGAGGCCACACCTGGAGTACTGTGTTCAGTTTTGAGCCCCTCACTACAAGAAAGACATTGAGGTGCTGGAGTATGTCCAGAGAAGGGCAGCGAAGCTGGTGAGGGGTCTAAGAGAACACGTCTTACGAGGAGCAGCTGAGGGATCTGGGGCTGTTTAGTCTGGAGAAGAGGAGGCTGAGGGGGGGACCTTACTGCCCTCTACAATTACCTCAAAGGAGGTTGTAGTGAGGTGGGTGTTGGTCTCTTCTCCCAGGTAACTAGTGATAGAGGACACGAGACAATGGCCTCAAGTTGTGTCAGGGGAGGTTTAGATTAGATATTAGGAAAAAAGTCTTTACTGAAAGAGTGGTCAGACATTGGGACAGGCTGCCCAGGGAGGTGTTCGAGCCACCATCCCTGGAGGTGTTCAAAAAATGCGTAGATGTGGCACTTTGGGATATGGTCTAGTAGGCATGGTGGTGTTGGGTGGATGGCTGGACTTGATGGTCTTAGAGGTCTTTTCCAGCCTATGATTCTATGATTCTATTTCTTGAGACTCCAACCTCTTAAGTATTTAATGAAAAAGAAAAAAAAAATATACAGGAAAGCAGAGGTATTAGAGGTTTATCACCCGCCTTTGAAAGTTTGTGTGGCTTCTCATGTGCTCAAACTATTAGGAAAATTTATTCACTGACTGGATTTTTTTGTGTGTACTTCAGGGCATTAAAGTTCTGGCAACTGATATATATCCCAAAAACTTAGAATAGTCTACACTATTTAACAGTCTAACTTCAACCAGGCTACAAACTGACACATTTCCCCTTGCAAGGGCAGAATACTGATTTTTTCCTTTAAGAAAAAAAAAAAAAATATAGCTTTGACACTGCAAGCAAATTAATCTCTGGCTCAAATCAACCAGTTAGAATATTAATAAAACACTTTCAGGCACACTGCTGATGAGAGCAAGTGTGACTAGCCACAGCTCTTCTGGTCTCCTTTCTACAGCTGTGTACAGGGATTAACAGGAAGAGGAAAACAGCAAACTAACATGCTTCCGCCTATTTTGCTATTAGTTAAAAGAAGTTCTATCAAACTTTCATTTACTACTGTATCATTTAGGTGTGCTCAGATTTTAAATGAGAAACATTGTTTTCAAGCAAATAATATAGTATTATTTAAAAAATCTACAACAAGAGAAATCCTTGAAGTTTACAGTTATTAGTAATGTGAACAGTCTAAGACCCTATGAAATTAGCCAATACTTGAATGAAGCCTGCAACCAGAATCTTCATTTTCCACTATATCATATTTCAAATATTAATCAACCTGTCAGCTATTACATGGGGCCAGGCATCCTCTAAGCCTTGGTGAATTAAATCAAACACGAGGAGAATAAAAGACCATGAAGTCCAAGATTTGTTTCTAGCTATGTAACTTATACTATATCATCTCACCTCTTAACTGAAACACATCAATATGGGCTCGTTAAAAAATGTAAAATTTTGTCATTACAAAGTTCTTATGTACTCATTTTTAAGAAAATAATTTTTTTATTCCACTGTCAATCATGACAGCATAAAGCATTACATTATAGTTTATTCAGTGTCACACAGTATATCTATCTTTCAAATTTCCATGATATACAAAATACTAAAAAATTAGAAAATTTATTTTGTGATGACCTGCAAATGATCAATAAAGGTTTACTATAAAGAGTAGTGAAAAGAAGGCTTCCTACACTAAAGTTACTTTCGCTTACCCTAAAAAATACTAATGCCACCATCCTCACAAAAATTAGTACTCATCACATGTAAAATATCATCTTATTCCACAACAGAATCATGCTAGTTAAGAACTGCAGAACATACTTACTTGCATTTCTCATTGGATCCTTCAGTCTATATATCAGCATGTATGCATTTGTAGAGCTGATGGAGAAAAGAATAGTGATCTAAATTCATCAGACAGGAGGACAATACTGACTTCAGAAGTTTGTTGTTTGTTTTTTTCCAGCAAGGATTTTCAAAAAAATAGTATTACATTATTTTAATGATCTGAAACAGCAGTCAGGATAGTTGTTACAACAATGTGAAACATCTACTATTAATTTCAAGCTAACACGTTTACTGCATGCATCTCGGCCGTTCATTTGATTACCCTGAACAGCACCAGAAACAAAAATATTATTACAGTACTACTAACCTAGCAAAAGCACTGGAATAATAGCCTCTGCTTCCAGAAGATCCACCGTATGTTTTCTTAATATCTTCCTGAGTTATCTAACAGAAAATCAATTTAATGATTATTTGAGAAACTTGCACTAATCAAGATGCATTTATTGTCATTAGCAAAAAATGACATTACATAATTAACACACAATATTAATCACTAATTTTTAAAAAAATATTTCTGCTTATTTGCCGATTGCAAAATAAACTGTTTCAAAGCAACCTGCCTCTTCACTTTACAGTGTATATAAGCTTTTGTTTTTTTTAAAGTAGGAACTTCTTAGAAAAACAACATCCAGGTTCTTCATTGCAATAATGTTTATGGATACATGAAACACCTGAAAATGCATCAGCAGGAGAGGTTTAACAGCACAATCTGGGTTGTAATAGATCTACAAGTACACTTCTCTAAGCAAGAAGTATTCTTCACATGTATAGACGCCAACATTCTGAACCTAGCCTGGTCTATACATGAATCAAGGCCTCTTTATGAACTATCCCCCCCTTCACCATCAAGCAGAAACACTTCTCCCCTCCATGCACAAAGTCCCATACATAAACAAACACCTCCCTAGAAATCAGTTAAGCTAATGAATGAAACATATGCATATGATGGGACATTAGGATGAGAAAAATGAAACAAAGTAAATGTTTGAAATACCTGCACATAAAACCAGCTTCACTATACCCAAGTGAAAACATCACATGCAAAACAGAAACTTATTGGTACATCTACGAGTACACAAGATAACTACAAGTACCATTTTTACCTTGCTAACATGCTGATCATTAAAGCTGTACCACTGGTCATCACTAAAAGATTTTATACAGGCATAATAATGGCCACCAGCAGCACTTCCAGAATGAACCATAACAGAAAAGAGCTCATACAATAAAGAATTCTGGGGAAAGAAGAAAAAGGTGTGATGTATATTAAGTAAAGGTAACCAAATGATCATTTAAGAGTTTTATAACAATTACATGAACCCAAATATATATAGTTGTATGTTACAAAACTGATCTGTGCAACAGAAATGTATTACTGCACTAGACACTGAACAAAATCAGAGCTCCAATACACTAAACGTTCTACAAGAGTATGTAATAATGGAAGTGAAGAGGAATATCTCCTTTTGCTAGTGGGAAGAGGGAGAGAGAAAAGACCAAATGACTTAAGAAAAAAAAAAATAATGGAAACATTTTTGACCTGGCTTAATGCATTACTGTTACTTCTTTTCTGTACCATCCCTGAACTTACAAATTCTTAGCTAGATAGGTATTAAACATATCTCCACACAAGAAACAATAGTAATGACCAACTTGGCTGTAGCTACAAAGTTTACGCTTATTTGCTATCACCCTTCTCTCTGTTCTTGAAGATTGCTTTTTGCCCCTAATGTAAATCGCAAACCAGCAACATGCCATTCAATGCTTCAGTGCTCTGCACTAATTTCTCTCACACTCTGAGCTTGCTGTCGTAAACTTTTCATAGACAAATGGATGGAAATAAAGTGTACTAAGGACATACCTTCAGTGTTGCATACACATTAAAAAATAAAACTGAACAATACTGACTCACACAAGTTTTACTGGAATTATACATTTTTAGATTATGTAGAGGAAATTCTCTAATTTCTTAGCATATACTGCAGCCATTATTAAGATACTCAAACCAAAAAGCTAACTACATGGCTTGACAGCTGGTTTGCCTAGAGAACAAGCAGCATGAATTGGCCAAAGATACTGTCAATACTAGGACATGACAGTTGCATTACAGATACATTACAATACTCTGCCCCTGTTCCAGTCAAGTGATTAGCTATTACTTTCTTTTTTCCAGTTAAGACTGATAGTATTCAGTACATTTATCAAAAAACCCTCTCAAACCGCTTAAGGTCAATGTAAACAGGGACAGATGTGCAGATTAAAATGCAAGTCACTCTTTAAATATTTATGAAAGTAACAGTTACAGCCAACCAGCTTCATAACAAGTCTGAATAAAAGCTATTGGCCAAATTTCAGGTGAGCTCACTGAGTAACAACACATCAAGAACACATTGTAGACATTACCATAAACCACAGGATTTCTGATGAATTATATACTGGCATGAAAACTCAGCCAGGTTTCTCAAAGATCTGTGCTAATCTTTATGTCATGCTATCCTAGTCTGACTTGCTGCTCAATTCCTTTATATTAACTCCATATGACTGAATTAATATTTAACACTTAGAATCATGGCCTCCTCTATACAATTGTTTCTATAATGACAAGAAAGGGGTGGTAGAGCCTGATCAGAGCTTTCCAATCTTCTCCTACTAAGCTGCAAGACACTTATGCAGCCAAAGCCGGTAGGCCTCTGACAGCTGGCCTCGAATTAAAAACACTGCTCACAAGACAAAACAGTCTTCAATTTGAGGGTCTGCTGCCAAAACAAGTTATCTGGGAATTCTCAGTCTGAAAGGCTGCGAAGGCCTTTATTCTCAGGCAACTTCCAAATCAGTTACATGCTTTCCTTTGCTGTAGTGTCAATTTTTGGAATTTGAATAAACCCACACATGCCCACACCCTTTATCAGAATTAACTATATTTTTATCATTTACATTTCTGGTGGGTTGACCCTGGCCAGCAACTAAGCATCAACCCAGTCACTCACTCACTCCTCCCCTCAAGTGGGAGCAAAAGTGAGAAAACTTGTGGTTGGAGATAATGAGTTTAATAAGGAATTAAGGAAAAAAAATGCAGTGATGCAAAGGCATTACTCACCACCTTCCACCACCAGCGGACCAATGCCCAGCCAGTCTCTGAGCAACAGCTACTTTGGAAAGCCCCCAGTTTTTATATGGCAGGGAATATGGCATGGAATATCCCTCTGGCCAATTCTGGTCAGCCGTCCCAGCAATATCCCCCCCTCTTCAAGCCTCTTGCCCACCCCTAGCCCTACTCATTACAGGGGCAGAACAAGAAACAGAGAAAGCCTTGGTGCTGTGCAACACTGTTCAGCAAGAGTTAACACACTGGTGTGCTATCAACACCGTTCTAGTCACAAATCCAAAACAGAGCACCACACACTTGCTGCTATGAAGAAAATGAACTCTATTCCAGTAGGACCCAGTACAACATTTATTTTTTAAACATACCTTTTCACTGCCAGCTTTAGAAATTCTTTCTGCTGCACTATTGCTTTCAAGGCAGATTCCTTCATCAACTCCATCATCATTAGAAAAATCATTGCTCATCTGATCACTGTGACAGCTGCCTTCATTTTCAGCTCCACTATCAGTGCAACTCTCAGTCTGAGGAGACTTCTTAAAAATAAGACATACATACTAATATCATACAACATTTAAAGTTACACAGAACAGGAAATAACAGTATGTTTGTGAAATGAAAAAGTTCCAATCTGCAAAACAATGAACTTCTCAAAAACTTAGAGACCTCTGCAATTCAGCACTGAGAACAGACTTCTTTCTGTTAGCAACTGTCTTCAGTTCACCTCCTAGATCACTATTTTCTGGTCTTGTGTGCAGATGAATGGTAATTACCTGGTTTCATACTTGACAAGATCATATCTGTTACTAGCCTATTCTATTTGCTAGTTAATTCAATTAAATACCTGGAAGTCTAATCTCAGATAACAAATCCTATTGTAACATGGCCCTGTTAATCAGAACTGATCTGACTGGAAGTATTTTCATCCACAGTCAAAGATTTTTTCCATTTCAACTCATTGGACAGAGTTGAGGTACTACAGTAAGACTGATTAGCATTCTGTTACCTTAAAAGCATGATGTCAACAACACTACGAATGCAGTTCATTTAGGACAAGATCCATCTCTTACCTGATCCTCTTTCCTCTGGATAATTCTCTTGATTTTCTGACAGTTGTTAATTTTATCTTCAGTTCTATTCTCCCAGATCAATCCTCATTCTAATTTAGCCCCCCCTCAACACTTGGAGGTATCCAATGTTTAAACAGCATACTTCATAAACCAAAGGTTTGTATAGAGTCAGAAAGGCCACTCCATATGTATATCAATGCAGTATTTCCCTTACACCACTACAAGCTAGCAAAGTGACATAATGTTTTCAGGAATGTAATTAGAGGAATAAATTTAGTCTTTAATGCAGAAGGCACATTCAATACTTTATGTTGAATGTAATTGCATAACATCCATTTTGGCCAAAAACAGAAGAGTTAAACGCCAGAAGAAGATGGAAATGAAAAATAAAATTTTAACAATCTCATTTCTACAGCATACACAACATTGTGAGTCAGATGGAAGGAATTAATTAATGTTTTCTGGACTAACTTCAGCATTCAGAGTTTCAAAACTTTACATCACCTCACGACCAAAATTAATTCAGGCAAAAGTTTAAGAAATATGCTTCATTCTGGATTTGCAGTATATGCAGAAGCCCTGAGACTTGTGCTTTTAAATCACTCATGAAAAGATATAAGAAATCCGAAACAGCTTCTTTATGGAAGCATGAAAATCCTATCATGATTAGAGAACATGCTTGCTTTTCAACATAACAAAAATCCACCTGGACAGATTTAAAAACTTTAAATTAAAACATTGCCATGGATAAAGAACATTTTATGTAGATGAATAATGTCAAAATGGGTTCATTAGATCAACATTTTAATTTTCTTCATGAGAAACTTCAAGAAAGTTAAAGACTTTTCTCAGAAACCAAACACTTTACCTCATCTTCAACATCAATGAATACACTCATGTCTAACTCCTCAGGAAAAGTCATACGATCATTGAGTTTAATTCTGTGCATAGTGGTATAATCAAAGTCAAATCTCTTCAGCTGCAATGTCAGCAGATATGGAAAATGCAAGAACCGCAGACCCTAAATAAAGCAAAGACAAGTTTATGCTACCATTGTCAGGATCGGTATTTACCAGAAGTAATTTTTGCAAATTATTTGGACAGTCTTTACCTTCCTTGCATCACATTTCTTCTTACATCGTTCACAAAAATACTGATTGGGGCCATCTAGAATCTCAGGCTGAATAAAAGCATGCAGTGCTTCTTCCTAATAATAAAAAGACATTACCTGATTTTTAAAGAGTGTTTACTATGTAGGTATAAATCAGAACAATAAATTTACAGTGCGATTGCAAACACATACAAATTACTTCAATTGAATCTATAACCAAAATTTGATCAACACAAACTTTGATACAGACACAGGAAAATATGAAGAGAAACCAACCTTTCTACTCAGCCTAAGGTTAAACAGTCAAACCACAATTACTGTTAACTATATTTCATTTGATGATTCCAAATTGTCTTTATTTTAATAAACATACAGCATAAATTTACTCCTGTTATCTTGCACATCACATTTAGTCAAGTCTGTTCAGTCAACTGCTGTGAAAATGAGCTTATTTTTTT
>Ga0065711_1050748_pt1 | contig 10673 bp, 13 predicted proteins | sample Hoacrofraction12_FD_59098 | JGI IMG/M metagenome (GOLD analysis project Ga0065711, IMG submission 59098) | Hoatzin crop microbial communities from Cojedes, Venezuela - Epithelial fraction 12 v2 (version 2) | ecosystem: Host-associated > Birds > Digestive system > Esophagus > Crop | place...
GGCCCTCTGTGGGTCACCCAGCCCAACCCCCTGCCCAAGCAGGGTCACCCAGAGCAGGCTGCACAGCACCTTGTCCAGGCGGGGCTGGAATATCTCCAGAGAAGGAGACTCCACAGCCTAACTGGGCAGCCTGGGCCAGGGCTCCGGCACCCTCAGAGGGAAGAAGTTCCTCCTCATCTTCAGCTGGAGCTTCCTCTGCTTCCGTTTACATTCTCTCACAGTAACAACGGTAACGTCAAGCTATCCCAAGTTAAGACATTTCTACCCACAACTGGACTTACAGAAAGGGCCTCGAGCTGGCGCCGACGCCAATGGGAAGGGGCACTCCGAGGAGGGCCGCAGAGCCCACCCCGACACTCCGCACGCTCCCTGCGCTCGCCGACAGCCGCCTACGCTCGCCTCTGCCCGCGCTCGGTGCCGGCACGGGCACTCACCTGTGGTGGAACAGCTGTACTGGGGGTACTGCGTGAAGGCGATAGCCCTTTCAACGCCGTCCTTCTCCATCTCCGCAATCGCTTCTTCCGTCAGAGGATGCACGTACCGGAAGCCGATGTAGTATTTGTGAGGCGCTGCCAGCCAAAGCACAGGAAAAGAAATTGCAGAAAAAAACCTGAGAACTCTCAACAACACAAGCACAAAGCACAGAACCAGACAGACTGCAACTGCTGAAATAAACTTGCTGGTAATTTTCTGACTACTTTTCTAAACCACTCTCATTTAAATACATCTTTGTTTGGCCAAGTACTTTTCTGGTAACTCACTTTGCTGTTGCTAGAATTTAAAAGAGTTTTACACCATTGTTTGTCTCTGCAGGAAGCACGACTCTTCTGCTTTTACTCAGCTGAGCAGAGGAGTGGTTTCCAGACTGCACAGCGCTCTGACGTTTCACTGGGCGAGTTCTGATCTAAAGGATGTCTTGGCAAAAAAGTGTCACTACGAGATGCTAAACGAACACTACTATGCCCTACCTCAGACCACACTTACAGACGTGCTAGGGGCTTTCTAACAGCACAGCTCAACCCGTCCACTGAAGTCAGATGTTTTAAATACACCACTGTAATTAAAACACAAAACCTCAGGAAAGACAAGGCTTTCTTCATTCTGCCATACCAAAGGAAACGCACCGCTTAAGCGGTTTGCACATTCAAGGGAATTTTATTTACCTAAACTTTCAAATACAATTAAGCTGCAATTTTGTGTGCCAGCACCGACACATTCTGCTCTACAGGGATCAGCTTCAAACAAGGAAAGGCCCTGCACCTCACAGACATTCGCTGCCTATAAGGCATTTCAAGAAAATCAGATCATTTTGCCCCTTTCGTGCTCCAGGTGCCAACAGAGAAGTCATCAAAACACGACCCCCTCAGTGCACGGAAGATCCCAATGCCTTGGCTGGATCGGGGCCTCGGTCCCAGCACCACAGGGCATTCAGGCAGAATTCCCCGGTACCAGCCGTTTGCTCCACATGCCCTCCAACTCCTACCTCAGCTTCAGCAAACAGCGGGCTCCCTTGCATCTCCCTCGCCTCCTCTAGCTTTTCCTTCACCGTTATAGCAGATGTAAAGCTGTTTCACTTCCTTCCACTTCCTTGCCTCCAGCTAACCACACTAAAAAACAAAGCTAAAAACAAGACCAGGTGCAACCGTCGTTTGACATAGCTGCTCTGGTCACCGTCCTCGAGAGAAGATGCCCTCCCCGACCTGGGAAGCCTGCTCCGTTTGCACACAAACCCCCAGGGACCGGGACGGTTGTCTGGGGCAGGAGATCAGTGCTACGGAGGCAGGGACACACGGTCTTTCCTTCTGGGTGTTTTTTCACAGAAATCTTCCTGCCTTTAAACACTTGATTTTGGAGACAATATCGTTCTCTCCAAGGACAACATTTGAGGTTTTTCCATTTTTCACCTCTGATCTCTTGGGCGTCAGCTTTGAGGTTTGGGGAGTATGGTGTGGTTAGGGGGAGGGGGGAAGGGGAGGTTTGTTGTTTTATTTTGTTTTTTCAAGGGGAGGACAGGGGTTCTTAGGAGAACAAAAGCAGAGTTTCTTTTTCAGCGTTTCCGGGTCACTGGCTCTGAAATAACATTTAACAGGTTTCTGGGGGAAGCAGATGTCCCATGCTTGGTCTCCGCTCCATACATTTACGCAGGATTCAGAAAACAGGTTTAGTCAGGCCCAGTTCTCTGCAGGAGGCAAGAGAGCTCCCAGCTGGGAGCAGCAGCGAATAATCACCCAACTTCAGGAGCCAGTAACCTCACTAGCATTTTTAAATGGCATTAAAAACAAAAGTCTGACTAACCGGAGCAAGGACAGTAAGGGTTTAACCTGGGAAAGGACATACTGGGAAAAAATATGGCCAGCCTGGAAACTTCCTGCCACACTCTCGTAGTTTTATGCTCTGTCCTGGGTCACAGGCAGCGAAGGCGAGATTTTCGTGTCTGTATACATATTCATCTTGTTGTTAGAGTCAGAGCTACGAAACAGTGACACCTCCTTCCACGAATTGCTGCCAATCTGAAGAAAGCACGTGGCCCCCTCACCCTGTGAGCTTTCCTTCTGCTGACAAGTGAAGCTCAGGTGAAATACAGCTTGTAAGAAATACTAAGAACCGCTATAATTAAAACCAATAAAAAGCAAGATAGGCCTTCTTAAAATGTCATTACCATTGCAAGACATCAGCCTATTTGATGCCAGCACCAAAAAACAACCCCAACAACAGAAATGGGTTTTCCTATCATCATGTCTGGGTGATTTATTCTTACAGACCACTAAGCCTACCCAAACCCACTCATTCAGAAAGGGAGAACTCTTGTTCATCTTCACACAGCAGCCTGCAACCGTAAAGCTTCATTTTAAAATTATCTTGTTCCCAGATGACGCGGGTGAGGCTGTTTGTTTGCTGCCTTGCATTGGTCCCATTGCCAAGTGCGTGGTACAGGTCAGTAAATCAGCAGCTTGAGTAATTTACGCAGGAGGGGATTTCACAGGTGGTTACTGATACTGCCTAACATCAGCTCTTCACCAACTGCAAATGCACAGCAACCATAAACTCTACACCCCCGAAGTGCCGATCAAGCTAAAACGAGTACACAAAGTGTTTCTTCTTTGCCATGTGCTTCAAGTCTTATCACCACAACCTGCGAGTTACTCATTAACAGGGCTCAGCGCTCCCAAAGCGTCACCTGTGAGCACACGATATTCCAAAACGCGGCGCTCAGCCTGGCAGCACATCCGACTGCTTCAAGCTATTCTGAAGCAACACAGTGCTCTGCATCGCTGCAAGGTCACTTGAAATGCTTAAGGCAGTGGTCAGCACTTGATTCAATTCTTAACAGTGGTTAGCATGCTCCATTTTTAATACTGCAGCTACTGTTAGGAAAAAAAGGAGGTCCCTAAGTGACTTATCAGGTGCAAGAACTGCACAGAGCCGGGCGTGACTCCACAGCAAGCATCACCAAACAAAAGCAAGCGGAGCAGTACACTGACAACAGCAGATAAGCTTTCTAAGCTTTATCTTCAGAACCTGTTGCAAGCCTGACCCTTCAGGGGCTACTGCTGCTAAAACCACTGCTGCCTTGGATGCTGCAGCCCGGTGCCATTTTGGCTTCAGGCTTTGACTATACCTGCGGTGACCACAGCTGGAAATAAGCTAGAGAGTAGCATCTGTGGAAAAAAGGATCAAACATCACCTGAATGAAGGCATCAGCAACAGGTTACATGCTGAACAAATGAAATAAATTTGGTTCTATCCTTCCAAGAGCAGTGCTTTTCACCTTCCAGAGCCTGTTAGCAGTCTTCTACCTCTAGGCCTTTCCAACCCAAGTCTGAAGCAGATTCCACAAAGAACTACAAAATGGCCAGGAATCAAAGAACGTGTATTATCACACGTGGAGGGGGATTCCCTGACACACCAGCCCCACATCAGCAAAGGTCACGGCAACTGCAGGGAGCAGGCGGCTTGCAGCGCCACGTGTTGTGAAGCTGCTGAGCCGATGAGAACGGAGAGCTCTCCTCTTCGGCACCTCTTACTCCAGCAGTTTTTCTATTACAAATGTTCAGTGTTCCTACTGGAGTGGACAGATGAGGAGTATCACCTGCAGCTAACACCTCGGTGAGGAATTCAGCAGGCAGCTTAGGGATTTCGTTAATTCCTTCTACTCATAGTCTGCTGCTTCAAGAACAAAAAGCTAACGCAGAGAAAAGCCTCAGTGGGACAAAGGTGACCCCCAGACAGGTCATTTCAGACACACCAACCATCACATCGCTGCTTCCCCTGGCTTCTGTCAACGCAGTGGTGATTCTCTGCCTTTTGTCTGTCTGTCCCATGAGAGGCAAGACACAGAAGACGGCCACCACCCCTGTGCTGCTACGTGAACGTGGAATTTGATTTCTAGTGCTGCCACCCATGTTTATTAATGCCATGGTTTTAATGTCACGTAGCAAGAAACCGTAGCATCAAAGGTACTGTAAGCAAACGATCTCTCACCTTCAGCAAGCGGCAGAAGAGGAACAAAGGCTTCTCGTCCACCATAGCTGCTAACTGAGCAATACAAGTTGAAGTCAAATTCGACCAACAACCAATCTAAAAGCAGTTTAGCTAAACTGGTGGAAATTCCACCATGAACACATTTAACCTGGGTGAAAAATGACTCATGTATCAACTTGCTTGGGGGCTTTAGGAGAGAGATTGAACATGGCTGAATCACAGCAAGCTAACGTTCTGCGAACGACCGCAGTTTGGTGTTTGCACACCCAGCCCATTGCACTTGCACTGTTGGCTGAAGCCCTTAGCACGAGGACATTCACACAAGCACCTCCACCCACTTCCCACCACACCAGTGCTACCAGGTAGCTTGGCACAGGGTAATCCATACAAGTCACAGCTCCTTGCTGTGAGGGAGCAAGGTTCAGAGACATTCTGTGATCTGGAGAGGGGGGATGGAGGTTGCATTCACCTTTCAAATTTCCTTATCACCAAGGAAGAACTGGCAAAGACAGTGTCTACTTCCACCCAAGCCAAACGGTTGGGCCTTATCTCCTGCCCATGTCCTCGGGTGGGGCTCCCTGCTATCACTCAGTCAGGCCCTGCAGTGCTCAGCCACGAAACACGGCCTTTTCCTCTGACCAACCTCCTCTTCAGTCCTGACATCAGGCCTAATTCATCCATTATTGACAGATTCAGACACGGTTCCAAAAGCTTTGGATGGGTCCAAGCGATGATTGCAGAGGGACGAAAGACACCTGCGCCTCAGGAGACGGGTCAGACCCCGACACCCTCCCGCGCAGTGACCTATTCTTCAGGCTCAGGCTGGCACGGGCAAGGCAAACGCAACAGGCTTCCCAGAGCTGAGTTCTGGCGGCGAGCTGCTCTGTATCAGACAGCCCCTGCACAGCGTCCCGGCCGAGCTGGCCCTGACCAGGGCCGGGCGCTCGCGGGAAGCAGAGGAGCAGGCAACGCCGCGCCGTGCTCCCAGCCCCAGCTGCGGGCTGCTGCGAGCGTGCGGCGGCCACGAGCAGGCGGGGTGCATTTTACACCAGGAGATCCCACCCCACCGTGAAGCCCCGCAGCAGCGCTGTGCAGAATGCGAACCACCAGGGAACCCCGGGTTCCACTCTGTGTGTGCACGCACATGCGCAGCCCAGAGGAGCATCACTCTCCCACTCCACCTCTTCACAACAGGTGAGAGAAGGGCATGAGCTCGTACTGCCGCTGCCAAGGTCACAGATCTCCACCTCACTCACGCCAGTGCGAACGCCACTCTGAACACCCTCTCCCATGCCTGTCTTATTTGTTTGCATGAAGTATGTTCCTCTTTCTTATCATCTAAGGCCCAGTCGCTTGTCTTCAGCACAGACTTCTTCAAGCTCACGTAGTGGAGACTCCTGCCACCCAGCTTTAGCCATCTGAAAACAAGCTACTTTGTCTACCGTAGCCATCTAGATTTCTCCCCACAGTCAAAGGAGAGACCAGCACACCTTTGGAGGGTGACACCCCTTGCCTTTGATAAGGACCTTGGGATCAACTGAATCACCTTCTCTCCAAGCCCTACTCTCTCACCACCAGTTTAGGCCCGATGCCCAACTTCCTGATGGCTGAAGTTACGCAAGATGAAACATCCCAAAAGCATCTGTGGGTGGACACACACAGGGCAGCTGTTACGCTCGGGCACAGACGGAGGTGGCAGCCGGACCACAGCACGCACTGGGTCCAGCCTGAGGCGGCGGGTGAACGTCCGGTCGTTGGCTTTCGGTGCTGCGCCGCTACTGCAGGCTGAACGAGTACCGACAGCACTCTCCAAAAGCAAAGCCGTTCCCCAGCGCAGCCACAGAAGTGGCCACAGCACCAAAACACAAGTGCATGAGTGGGAACCCCATGCTTTTGTATGTGCTGAGTTTTTAACGACTAAGAACTTCTGCAGTATCTTTGTCATGATCTAGCAGGACTGCGAACACTGTCCACACTCACAGTAAAAACTGAGAAGCAAAAACCGCTGTACAAGCCTATACTTTTAACACAGGAGACAAACCAGCTTGGAACAAGCAGAGCAGAGCAAAGCAGTACCGGTGCGAGGAGACATGCTGTCCAGCAGCTTCACCATGCCTTCTCCCTGCACCGCCGTCCACTTCTTGATCGGTGATCCACCTCCAATCCTGCTGTACTGCTCCTGGATTTTCGGTGTCCGGCGTTTGGCAATGAACGGTGCTAATTTACTAAAGCATTCAAAAGACACACGTATTAATATCATAATCCAAATCACCACCCCTTTCCCCAAATCCCTCCGCTGCAGTGGGTCTTCCGTGGCAATCTCCTCAAACTACAGCAAACCAGCACCGCACGGTTTGCTGAACGTTACATTCCACCACCCTTCCCAAACTGACTAGGTGACAGGAAACCACAAGCGGCAATTCGAAGGGAACGCTCTTGGCACGCCTGTCTCCAGAGAACTGTAACACCGCTTCTGGCACGGGCTGGTCCCAAGACGGAACAGTCTTCAGAAATGCTGACACACGCAGAAGTTCAACGCCCGAGCCTACAGCTACGACAGCGACACCCAACACTGGCTGTAACACAGGAATTCACAGCGTTCCTCACTTTTGGGCTGGAAGCGTCATTAGATCTCTGTCCAGGAAGAGACGAAGTAAGAAATCATGCACGTCGTCCAGCCTTTCCGGACCTCCCATGTTTAACATCAAGATTCCTGTTTTAGGTTTCCTGTGGAAGCGAGAGATATTTCAAATCCTAATGACATACTGCATTATTTTAATTATTATTATTATTACAAAACAATCAGCTTATCCTTCTGTCTTTTGCAAAAGCAGCATTCTATTTAGAAGCTCATCCTGCTTCTGTGAAAATACGAACTACAAGCACGAATAGCCAGAGAACAAGTATCTACATGATCTTTACTTTTTTTTTAAAAAGTAATCGCTTCACAACACAGAGTTTAACTGGAAGCACGCTGAGAAAATTCTCTCTGAAGGCTGTAAGGGAGGTTATAAAACAGGGTCTAAGGAGCTCTCTCAGCTGAACGCCAGCTGCAGGTTCCAACCAAAGCAAGCAGCAGCTTCCACGCAAACAGATGAGGCACCCATACAGGACTCTGTCTTCATTACCTTGGAGACACATCTCACCTCCTGAAGCAGGGACAGCAGCCAAGAGCATTTCTACACATAGAATAGGTGCAGGGTTGGTTTTGCTCGGGTTGTTGGTTTCCCACCCCCCCCAACGGGTTTTCTGTCCAGCTGCAGGCCCGGCACACCGTTCCACAGGTAACAGCGGAGCGGAGGCGGCACCACCTCTTACAGAAACGCCTGCTGCTCACCACGCTCACCCCAGAGGTGGATCTCCCCAGACGCCTGCTGCTCACCACGCTCACCCCAGAGGTGGATCTCCCCATCGCATGGTTCCCCTGCCCGAGGGCGCCTGGCGACCAGGATCTCTCGCCTCCCGAGGCTGCACGGGCACCCTTGCTCTCCTCTCGTTAAAGCCAAAGTCTTACAAGTGAAAGGGGCACCGAGAGGAGCCTAGACCTGCCCGGACGGGCTGGGACCTCAGTTTCCATTCCCTCCCTCCTGGAGTGTCTATCCGGAGGCTGCCGAATCAAACCCAGGAAGCAGGAGCCAGAACCTCAGATAACGATGTCCTACTGTCTGCTCTTCTATTGTCTCTGCACTGCCTCCGGCCGTACCGTGGGCCGCTGCGTCCTGCGGAGAACAAGGCAGCCATCCCTGCCCCCCAGAACTATGGAAACAAAAGGCTTGGTGAATGCAGCCAGCCAGATAAAAGCAATCACACACACACACACACACAGAAATGGCATCAAGCCCCGTGGCTGCCGCGTTACCCAGCTTTGCTCTGCAGGTAAAGCAGCACACCGTATCAGAGAGGGGCAGCGGGCAAGGCGCACGGGTCACACCCAGCCAGAGCTGACTGCAAACGTACCGCACTGCTGGCTCAGTTTGAGGTTTTGTGCTCTCTGTCACCACGGCCGCAGTCGCCTGACCTCTCCATCGCAGCGGGACCCTCAGCTGGCTGCTGCTTTTTACAACTGGAAGAAAGATAACAGCACATTGATAACCTTGCACCGGGCTGAGGGGCCTCTTCACCAGACAGACACTAATCCCTCGACAGCTACACAAACACACTTGGCAGTACTGCGCTGCTTGGCATTTTCTCCCTTAAGCTCCGGGTCCTGGAATCAAAGAAAATCATGAAATTGCAAGCCTCTGCCTTTCTTTAAACACTCTGTATACTGACAGCTTTTCCAGCAGTAACCTAAAACCAAAGAAAAGCCTCACTAATCTTTAAGTTCCAATCATAAGGCCAAAATAACTGGCGACAACACAAGAGAAACCACGCAGCGCTGGCACACTGAGGAAGTACCTCCAGCTACATACCTCCTCGTGGTACAGACATACCGGGGCTAATTCTAGACAGGCAAAATATTTCTACACCACCTCTACAACGCACGCTAGACATTCATTAACGCAGGGTCCCCAGCGAACTTCAGCAACGGAGCCATAAGCACACAGCTCCTCAGTTTGACCCTGCACCGGGTACACTGAGCAGCAATTTCAGACTCCATTTACCCAGGGACACGGCAGCCTTCTCTCTCGCTACCCAGCTAGGCGACTTCTATTATTCCTGGTTTCCAGCAGCAGCCGAAACCCAGGATGCTTTACTTCCCACATGCTGGTTACCGTTTGCTTTTTCAAAAGCGCGCTTTGTTTTCCTTAGGAGTTCATAGTCATTACATGGTATTTTTTAGTGCAACAATAGTGTGAATTGCCCAAGATGAAAAAAATTGTTGAATTCTGCATCCCCGGCTCTCCAGCAATCATTTGGTGCGACACTTCCCGCGCCAGACTGCAGGAGTTCGGCAGCAATTGAGCCCCAATAGCACAGAGCTCGGCGGCCGAGCCACCCGCTGAGAAGAGCGTCTTAGGCTTCACAGCTCCCTAATGACATCCTGAACAGACGCTGAACGCCCTCAAAGCCTGCTGAAATCAATGACAGTGAAAAGCACCCTGCAAATCCAGCTCCTTACGCGAGACTGAGAGTGCGTAGCTGTGGATGCCCGTGCCTGCAGTGACTTATATAAAAGGCTGCAAACTGAAGAACTTCAATTCAAGCCCTGCCGATGCCTGGAAGACTCTTTCCAAATATTTACATTCTTCTTCCAGTTCTTAGGTTACTGCTTTCTGAAGCACTGACACTATGCGTTAATTATATAGAGCAAAAAAGAGAGAGGTTTCAATGGCTGTATTGACTGTTCTGTGCTGTAAATAATGCTGGAAAGCGTTTGTTTTACTTCAGGTGAGGTCTGGCCACATCTGCCTGCCCCATACAGCACGTGACGCAGAACATGCAGGATCCGCGACAACGATGACTCCAGCCTGATGGAAACGGATCGAGGCGTTCTTTCAGTAGTTTCAGAAACAGCGTTACCACCTTCACCTCTGGAGCCAAGGGCCGATAAAGCTGGTCCCCGGCACGCGCCCGCGCCTCGCCCGGCGCGGCCCCAGGGCAGGCACACCGCTGCCTCTCCGCAGGCACGCGAAGCCGCCCTGTGCTGCGGCAGGGACTGCCACAATACATAGCTTACCGTAAGCGTGTGCTGTAATACATAGCTCAACACACGGCCTAACACTGGCCTTGGCTTCGCAGCAGGTCAGGAGCAGAGATCCCACCGCAGGAGCACGGCGAGCGGCTGCGCACTGACACCCGCACACCGCGCGGGCTCCGCGAGGCGGCCCACGGGCTGGGCAGCGATCACAGAATCACAGAATGGTCAGGGTTGGAAGGGACCTTACAGATCATCTGGTTCCAACCCCCCTGCCATCAGCAGGGACGTCTTCCACCAGACCAGGTTGCTCAGAGCTCCATCCAGCCTGGCCTTGAACTCTGCCAGGGAGGGGGCAGCCACAGCTTCTCTGGGCAGCCTGGGCCAGGGCCTCACCGCCCTCATGGGGAAGAATTTCTTCTTAATATCTCATCTAAATCTGCCCTCTTTTAGCTTACAGACATTCCCCTTTGTCCTATCACTGCACCCCCTTGTGAAAAGCCCCTCTCCACCCTTCCTGTAGCCCCTCCAGGCACTGGCAGCTGCTCTGAGGTCTCCCCGCAGCCTTCCCTTCTCCAGGCTGAGCAGCCCCAGCTCCCCCAGCCTGTCCTCG
>Ga0065711_1050749_pt1 | contig 10673 bp, 6 predicted proteins | sample Hoacrofraction12_FD_59098 | JGI IMG/M metagenome (GOLD analysis project Ga0065711, IMG submission 59098) | Hoatzin crop microbial communities from Cojedes, Venezuela - Epithelial fraction 12 v2 (version 2) | ecosystem: Host-associated > Birds > Digestive system > Esophagus > Crop | place...
AAAAAAAAAAAAAAAAAAAAAAAAAAAAAAAAATCATTAAGAGGGGCACACCTTTACAAACACAATCCTGGCTCCTCAGTTATATTAGGAACATTTCATGAGACTCAGGAAAAGTTTGTGCAAACTAGTGAAAAATAATTCTGAGCTAATGCAAAGATTTCTTGTAAAAATAGTAGTTTTCAGCCTTCCTCTTACAGATTTTTTTGCATGCACACTGACCATTCATTTAAAAGCCAGATAAATTCAGCTTTCCTCATCCAGATTTTAAATCTTCAAGGAAATTTCGAATGTTGCATTAGAATGTATGTGATAGTAATAAATTATTTTTATCAACTATACCAGTCGTCTTCTCATTTTGCCCTTCATGAATTTGTACCCTTTTTTGTAGTGGGCTCTGTGTGCCTGTGGGTGCATGCACGCTTGACCGATAAGTAGAATAATCCATTAGGCAAGATTTGCAACATTGATTGGTGACAGAAACCCAGCACTAGGTTACTTTATGTCCTATAAATACACGTCCTTAACTGTCACAGAGAAATTCTGTGTATACACCTAAAGACTACAGACAATATAATTCAAGCTCATTTGTTTCCGATTGCTCTAAAGCATTTAGAGATACCACTCCGAGTCTGGGACTCATCAGGTTTCCCCTTTCCAGGCCTGAGACATAGTTTTGGTTACAGTAGAAGAAAATTATAAACAAAGAAGTGTTGATCTTGATTAAACTAAGCAGGCTACACTGTATCTCCAAGCAGGGCATGAAGATAAATTTTAGGACTGAAACAAAAAAATAGTTAGGAAATTCTTTAATTTTCAGAAATAATATTAAACAATATATGCTTTTTTCCATTTTTCCCTTACCAGAAAGCAAGAAAATCTGAAAAGTAATGGCAACATAACAGTTAACAATTCAGGAAGCAACTTGGGTTTTGTTTTAGGGGTGCATGTAAAAAATCTGCTACTAATTACTTGGGATATTTTAACACTATTTTTTCCCTCCCCTTGTGTGTAATAATTGTTGCAACAGAGACTTAAAGATGCCCTCTCAACAAGGTACTGTAGTATATGTTATATTTTATGATATCTGTTGCTCTATAGGACTATCTGCGTGCTTAAAAATATGCCAAATTTGCCTTGCAGAACTGGGGACTAAAATTAACATGCAAACAGAAACTGGGTCTAGACTGGTTTGAGAACTCTACTTAAAGAAAGCACATATGTCTAAGACTATATACAAAGAGCTTTATTAAAACCAGAATAAATTACGAAACTCAGTTTGTATTATCCCTGCATTTCAGCATTCCTATGCTTACGCAATGTTTTCATACATGAACACACTCACAACCCTTCAACTATTTATTCTGAGTTGTGGCTGTCTTCTCTCTGCTCCACCCCCCTCCCTTTCCTTCCAGAGAGTGTCTACTCCTGCGCTAAGAAATATGACATAAGTTCCTGCTCTGACTTTTGCTCAGTGTTAAGATCACCCACAGATTACTCAGGGAGCAATAGAACACTTTTGTTTGAATGCTTGTGGGAGATAAGAGAACGCCTGGCAAACACAATGGTGCCAGGTCTGTGTACTTTCAACAAAACAGGTATGCAGGAGAGTGTACATACTTCAGAGAGCTGCTTAAAACAAATCAGTCTGAGACAAGGACTTGGAGAAATTAGATCCTAGTACATATGTTTCAAATCCCCCGCTCCCAAGACAGACATATTTCTGTATGTTTCATCTAAAGATGTATATGTTCATAAATAGCACTCCAGCATCCCACTAGGATTTTTCTATGTTGACCATAGGTTTGCTTCCCCCACTCCGAGGAATCGGGAGATGAACTTCTGTTCCTTGGCAGTACTGCAGCATTGTCGTGGAGAACACGAGAGTTGGCAAAATAAATCATGACTGTTGCATATTTAATTCCATTATCTAGACAATTTGAACTGATAAAAACAACGATGTTTCCTTATGCAGCCGAGCTTACCAGCGAAACATGCCTCCTCCGTACAATCAGCATGACTACACAAATATCTAACCAAAGGATTCCGTACGTGGTAGCAAAATCATGATGAAAAATACAGACAAACATTAATTCCCCTGTATGAAAATATTCCAAGCTACGTTACAATTCCAGTGTACCTTGATGCAAACATCTGGAGAAGGGTTTATAATAGTCTTGCAATCGCTGGATTTTTTCACACATGTCACTATATGAGAAAGTGGTTTTTTTGTTTCAGAGTTGACATTGCCATTTCCTGGTCTTCACTACTGTGGAACAATCTTTAATAGCCAGCACATCATCCAGCCTTTCTGATACTTTCGTAAGACAGCAGTGAAGAAGAACTGTTGGTTTTCACTCTACTAGAAACAACTTTCTTTTAATCACATCAGTTTCAGGCATTTAGTTCTTACCTTCAAGATTTCATAGTTCTATTTTCTTGCATTCCCATTGCCACTGCTGCCAATGAAACCAGCAAGCCATCACCAATTTCAAGCCCCAATACTGTAAAATTACTCAATATACACATATATAATTGTGTGTATATACACACACTTATAGATTAGATTAAATCAAATTTGAACCAAGTATGCTCGGATACATACACGAATATGCACAGACAAAAATACAAGGAACTACAAACCAAAAACTTATTTTTATTTTTAAGCAAGCACTGGTCAACAGATGTTTACAGAAAATCCACCCAGTAAAAAGAAGGGTTGAAGAACAATCACAAAGGGCTGCTTGACACTACAAAGGACAGAGGAGGGGAAAGAGATTTCAAAGGATTTGTAGCCAAAATAAAGGCCTCAGAAATCTCTTGTCAGTGTTAAACTTTCCTGATATTCTCATTGGTTTTGTCACAATCTACATGGAAAGCCAACTTAGATACTAGTTTCAAACTGGAAAGGCAATAAAATCTATGCAGAAACACAAAGACTTACTATTCTTAGTAATATCAAATAATTTTTTAAGTCTAGCTAGGCCCTTTAGAAGATACTTCACCTGACAGAAGGATAATATTGCTGCTAAAAGACGTGAGATTAGTATAAAGCGCACAACTATATTCAGAGGCACACTTGAACCCTGAGAACAGACGGACCTTCTCCCATATACATAGAAGCCAATTTAGAACACAGACACAGTTTAAAAAAAACCCCAACACAACGAATAAACCCAACACAATGAATAATCACTACCCACATGTCTTCAGGGGAACACAGTATGTAACCAAGCCACCAATGAGATCAAAGTTTTTGCCAGCAAATATAATTCTGAAGAAATAATGCAAGAGAAAACACCAGCAGGAAGTTGGAGGATCCACAACGTATTCTCAGGAAGACTATAAAAGGAAGCAGCTGTAATTTTTTATTGTAAGATAGACCACTACTGTTGATTATTCACATACCTAGGAACACATGAACTACCAGCTACCACTAAAATGAGGTTGATAGGCGATACAGACATGGCAAACCTCCACCTGCCTGAGGCTACGAATGTAAATCCACCAACAGTACCACCTATATAAACTGTTAGAGAAAATACAACTTCCTACAGCTACCCAGTGCATTCTGTTTGCAAGTTCAAAACTCTGGAATTTCCTTTTAAAATGAAAAGGCCAAAATTCAAAATTTCTCTCCAAGTAGAATTTTAGGAAGAAGAAAAAGGTCAACCCGATCCTTTGGATCCAACTTTAATGTCATAAAACTCTCATTGGCACAATCTCACCTGTGGATGACTTTCGGAAGACTGGTATTAGGTCCAAATCTTGGTTTTATGCCTTCCCTTTTCTCAGGGCAGGTTTCAAATCATGCTCCACTTCTCTGGCTTTTCCAAGTATGCTTCCCGAGCTTTTCTGTCTCCATCAAAAAGTGAATGCCTTCTCCTTAAGACCTCCTAGAAGCAGCACTGCTGTCTCCCCAAAAACTGACTAATTTACAGATGTTACTTGACTGACAACAGATTACAGTTTAACTCCTCAGAAAGAAGTAACAGCTAAAGCAAAACCACCTCAAATTCAGAAAAGGAATTCTGAACCAATCCTGCTATACTCAGATCCACACTTCAAAGACAAACAAAACCACCCACCCAATTCCTTCATGCCAATTTCCACCACAACTGACTTCTCCATGACTCTCCAAAGTATCACTCCAAAAGGCCACTCCTTTTTTCCTCCTGCACATCTTTACCTCTTCGCTTTCACATCTGCTCTCTTTCTCCACAAGAGCACCAAGAGTCTTTCCAGACATCTCCTCTGTCAAACAGCAGCAACAGACAGTCACTTCTGCAAATTACAAAAGGTAGACTGAGTCTCCTTCGTCGAATGAAGGACCTCCTACTTCTACAGCAGATAATCACGGTACTCTTACTGCGCAGTTCTGAGTGGGGCACAGATTCGGGGGTTACACAGCTGTTCTGCCTGTTGTGTGACTAACATGCAAGACTACAGGATACTGAGAAGTTACAGCTTCTATGGAACTTTTTCTTAACATGCAAATACAAGCAAACCAGAAAAAAAGGTCTCGATGTAGACAATTTCATCAGGTGCCTTGGAATGACTGACAGCTGAACTGCTCTATTCAGAAGTAGAAGAAAAAACATCTTCCTCAACATTCTCGTCAACAGAAGAGCCAAGAGAGCCTTAGAAGATCAAAGTGCAGTGGCTTCCTTCACTGCTAGAAAGATCATGGTATGATGCAATATCATGCTACTTGCAAAGTAAACCCAGATTGAAATCCAACTAAATATTACTATTTAAAAATCAAATAAACTGCAAAATTTGCAGAGTTTTATTGGTTACATAGTAAACCCACAAATTCAAAACTTGTTATCCTTTGGGCTTTTTTTTCATGCAAGCTTACTGGCATCATCCATCTAACACGGGCCTACTGCACAAGGTCATGTTTTTGTCTGTGATACTTTCAACAACTTGACACAATTACTGCTGTTCTCTTGGGATTCTTCTTTACCTCAAATATTAGACATGTGAATCTCCTAATGCAAAAAGTTAAAGCCCAAACAGGCCTCCGAAATAAATGTTATGTTTACATAAATAGGGAAAATACAGTGGTAAAACCAAATGTCCCTGTGCTAATATGGGAGCTGCAGAAAAACACACATGGATCATGGCTGTATAATTTTTAAAGATTCTCAGAAAACAAATGAAATAAAAGACTTTTTAAAGATGAGTACCTAGACTTGCACAACTTGCAGAAAAAAACTCTGATAATGGGTAGATATTAGATGGCTACGCTGGGTAGAGTTAGCATAAATTCAAACAATATTTTTATTATTACCTACCTGCTTACCTTCAGAACCTTTGTGATATTTTTATCTATTAGCAAATACTCTAACCTTCTCAGGATGAAAACTTTAAGTGCACAAAGCACAACAGAGATTGGATCTTCAACACAAGTACGTACGGCATAGATCAGAGGCAAGAAACAGCACTTAGATTTGCTTGCACACAGTTTTACTGTGGCAGTAATTCACCATGATCTAAACCTTGTGTAAGGAACCAGAACAGTGTACAAAATTTCCAAGCAGAAGCCAGGGACTAAGCTTAGCTGTTGCTTCAGACTGTTTTTAAAGGACTTCAAATCTTTAAATACCTTCAAGAACATGCACTCACATTTCTGGGAAGAAATACAATAAGAATCAGTTAAGCAAGAACATGCATTTGCAAAATTTGAAGTAACAGAAGTAGGAGACTTCATCAAAAAGAGTGAATCTTTATTACTACTTTTTGTACTGATTCTTCTCTTATAAACACAATCCAATTTTTCAGATGTTTGTCCTTAGCATTCCTATTCCCTAGTGTTGTATCCCTGATACAGAGCGATAAAGTTGTATCAATAGAGCTTTTTCATATACATACATATATATATACACACAGACAACAAAATATATAACTAGATTATATATAGCTATATATAGTTAACATAAACAGTTACATTACATACCTTTCAAACAATTGCCTACTATGTTAAGGACAGCAGTTACTGATTATGTGAAGTCTAACTTCATACACCTATACAGTTTGTTTATAAAAAGTGTGCAAGTTCAATTCTTAGAGAACAAATATATTTTGTTTGACTCAGTATGTCGCCTTCTTGTCTAGGCAGGAAAAAAAATGGAGACCAATGCTGTAATCCTTTCAGAATAAAATGTTTAAATACAAACATGATTGCCATTGTAGACTGTTTAATTTAGAGAGATTGTATTTCAGTTCTGGTTTTGAGAGGTTTGCTGATTTGACTATAGAGAGCACTTCAATGCTTATCTTAATTGTTTAGATAAGATTTGTTTGAATTTGGCAGGTGAAAAAAACATGGGTGTGGGTTATAGGAAGGCTGAGAAAAGACTGGCATTTTACCAGATTATGCTTATTTCAAACCGTAGTGCATAGAGGAGCAAAGAGTCTCAATGAACCTGCCCACGGGCTGGTCTTTGGGGAGCGAACCTGAAGCACAAGATTGATTGGCAGGATTCAAGATTTTCAAGATTTTCATCAAACTGGAAAGGATTACCACGATAACTCCAAAAACACTACCTAAGGCACACAATACACAAATGCAAATGATATGACACATCTAAATAAGTTTTTTTTTAAATTGCACTTCATGCTTCTAGTAGGGATTTAATGTTCTCTAGGCTAACTTCCTGTCCCTTAAACGTGTCTTAAAAAGTGTTTCAAGAAAAGATTTTAATATAAAAATAATCATTGACATATAGATATATTTTGCATATAAGAAATTCTGTTACAGAAAATAAAATTACTGTTGTAAAAAAAAAACCACTATTGGCTTTTACTTCAATATCAGCTTGTACTAAGATTTTGCACTTTCTGGTTCAGGCAGTATAGCATGCCACGGGCTTTCTGCTTAGAGGTTCACAGAAGGACACCTGTCACACCTATCAACTATATCACTTTTGGTGGGGAGACTACTAGACTGGGATATCTGAGGAATATATTTTTGAGATGTTTATGTGACGGTATGTATTTACAGTGCACTTTATAAAAACAAACTGCACAAACAGATCAGCTGCAGGGCAACATACGCAGTAGATGTGATGTTGCATATCAATCTGTCTGCAGATATGTATGATTTATAGCTTCGTATTCATGAGTCAAGTGAAGTAAAGTTTGGGTTTACTGTGCGTTAGTGTTTGACTTTTCTTTTAGATCCACATAGGCTCTGACACTTTTCAGTCTCTGTTTCAATGACATTATGTCCGTGAGTACCACGGGCTAACTGTGGTACCAGTGACGGTGTAACCGTGATAGTCAAAGGATCTATGCAAGTCAAACTTTGTAGAACAAGGTAGCATCTCTTACTAAGTGCAGTTGGAATAAGTTAGCAAGACTTCTTTGGAATACAAACAAGCCTTCAGGTTTCAAACTAATTGAGACTTCTAATTACAGGTGGGTTTTTTCAGAATTCGAATTTGCTGGCTTTTGGTTTAATTCCAGCTTATCTATTTTCATTACAGTAGCTCAAAGTAAACAAAGCCATGGCTACTCTGAGAAGTCCAGCCCACACGCAAAGAGACAAGCTTTTTATTTCATGCTTTAGGAAGCTCATTCTAAATGATAAACAGAATGCAGGAAGAGGAAGAAGAGATTTATTTGGAATCATCTAGTAGTTCACTGGCAAAGATGAAACCTAGTTTTAAAGTAACACAACGTCAAGAATAAATTTAGGTTAAAATCATTCCAACTATTGGAAGAAGCATTTATTGCTTATTCTAACATCATAATCACTAGAAGGACACTAACTTTTTCTTATGGGATCTCTGACCTATTTACCTTACTCTGTGACCCCAAACACCTCCGAACTGTTCCAATCTTTCCATGTTCCTTTATACACATTCCACTCTTTAATCATTCTTCAAATACACCATTGAACCTCTTGACTTTTTTGCTATTATAGGTGTCTCAGATGAAGTGACCACAAGTCATCCCTCATAATAACGGCAAGGATATAGCAGTTTTATACGGTTATATAGCACTCTGCATGTTTATTTGACAAAGTCAGCAGGGTAGATACCAAACATGTATTTTTTCAAAAAAATATATTCTCTATATCAAGCAGCTAACTTAGGATCTTAGCTTTTATGCTCTCAATTTACCCACAGTTGGTATATAGTTAATGGAGCTCCAGGGGTGTGCAGCTGGCAAGTTAGAATACTTCCATTAAATTACTTAAGTGTCAACACTAAATGAGTTAACAACTGCCTAACTCATAGATCTGGAAATTTAATGGCTTGTAAAACACTACCAGAACAGAGAGTATCTTCGGTTTCCACAAGAATCTGCTCTCAGCTTACTGCAACTAAATGTATCTTTACCAACACCAAAAAGAAATATATTAAAAGTAGTTATTCCTCAGTGAAGTCCATGTGGCAATGCTAATGGCAGAGCTCCTCTTTCCTGAGCAGACTCCAACTCACTCAAAGAACTGTCTTGATTACTCTTTTAGTAACCATGATCAATGACTAATGCAAGGCTCCCTGTCTCTCAAGGAGCAGCTAGAAGTCAAAACAATCTTTGGACTACAGCTGTAGCTGTTGGAATATCAAAGAGACTAATAAACAAAATGGCACAATAACCTTAAGAACTCATCTTTCTGTTGAATTGCTTGGTCTATTTGGCCTATACAGAAGAAAGTTAAGAGGCAACTTGATTAGAGTTCTTATACATACCTGTACGAGGAGATGTTCAAAAGTAGATGGCTCCATAATTTTGCAGACCAAAAGCAGGAAAGAATGAAGGACGTCTATAAATTAATCTGACTATGGAAAAAATATTTTAAGTGCTAAAAGTGAGGAAAATTAACTTTTTGAACAATGTTTCATGGGTACATTGACTTCTTCATCACTTAAAGTATTTGTATGAAATCCTAGACTCAAAGTCAATGGCAAAACTATCAGTGACTTCAAAGAAAGCAAAAGGTTGAAGGGTCAGAATTTCAGCTACAACTCAAGATCATTTATACTGCTAAAATGTTCATATTTACACAGACTAATGGCTTGAGGCAGAAATTAGCAGGCAATATTACATGACTCACCTTATTTAGCAGCCAGACTAAACGCTTGGAATGCTCTTTCTAAAAATCTGGAGTTGAGCTGTGTGTTTGCCCTTTGCTAGGTCCCTCTGAAGTTCTCTACTAGTCTTCTCTAACATCAAGAAGCCTAAATCATTTTACAAAGACTACGTGTATGTTGCTACCTTTTGATGATTTACAACAGAAAGTACTGAAAGTTCTTTCAGCCATGAAGACATGCACAATCATTGAGAAACAAGCTTTCCTTGCTTATGGTTCTAGCCAGCCAGTTGTGCATGATGATACCCGCACCTGCAGTAGTAGAGCTAGTTAGAAAACACCATGTGGAAACTTACAGGGATTCAGAACTCCGGCAAAGCAAATCTCTATTTACCTATAATTGCTGTAGGGTCAACTGTTGCAATCACAAGTCAAAATACACATTTTCTTGCTCAAGAATTACAAACACAAAACATTTGAGAGGTCTCCCTTCAAAAGCAAATTTCCCTCTGTCAGATGGTAGTATCTCACTGAAATAAAAATCCATACTCTCAATTTATCCTCCAAATCAAATTAAAATTTTATTTTTGGACACAGCAGAGAGAAGTTTAGATGTGCCCTGGTATTCTACATGTCTGCCCAGGCTGAAGTCTGGATAACCACCAGGGATTTCATGTACAAGGCACGTTAAGCCTTTCACCAAATATTCTGAAGTTATAGTATTAAAGAGCTACAGATGCTGAGAAAATGATGTAATGATCTTGTGATATTTAGTACACGTTCTAAGTGTGGTGGGATTATGAAAATAACGCAAAAAGATTTTTGGCTAGGTAGATGACAGATGACACAGCTTTACTAATTCAAATCACAATACTGTGATAACTGAGGGCAGAAGGATGCGTGTTTACGGTTTGAGCTTCATCTTTTTTCACGCTCCAAAATGTTTCTCAAAAGCTGGTATTAATAACTGAAGGACATTAGGGCTGGGATTGCAACAAAACCAAATGCCTGGATACGTCGAAAACCAAAATATTCAGAAAAATTCAGAAAAAAAAAAAAACACCCCACACCACACGTTATTTGGAATCACCTATGCGTGTACATTTCAGCATCATGACAGGGTTTGGCCTGCTGAGGACTTTACAAGAGCCTTCAGCTCAACGCCACGGAGCCGTATCTCGCATCCAAGCAGCTAAAAGACAACTGCAGCTTGAAACCATGTCACGCTGAAATGGAATCCAGCATGCGTCGCTCGCGGAGGTTTCCTGTGGAACAGCGGCGATCACCGCGCTCTCTCACCGCGGAGGGATGCACGGCAGAACACGAGCAAGAAGAGGAAAAAACGCAGGAGAAACCCTGGCGCCTCGGAGAGCGGCAGGCGCGGAACACCGACACGGCGGCCCCGGCCCCGGCCGCGGCTCAGACCCGGCCTTCCACGCCTTTTGCAGCAGGAGAAGATTTCCCGGCCCGTAGCGGCCATTTCCCCGGCCCCGTTTCCCACCCTGGGCGGCGGACGGGCCCAGCAACCCAACCGCTCCCCCCTCATCCCGCGGACACCGCCGGGGGAGCGGCGCGAAGCCACCAGGCCCAGCGCCTCGCCCGGCCCGGCCCTGCCCTCGCCGGCGGGCCC
>Ga0065711_1050750_pt1 | contig 10673 bp, 11 predicted proteins | sample Hoacrofraction12_FD_59098 | JGI IMG/M metagenome (GOLD analysis project Ga0065711, IMG submission 59098) | Hoatzin crop microbial communities from Cojedes, Venezuela - Epithelial fraction 12 v2 (version 2) | ecosystem: Host-associated > Birds > Digestive system > Esophagus > Crop | place...
TCTTCACTGCCTACGGCGGGGTCGTCTCTTGGGAAGCTGGAGGCTGAGCAGCGCTGGCCTGGCTACGCTCGCCGGTGGGAAGCGCAAACAGGAAGCTGTTGATGTTCAAACTCAGTAGCCAGCTCCCAGCCAGCTCGTTTATAGCATTAACTGTCTGCTGTGATGGAAAGGCCACGCTTGAGCAGAATATGCGTATGTGGACCTTGGATGACAGTGAAGTGAGTGAGGGTGTGAATGAGTGGGTGTACTGTGCTGCTGCCTAGAGATCAACATGCGCAGCTCCTACCCTTGCCAGTTCACAGAGCAGTTTAGATCCATCTGCAGAAATGCACTGAGCTTCTCCAGTGGTTAAAGGGCTGTTTAAACTTGAAAGGAAGGACTGGAACAGAAGATGAAAGGTAGAGGGAAGAGGCTGTGGGTCTCTGCCATCTGCTAAATGCATCGCAGGTAGTAGGGCTGGCGGTGCTGCAACTTTAAATTCCCAATGCCTCTTGCAGGGGAGAATTCCCATTGCCTGCATTACATTACAGCCCAAGTACGCTGGCTGCGCTGTGCCACAATAGGGTTTAATTATTTTTCCAGACCAGCTTTTAATCCACTTATTTTTCAGTAGGCCTGTTTGAGCATAAATGAATGTAATTAAATGTGTGTTTTCCAGTTGGACAAAGGCAAGTGAGAGGAAGGCAGCTGGTCTGGAAGGAGACACAAAGGATTTGAAACAAGCTGCTGTGAGGTGCTCCGGTGCTCTTTTTGGAATTAGTGAGTTTCCAGTGAGAAAGATGCCAGGGAAAATGTAGCTTATACCCATGTGAATTGCCTTGATCAGAATCCTCCTGTTCATTGTGGAAGCGTGTGGGACTCAGCAGAGGAAGCGGTGAGAAAATGAATGTCTCTGGGATCTCAGTTATTGTTATTGCATGTGTGTGTGTGTTATGTACATGTGCGGTTGCTGTAGGTCTGTTGCAGTTGTATCATCTGATGAGGTGCTGAGCAAAGAGCTCTGAAGGTCAAGGAAAATTGGTGTCATTCAGCGTTTTGCAGGATTTGACCCACATGAGTAAGCTAATGAGATACCTCGTTGTGTGTTATCACTCCAGGACACCGATTGCTTATGAAACATGGTCACCAGACTCCTAAAGGACACTGCCAGGTCACAGAGACACAATGAGGTGAAAAAGATCAAGTCAGAAGTCTAGGTTTCTTCTCAATTATTACCTCACCCCATTTTTCGCAATTCCATTTAAACAGCATCTGAGTCTTCAAGTTGCAGGGTTGCAGTAGAGTTGTTTTCTGTGCTGCATGCTAGAATGGGTCTGTACCGGCGTCTAAGCACAAGGAGGAGGCATAGTCCCACCTTGGTCTTTTCCAAGAACCCAGTAGTTGGCAAATTTGCAGGAAAGAGGCAAATCTGCTGTGCCTAGAAATAATTCCTCCTCTGTGACCAAGCAGCAGTGGGTGTCTGGCTGGCCATCGCATCATTACTTGCACTGTTATTTGGCTTGAAACCTGGAAGGTGGATATGCTGTCAGATGTTCTAAGGATACTACTTGAAACATGGGGGTACTTTCTGTATCCTGCCAGTGGGTTCAGCCTGAGCTGAACATCCCTTTACGTGCTGTCTCTTTCAGGATGTGCTGGGGAATATGTTTTTTGGTAATGCAGAAGTTGCACACCATGCAAGGTCCTCCTTTACATTTCCACAGGAGTTTTCAGGGGTGTGAGAGGGAAGGAGCTGTGCTTATGCCTGCCGAAACAATGTGGTTAGAGTCTGTTCTTAGTGGCTAGTTATTGCAAAATAGTTAAAGCTACTTGCTTCCACCAAGAGAATGAAATCTCTTGGAAGTTCTGCTTCCCAACTGCTGGTTGCCTTCTTGCAGGGGGGACTGAAAAAATGGTGGATAGGTTACGAGTTTGTTATTGATGTGGGATGCAGGAGGACCCAGTCAAAACATGAAAGAGAGCAGCTACGCATGAACACAGGTCAGTTCTAATTCTCATGCTGCTGTGAAGACACTTGTTGAAGTGTGGAGTAGATTGAGCTGAACCAGTAGCGGTTCCCTCGAGTACTTTGGCTGATGGAGCCTGGTGCCTGCCTGTGAGCAGATGCAAACTTGAAGTCAGCTGTGTGGACCTAGGAAGAAGAGTCGGACAACATTTGTCTATGCCTCACCCATGGAAATGTCAGACCAGCTGGAGTTGCTTGAAAGTACCTCCTGGAACTGAATCTTTGGTTTATTTGCCCATCATTTTTGGAGGTGAAGTGGATATAGTTTCAGTGCCCAAGCTTTGTACTTTCAGAATTAGACTGTGAAGAATTTTTGATGAAGTTCCTCTGGAAGCTTTAAAGGAAAAAAGCCAAATGTTGCCATCAAATCTTCTCCCCAGATCTAGGTTCTTCCCTGCGGTGTTCTCCAGCATGGTCCCACTTGGATTGGCACCAGATCAGTCTGATGATGGGGGAGGTTCAGGGTGCTGCTGGGAGCAGGTTGATGGCCAGCTTGAGCGTGGGGAGCACGATGTGGGCTCAGGTTCACCTACTGGAAGGGAAAGTAGCTGCAGGTTAAGGGATAAATAAGCTGTTGATATCCCTGGAGTTCTTGAGCACTGCTGGCTGGTGGAAGCTCATGAATATGTCTTAAAGTTTGGATTTCTTTCTCTTTTCATGGAGCCAATGCTAAAACATTCATGGACACTGAAGCAGCAGGGTAAGGGTCATTTCTCAGGCTGCAGAGGACTAGTTTTGCTTCAGCTGGTGTCCAGCAGTTCCTAGGGTCTCCAGCATCTCTCATCAGTGGAGCTGGGAGAAGGGGCAGGAGCAATGCTTCTGAGTTTTTGGTGATGTGGGGTGTAGCTGGCCTGCCTTTTCCCTCCTTGCGGCAGCTCAGTGGGGACAGAAGCCACGCTCGGAGCCGTTTGCTCACCCCCATGGAGATGTGTGTGGAGATGGAGCACAGCTGCTCTGAGCGGGTGAAAGGTGAGAAAGCACCCCCAGCCTCTGGGCATGAATCTTGGAGTCTGCCTCGAAGTAGCAAGGGGGGGCAAGCCAGGGGCCAGGGGGCATGGGGAAGCCATGGGCCCAAGAGTTGGGGCAGGGTGGGCTCAGAGCCATCCCGTTCCCTCGGTGGCAGCAGCAGGGTGGAGAGGGGAGTCAGTGTTTCCACTCTTGATTTTTATGCTTTGTCACTGCTGCTTTCAGCAGACTTGTTTGGCCGGAGGAGCTGTAGGGGGGCTGCGAACAATGGCTGCTCACATTTTCCAGCTGTCAGATACTTAATGACACTACCTCCCCAGCCTCCTATTTTTTTTTTTTTCTTTTTTTCTGCTTGGCACAGCCAGCTGAAGCACTCCCAGCAGTCAGCTCCACCCGGGCGCTGGCCCCTATTGCTGCCCTTCACCTCGCAGGGGACCCCGCTCTGCTGGGCTGCCCTGCAGCAACAGAGGGGCTGCTTGCTCATGGGAGGCTAAGTGCCAAGCAGCCCAAGTGGGATGGGGGTCCCTGGTCTCTCCCTTCTCTTGAGGAGCTGTAAATGTACATTAACTAGATGGATGTGTGGGAGGGAAGTGTCTTCTCCTTGAGAGCAAGGAAATAATTTCGTTTGGGTATGGAAAAAGCATCTATTCTCTGCACAGACTACTGCAAGCACCGAAAGCCATGTGGTCTTAGCATCCCAGAGAAGCGGAGGGCTCAGGCGTTTGCCAGCTCCATCAACCTGCTCACCCACAGCCGCCAGTGTCCTTACCTTTAACCCGTTGTAGCCCCCTTCCTACAGAGACTGGCAGATCTGCGTTGGTCACTCACCGAGCCTTTGGCCACCATCCCAGCCACTTCAGCAGTCGCTGGGCTGTGGGTTCAGTCTGAGGTTTGAGCCTTACAGCCTGGGTGTTTCCAGTCGCTTTCTTGAGCGCTGCTGGTGCCGGTTTGGGTTGAAGGGCAGCTGAGCTCAGAAGTGTGCTAAGCCCTGCTGCAGCCCAGTTTGTTCAGTTATTCTTGTGAATTAGCAGACAACTTATATTCAGCCTTTCCTGAGGGTAAGGGTGGTGGGGGAGGAGACGGAGAGAAAAAAGGAAAAGTACCTCTGGACTCTATCCAGCTCTTTGAGTTCTGGAGCTGAGCTGCATCGCACCACCTCAAAACTGATCCTTTCCAGCTAGTTCTGACTCCAGGCATACAATTTGCCCTTGTTATGATAGATGCATTACATATAAGTGCGTGTAGGTCTGTACAAACATTGTACATATTTTGCATGCCATCACAACATGCCTGCTGCTGTGTAAGAGCATGCTTGTGTGTTTAGGTGGTAAGAGCTCTAATGCTTTCAGGAAGCTGCAGCCTGGAAACATCATCCTGAAGATTTACAGTGCCTTTATCCCCCACTGCAGGGCACCTGTTAGCTATGTGCTCTTATATATATGCTGCTTCCTTCCTATCGTGTGCTCTGGGTTTTGCACAAGAACTGCAGGGGAAAAAAAAAGCTAATTTAGGAACACTTCAGAGAGTTCCAATAAGTTGCTTCAATTAATTGTTTGGTATTCCTGCTTGTATTTATTTTTGCTGCCATAGCAGTGGGGAGTCACAAAAGGTCAGTGCTTTAGTTTGTTAATCAGTGTACAGGCATGTTACCAAACCCTCCCTGCCCCAGAGAGCCCCAGCTCTGTCTGGGCTGTGGGGCAGGTGGGGTGTGAAGGATCCAGCACGGGGGAGCCAAGGCATCGAAGTCTGGCAAAGTGTAAGCTGTCGTTCTCTGTAGCAGCAAGGAGATGACCTCTGCAGGTTTTGGTTTAAGAGCTGAGAGCCTACGGATGAGACTCTTGAGCCACAATCCGTTATCGGGGTTAAATGCCAGCCAAAAGAGATTTTGCTCCCCTTTGCACTGAAGCAAGTGCACTTTAATGGCTCTCAGAGGGAGAAAGTGAGGATGTCCTTCCTCCAGCACATCAGAGTGGGCGAGAGGACCATCCGGCTCATGTTTTCCAGGGACTTGCTGTAGCCTGGAGGAGACACTTGCCAATTTACCAGCAATGCAAAGGCAGGAGCGTGGGAGGATTCCCATGGGGTGGCGAGTAGGAGTTGATAGCTTGCACCTCACAGACCTCCCGATGTGCAAGAGAAAAGCTTGAGCATTAAGGGCACTTGGCTGTCATTCCTGCCGATACCACATTATTCCAGTTCACCTGCGCCTTCTCCTTTTTGCACCGTTTCATTTTCTGCTAGACTGACAATAAAAGCATATGCTATATTGATATTATTAGTGGTAGAAAGGCCTACTCAGACCTTTTTTTTTCCTTGACAATATCTACCCTGCCTGCCTGGGAGCTGATCCAGCCTGCCCAGCTGGTTGTGCAGTGGGATTTCCCAAGGGCCGTAGCGTGGCATTGTCCTCCTGTTCTTGGTGCTTCTCCCACTTACCAAGCACAGGAGGCTTCGAGAAAAAGTGAGCCTGACCTTGTCATCCTCCTCACTCTGAATTGACACCTCCCTGGGTTATTAACTTGGCTGCCAAATCTCATCCGTGGGCTGAAACTTGGCAAAGAAGGTATTTGGGCGAAGTGTGTGTGTGTGGGACAGGATATAATGGATCTTCCTGTAGGAAGCATCCTGGATCAGGGACAAAAATGCAGGAAGAGGGGTCAAGTTTGCCTTAGTTGTAGCTACTCTGGGATATGTATGATGTATTGACTTTGAACCCCCAAAACAAGGGTCTGCTTAATCCATCAGCTCAGAGCTGGTGCTGGTGCAGGCCCATTCCCATGGCCAAGCTTACTTTCTGCTTGGCTTGCAGATTCAACCCGAGTGATTCTTTGTCTTTTCCCAGCAGTCCAAATAATAGCTTTTTACCTTAAAAGTTGGTTGGGAGAATCAGTAGGGGAAGGTTCTGCCCTGGAAACTCTCGCTGCTGATGCTTAGAGGTGCAATTAATTGTTGTGATTTATTTTGCATGTTAAACTACAAGTTATACTGGCAAATGCTGGAGTTGTCTGGGTTTATGTTGGGAGCTGGGGCAGGTGAGGAGATGCAGCACTTCTCTGGTCAGGGCTGAGCTTACTCTGCACGCTGTCCTCACTGGTGTCGAGCTGATGCCACAAAGTCCTGTTAGAGGAGCTCCTAGGGCTTACCAGCACATGTCCTGGCATCGTGTGTACCACAGTGATGCTGCTGTGGGCTGGCATTATGCTCAGTGCTGACTGCAGCCACAGGCACCCCTCTCAGCTCTATGTGCACTGAGGCTGTGGACGTGGCTGGGTGGGTCCTACCGCAGTGGTCACTTGGGTCAGTGTGATGGTTCTAAGTCCAAGTCACTGGCACTCATATTTTTTTCTAATCTTTATTAATAGCACATTATATATTTAATTTGCTTAAGCAGATCTTGACCAGAGGGGCCAGAAAAATGGGGTCTGCTTTAAACCAGCACAAAGAAGGAAATTCTCTTACAAGTCCAATGCCAGCCTCAACCATCATCACCATGCCTCTGGCTTTCTTCACAGCAGTGATGTGATTTATGGGCAGGGCACTTGTCCTAGTTTCAGATTTCTTCTGTTAGTGTTTGTGGCCTGTGCTTCACACTGATCTGCTGTACCTCCAACCCTTCCTTGCCACTAAATGCATGGTTAAGCCTTGTCAGGGACATTTATTATGGTACTCTAAGTACAGTAAGAGCAATATGGATTTTTCACTGGGAAACTTAAAATGTTCCCCTCTCCCCATCTGCAGATTTGATATAACCATCTAAGCAAGCTGTGGAGTTAACTCTTGGCCACAGAGGGCAGAAGGTGTTTAAGGACCCCTGCGACCCAGCCTGTCCAAGATGATGCTCAGAGGCGACTGTGTCTTTCTCGGGAGGGTCCCTGTGGCAAAGAAGGGAGAAGCGTGAGCTGGAGGGGACCAGAGCTGTCGGCTGAGCACCATCCTGCCTGCTGCTGTGCACCCATGCCTGTGCTACCGCAGGACTGCCAGCCCGGCTAGCACAGTGGCAAGCCATGTAGTCAGTATGTAAGGAACAGCTGGATTTAATCTGCCAAATTGAGAGAGGGCTTGGGGAGTGGCTGTGAAGGAATAGGCAAACCTGGAGCATCTGGTTTTGGGGCCAATTTACCTGTGGTTGTATCTTGAGCCCCCTTAGTGCTAGGAGATTTGCCATTGACTGAAGTGGTTCTAAGTCTTGATGCTTTCCTGCACCTGTATGTGGACTCAGAAGCTTTCAGCCTTATATGTAGTGGTGGGGGAAATATTCATAGCATGTTGTACTTCCTCCAGTGTTCTATGCCAGAGGGTCCTGAGGGAAACCCGCCCAGCACCAGTGTGGTTGGCAGCACCCTACAGAGCATGTTGACATGGCTGTACAGCGCATCGGCTCACATGCTGTGTGCCAAACAGCAGCATGGGCACGGTCATCGCTCCATTAGAGCAGGTGGTAAAATGTTGAAAAGGGTGTTTCACTCATGTGGAAGAAAAGGTTGCTCGGTCAGAGCCCATCTCTGTGTCAGTGCTGCGCCATGCCGTGCTCCAACACCTCTCGTGCTTTGTGCATCCTTTCCCCTTTTTCCCTGCTGGACCCAAGCAAGGAGAGCTGAGGAGGATTTTCTTTCATTTTGTTTCACCAGCTTGCTAATCTAAGTCTCCCTGTCACTTCCCTGCTCCAGAACTACTTCTTTGGCAGGGCCAGGAGAGTGAGTCACAGCCATGGCCTGGGATCCTGCCTCCTGCTTTGGCCAGCAGCACAGCAGCTGGTTCCGGGCAGATCTGCTGATGATGCTTGCGTGCATCTGCTGGCTGCAGGAGATAGGGGCATTAACCTGGAAAGGGGGGGGTGGGAGGAGGCTTTCCTGATGTCAGTAAATCAATAGGTTAGCAAGCAAAAAAGCTTACTCTGATGTATGAGCCCAGACCGTTTCCTAACACATTGTTTTCTGGGGAGAGGGTTGTGTGTGCTCACTTGATAACTCCAGCAAACTGGTCCCAAAGGCAGGATCACTCTGAAAAGCAAAACTGTGTGGGAGATGCATCTACGCAGAGATCTCTAACATCATGGCCTGGAAAATGGAACCAGATTGTAAACAAATCTGTTCCTTAAAGATTTAATAGGTTTTGCAGAATTTGAGCTGAATAGGGGTAGCCTTTCCATAAGGGTCGCAGGGAACATGGGTTTTGTTCTTCCTGCTGGTATCTGAGCATATGCTTTGTGCCAAACCCGCTGCTGGAAGCAGAGACACAGTTCCAGTTGGCAGCGCTATGAAATCCAAGGTTTCGTGGAGATATCCCTCCTGGTTTCCAGCACGGCAAGGACCCTGTGGGACAGTCCTCCAGGATCTGGCTCCTGAGTCCCACTGCTGAAAGAAAGCAGAGAAAGTAAATATGAACACCATTGGAAAAACAGCCGGGTGGTTGCGTCAGTGAAAATGCCAGTGGCTGCTTCTGACAAGAAAAAGAGGGAGAGCAGCAGGAGGGGGAATGTTTTGTTTCTGGGGCATTATGTTAAAAGCAAATGAAAAGACCCTCTTAAGGATAAAGGAGACTCTCAGAAGTGCTGTAGCCTGCTTGAGACATGCAGAACTTTGTCCACAACCTTGAGGACTTCCAGGCTAGCTTCAAACGTCATGTGTGCCAGCCAGACAACAATGAACCCTTTGAACACACGTTGGGTCAGAATACTGTTTTCTTGGAGGTTGAAAGGGAAGGGAGGCTGGTGCTTTGGTCTTGTATCGGCAGCCGTCTGGTGAGCCCCAGATGCCTTCTGCTGGCTGCAGATCGTCTGCACAGACTGGTTCCTGAGGGACCTAGGTCTCCCACAGCAGTGGGTCTTCTTCAGAGCCATTGCTCTGCAAGACCTGAAGCTCCTCTGCCACAGCTCTGCAGTTTTGAAGAGAGCTTTTAAAATAACGTGGGAGTCCGTGAAATTCTCCTGCTGCGATGTGTCAGCTGTTGACACAGCAACATGACAGTATGTCATCACTTATTTCCTGCTTGAGGGATCGTAAAGCCTTCTTGCATGATTTGGGCCCATCTGCTTCCCAAAAGCTAAGCTTTATTGTATCCCTCTCATTCCTCACTGTCCGCTTCTTCCAGACTTGGTCTCTTGGCACCTTCGCTTAACCTTGTTCACGAGCTCTCCAGGGTGAGGTGAGGGCATCTTAAAGCCCTGAGCTGACTTGGCATGGGAGAAGGAGTTACCCGCTTGCTTGTATGTGTTCGGAGCTGCACTGGCCACCTGGAACAGCGGGTCCTGCTCTGAGCTGGCTCTTCGGACCACTGTCATCAGATACAGAAGTAACAGCCTTTCTGTGGTAGGGCTGATGAAGAGGAGTATTCTTCTGTGCAGTTAATGGGTGTGTAAGTCTGACCTCTTTGCCTGTGTAGCCTGGGACCAGAAGTGCTTGCAAGCCAGTTGACCTGCTGGGCACAAGAGAAAAGCGTGTGATATGGCATACGAGGGAGATACAGCAATTGCCTTGCAGCCCTGTTTTGAGGTGTCCAGGAACAGTGGGCAGCCCTCAGCCCATACCTGAAGGAGAGTTAGAATCTTGAGCTGTAGCATGATGCCCACCCTGTCCTGCCTCTATGCCCAGGCAAACCAAGGTGTGCAGGGTATTGAGAAGCTTAAATGGGGCTCTGACCCTTCCTGGTGCTTCGCTCAAACCATCCCTGGTTTTTCCAGAGGAGTCGAAAGCTGCTGCTGCTGTTGGCCTGGTATAAAATCCAGCCTGGGGCTGCTGGAAAGTTGGAGGTTGGTGTTGTCCCTCCTGACCCATCACAAGACAGTGCTTTTGCTGCCACCAGTGCCGCATAAATCAGAGCCTTTTCACCTTGCCAGTTGGAGGACAGGTCTATGTGCAACCAGGTGTCAGACATATGGACAGTCTCATGCTAAACCAGAAAGAGAGCTGCTGAAGAAGGAGCTTGGCTTGGGTCTCGTGTCAAGTGGGATGAGGGAGAGAAATGTCTCCAGCTAATTTGTGGTCTGGCAGCCAGAGCGCTTTCTGCTGCTGTCACTGGAAACCATTTTATTTATTTTTTTTCTTACATTTGCATCATTCCTAGGATGTGTCTGCTGCATGCCCCTGTGCCGCAGCATGAGCTGAGAACGCTCTGCCAGACTTTGAGGGCTCGCGGATATGGCCCAGGGCCCCGAAATAGGCTCAGGGCTGAGCCCTGCTGTGCCACATGTTGCTGGCTTTGCAATAAAACACTGACCTGTGCCTTGTTCCCTGCTGTGTGGACTTGCAGAGCGGCTTCAGCTCGGTGAGCCGTGCTTCATCTCAGGAGCGTCCTGTGCCAGGGGAGCACTCCTGAAGAGCAGGAGGGGAGGGCTGCTGTCATCATAGGAAGCATCTGTAAATAGTCACCCAGAGGGCTGAATGCAGTACTGAGGCTAGCTATGCAAGTCTGCCCGTGCCTTTGTTTGCCAACCAAGTCACCAAGGGCAAGTGCAGGGTACTGCACTTGGGGAGGAACAATCCCATGCACCAGTACAGGCTTGGGGTGGACCTGCTGGACAGCAGCTCTGTGGAGAGGGACCTGGGTGTACTGGGGGACAAGCTGACCATGAGCCAGCAGTGTGCCCTTGTTGTCAAGAAGGCCAATGGGATCCTGGGGTGCATCAAGAGGAGTGTGGCCAGCAGGTCGAGGGAGGTTCTCCTCCCCCTCTACTCTGCCCTAGTGAGGCCCCATCTGGAGTACT
>Ga0065711_1050751_pt1 | contig 10672 bp, 9 predicted proteins | sample Hoacrofraction12_FD_59098 | JGI IMG/M metagenome (GOLD analysis project Ga0065711, IMG submission 59098) | Hoatzin crop microbial communities from Cojedes, Venezuela - Epithelial fraction 12 v2 (version 2) | ecosystem: Host-associated > Birds > Digestive system > Esophagus > Crop | place...
GCCGGTATCCTTGCAGCGGCAGGTATAATAGTTAGAATAATCGGCCTTTTGTATAAAAGCCCGCTCACATCAATCATAGGAGATGAAGGAAACGGTTATTATAATTCAGCATATAACTGGTATATTATCATTCTTATGATTTCTTCTTATAGCATTCCCTCGGCTATATCCAAAGTTATGGCACAAAAATTTGTGCTTGGAGAATATAAAAATGCGCAAAAAGTATTTAGATGCGCGCTTATATACGTTTTTATAGTCGGATTCATCGGGAGCCTTATTTTGTATTTTGCGGCAGATCTTATGGTCGGAGAGGGCGGTGCCTATGTTTTGAAAGTTTTTGCTCCGACAGTATTTTTGTATGGACCGCTTGGCGTACTTCGAGGATATTTTCAAGCGCATAAGACGATGGTTCCAACATCAGTGTCGCAGATTGCCGAGCAGCTTATAAATGCGCTTGTAAGTATTATGGCTGCATATTTTATGACAAATGTCGCCATAAGTCTTGATGCAAATGCATCTATATACGGAGCTGCCGGAAGCGCTATTGGAACAGGTGCGGGAGTTTTGTTTGCTCTTATATTTATGATTTTTGTTTATAACAAAAATAAAAAGGATATAAATGAAAAGATAAATTCCGACAGTCACAAAGAAGAGGACACAAAAGAGATATTCCTCATGATATTTACGGTTGTAACGCCTTTTCTCATGAGTACATTTTTGTATAATATAACGCCTAATATAAATCAAAAGATTTTTTACAGCGTAATGATGAATATCAAGGGACTTAGCGAGAGCGATACGGCTTCTTTGTACGGAGTATATTCGGGAAAAGCTTTGACTATCACGAATATTCCGATTGCACTTGCATCAGCGCTTGCATCAGCGATGATTCCAAGCATATCCGAAAAATTCATTCAGGGAAAAAGAAAAGAGTCCAATGAAGTAGCGAGTAAAGTTATAAGAATATCTATGCTTATAGCAATACCATCGGCTATGGGACTTATTTTTCTTGCAAGACCCATAACAATGATTCTTTTTCCTCAAAGAAACTCACTTGACCAAGCAGCGGCTCTTTTGGCTGTGCTTGCCATAACAGTTATATTTTATTCGCAGTCTACGATAACCAATTCTGTGTTACAAGGCACAGGAAGACTTGTAACACCTGTAGTAAACGCTGTTATAGCTCTGATTCTTCAGACGATGATGCTCGTATTAGTGCTGACGTTTACTGATTTGTCAAATATGGCACTTGTAGTAACAAGAGTATTTTATGCCTTTGTGATGTTTGCTTTAAATGATTATGCTTGCAGAAAAAGACTTAAACTAAATTTAGATATTAAAAAGATATATTTGAATCCACTGATAGCATCTATATGTATGGGAATCGTTGCATATGCCATGCATTTTGTAATCTGCTATCCATTTGGAGGGAAAGATGCGAATTATTTTGTAAATCTAATCGCAACAATTATTGCAATAATCGCTGCGGTATTTGTATATGCCGCCTTTGAAATAAAATCAGGGAACATAACAAGACAAGACCTTACAAATTTCCCCAAAGGTGCCAAAATAATCCGCCTCCTCGAAAAAGTACATTTATTATAAGAAATAGGCATAACTATTATACATACCACAACTCAAAAACCACCCTCGAGCTAAAAAAAATAGGCATCATAAATCATTGACGTACATGTTAAAGAAAAAAGGCGGTAGGTTGTATCTATATAAGTTTTAAAGCGTCTTTGAAGGCGTCGGTACTTACAATTTCTTTATGCGAAGCGCTAAGAAATTGTATAGTATCCGTTACGCCTGAAACGAAGCGAAAGCGTCGCTTTAAAACTTATATAGATATAATCTACCGCCGTATTATTGAATAGCGTACATCAAGGATGTATGAAGCCGACCTTCTTGTAAGCCTTGGCGAGAGTTTTGTTGGCTATTTTGGAGGCTCTCATTGCACCGTCTTTGTAAACGGATTCAAGATATGCCTTGTCAGCCATAATTCTTGTAGCCTCTTCTCTGATAGGTCTTAGTGTATCTATTACAACTTCTCCTACAGCAGGCTTGAATACACCATAACCTTGACCTGCAAATTCTTTTTCTATTTCATCATAGCTCTTACCTGTTAGAGTAGAGTAGATATTCATAAGATTTGCAACGCCCGGTTTATTTTCTTTATCATATCGTACACAGTTTTCTCTATCGCTATCTGTAACTGCGCGCTTGAACTTTCTGGCGATTGTATCCGGATCGTCCATGACAAATACGCATCCGTCAGGAATTGATTTACTCATCTTCTGAGTAGGAGTGGAAAGTCCATATATTCTTGCACCGGATTTTGCAATATATGGTTCCGGAATCTTGAATACGTCACCATATATTCCATTGAAACGTTCTGCGATATTTCTTGCTATTTCAACGTGTTGTTTTTGGTCTTCTCCGACAGGAACGTAGTCAGGCTGATAAAGAAGAATATCTGCGGCCATAAGTACAGGATAAGCAAAAAGACCTGCATTTATATTATCTTTGTGCTTTTGAGATTTGTCTTTGAACTGAGTCATACGAGAGAGTTCGCCGAACATTGTGTAGCACTGAAGTACCCATGCAAGCTGAGAGTGTGCAGCAACATGAGATTGAATGAAAAGAGTATTCTTCTCAGGGTCAAGTCCACAGGCAATATAGAGAGCAAGGAGCTCTAAGGTTCTCTTACGAAGCTGAGCCGGGTCTTGATGAACGGTTATTGTATGAAGGTCTGCCATGAAATAGTAGCAATCAAAATCATCAGATCTTGAACTCCAGTTTTTGATTGCTCCAAGATAGTTGCCAAGATGTAAGTCACCGCTTGGCTGTATTCCGGATAGCATTACCTTTTTTTCATCCATAATTTTAATCTCCCTTACATAATTTTTGCATCAATTATAAAGTATAACATATTTTTTTATTTAAAAATCCACTTGTTTCAAATTTGCACATATATTTGGACTTATAGTCATAGAATAATTTGTATAGTAGACTACAAATCCGGGTTTTGCAGAGTTTGGCTTTTTGACATTTCTTTTTTCGAGATAGTCAACTTCTACCTTGTCCTGATTTTTTGCCTTCGAGTAGAAGGCTGCAAGTGATGCGGCTTCTTCAAAAGTTCTGTCCGGAACATCTTTTGAATTTGTTTTTAGTATTACGTGAGATCCAGGCATTTTTTTTGCATGGAAAAAGTAGTCTGCGCCATTTGCAAATTTAAAAGTCAAATAGTCGTTTTGATAATTGTTTTTACCTACATAAATATCGAAACCGTCGGAGCTTATAAAGTGAAGCGGATTTGTTTTTTGTTCGTTATTTGAACCTTTTTTTGAAACTTTTGCCTTTTTAATATAGCCTGCTTCTATAAGTTCATTTTTGATGGGCGTAAGATCACTTTCATACCTTGCAATATCGAGCGCGTTTTGGATGGACTCGAGATGATCGATTTCTTCTTTTACATGCACGATCAATTCGGACAAGGATACGGCCGTACGTTTTAATTTATTGTACTTATCAAAATACTTGTTGGCATTTTGAATCGCTGTCAGATTTTCATCAAGCGGTATGGTTACGTCCTCGTTTGTGTAGTAGTTATTAAGTGTTACTTTCTTAGCTCCGCTTTCAATGCTGTAGGCGTAACTGCTAATAAGCTCTCCGTATAGCTTGAACTTGTCTTTTTTCTTGGTATCTTTGAGCTGCGATAATTGAAGATCGTATTTTTTGACGTTACGCTCAAGAGCAGTCGATACTATGTGTCTTAAATCAGATGATTTTTGACTTATACGTGTCAGTTCGTTCTTTTGAGCGTAATAGTCGTTTATGAGATCGAAAATATTGTCATATGCTTTAAACGATGAGCCTTCCTGCTTGTCATAGCTTGATAAATGGAAAATAGAGTATTCCTTGGGCTTTTCGTATTCGTAGCATATTGAAGGCGTGTAATCACTTGATTTTAATTTGTTCATAAATAAATCAAAAACATTGTAGAGACGAGTAAGGCTGCCGCTTTCAAGAGCACTTGCCGATATTTGAGAGTCTATGTCTGCTCTAAAGCATATTTCTTGTGCAATGAGTTTTGAAAATCCGGTATAGCTTGTGTATATGGCTTTTACAATGCTCATGTTTTTGGATGATATGGTATTTATGAACTCTTCCTCATTTGTAAGATATGGATCCAGTTTATTTAAACTATCCGGAACGAAATATTTTTTACCCGGAAGAACTTCTCGAACTGAACTTAGAGATGCCGGAACTCTCTTTATGGAATCGATTATTGTGTCATCATCATCTATGAAAATAATGTTTGAATATTTGCCCATAAGTTCGATAAGCAAAGTCTTGGTCTTCATATCGCCCATTTCATCAAGGTGCTCGATATCAAAGCGTATGATACGTTCAAGAGAGGGCTGTGATATATTTAGAATCTTGCCGTTTAAAAGATGCTTCCTAAGCAGCATGCAAAAAGCCGGAGCAGTTTTTGGAGATGGTTTGTTTTCATCTGACATGTAGACAAGAGGGAGCGAGGCATCGGCAGAAAGATATAGTTTTGCCTGACCTTTAAAACCTGCGTTCTTTATGGTTAACATTATTTCATCTTTTTCTGTTTGCGAAATTTTATTTATTCTGCCGCCGACAAAAAGGTCTGATAATCTTTTGGTAATAGCGGCAACAGTGAATCCGTCAAAAGCCATTTTTTTATCCTTTCAAAAAATATTAGATAGCCTTTAGTATAGCACAAAAAGCTCGTGAAAAATTCAAAATTACAAATCCACAAGCATTTTTTGACAGGCTTTTATTCTCGTTTTGTTGACGTATAAGTGCCTTTGCGCCTATAATTGGGATATATGTATTTTTCTTAGAAAACGGAGGCAGGATATGGTCTGTAGTATGACAGGTTTTGGCAGAAGCGAGATAATAGCTGACGACAGAAGGATTCAAGTTGAAATGAAGTCTGTAAACAATCGTTATCTTGATTTATCGCTTAAGATGCCCAGAATGTTCAACGCTCTTGAGTCAGATATCAGAAATGAAATAAAAAAATCTATTAAACGAGGCAAGGTTGATGTATTTATAACCTATGAAGATTTAAGTAAAAGAGATACAAAAATAACTTATAATAAAGAGGTTGCAGCCGGATATATGGCATGTCTTGAACAGATGGCAACTGATTTTGGACTTCAAAATGATGTCAGAATTTCTAATTTGTCAAAATATCCCGAAGTTATCACAATGGATACGGAAGACGTTGATGTAAAAATTATCTGGGAGCCGTTGAAAAAAGCTATAGACGATGCTCTTTTGATGTTTATGAATTCAAGGCAAAGAGAAGGAGAATTTTTAAAAGAAGATCTTCTGAAAAAACTTGATATCATGAAATGTGATGTTGATTTTATCTTTGAGAAATCTCCTGAGATTGTTGAAGAATATAAGAAAAATTTGAGAGCAAAGATAGCAGATTTAATGGAAGATAACAATATCGATGAAAATAGACTTGCTATGGAAGTTACTCTTTTTGCGGATAAGATATGCGTTGATGAGGAAATAGTAAGACTAAAAAGTCATATTGAAGCTGTAAAGAAGGCACTTGATGTTGGCGATGACGAAAACGGTATCGGCAGAAAACTTGATTTTTTGGCTCAGGAAATGAACAGAGAGGCCAATACTACGCTTTCGAAAACTTCAAGTATTGATATCTCGGACAAGGCAATCGAACTCAAAACTACGATTGAGAAAGTCAGAGAGCAAATTCAAAATATTGAATAAGGAAAAAAGTATGTTTGTTCATATAGGCTTTGGAAATGTTATAAACAGCGATAAAATAATAGCTATGGCATCTCCGGATGCGGCGCCTATAAAGCGTATTGCACAAAGAGCAAAAGAAGAAGACAGAGTTATAGATGCAAGTGCAGGCAGAAAAACAAAGGCTGTTATTGTGATGGAGAATAATATGGTCGTACTTTCGGCGCTTCTCCCCGAAACTATCGCTTCTAGAATAATATAATTTAGGAAAAGAGATTTTATGGAAAGAAAAGGTATTATAGTTGTTGTTTCCGGTTTTTCGGGAACCGGAAAAGGCACACTCATGAAAGAGCTTGTAAAAAAATATGATAATTATGCGCTGTCAGTATCGGCTACGACGAGAACTCCGCGAAAGGGTGAAGTTGACGGCAAAGATTATTTTTTTATGACAGATGACGAATTTGAAAAGCTCATAGAGGAAGATGGGCTGATAGAGCACGCAGGATACTGCGGACATTACTATGGAACTCCCAAAAAGTTTGTTGAAGAGAAGATGAATAGCGGCAAAGACGTTATTCTTGAAATTGAGATACAGGGAGCTCTTCAGATAAAAAAGAAATTCCCGACAGCACTTCTTTTGTTTGTAATGCCGCCGAGTGCGAAAGAGCTTGAACATAGGCTAAGGGGAAGAGGGACTGAAGCTGATGACGTTATAAAGGGCAGGCTCAAAAGAGCGGTTGAAGAATCGAAGGGCATTGAAGAATATGAATATATTCTTGTAAATGATGATTTGGATGAATGCGTCAGCAAAATGCATGAAATTATAAGCTGTGCGCACAATGCTCCATTTAGAAATGAAGCATTTATAGAAGATATCAGAAGCCAAGTTAGAGCTTTTGAATAAAAAAGACTTGTTAAATATGTGCAATATAGATTAAAATAGATAGTTGGTAAATTTTTTTATAGAAAGGAAAAATAATATGATACATCCATCCTATGTAGATTTGATGAACGTAGTAAATAAGGGAGTTGAGGAAGGCGAAGCACCGGTAATCAGCAGCCGTTATTCTATCGTTATGGCTACTTCTAAGCGTGCAAGACAGATTATTGCAGGTGATGAAGAGATGGTAAGTGCAAGTGAAAAGGATAAACCACTTACAGTTGCGGTAAGAGAACTCTACGAAGATAAACTTTCTATTCTCACAGATGAAGAAAAAGAAGATATGGCAAAGCTTATTGAGAAACAGAATGAGGAAGATGCCATAGAAGAAGCAAGACTTGCTGAAGAAGAGAAGGAAAGAGAAAGAGCAGAGAAGGCTGCAAAAGCAGAAAAAGAAGCAGCTAAGGAAAAGGAAAAAGAAAGCAAAAATAAGGAAAAGGCCGAAGCAAAAGAGGCAAAAGAAGCAAAGGAAGAAAGCGCTGAAGGCAATTCTGAAGAATAAGAAAGATTAAGTGTTAAATATATGAAAATTTTGTTCGTTTCGCTTGGATGCGATAAGAACCGTGTTGAGTCTGAGTACATGCTTGGACTTTTGGCCGAGCATGGGTATGAATTCACAGATGATGAAGAGGCGGCCGAAGCAGCAGTGATTAATACCTGCTGCTTTATTAATGATGCCAAGCAGGAAAGTATAGATACTATGATAGAGCTATCCGAAAGAAGAAAAAAAGGGCAGCTCAAAGCTTTGATAGTTGCGGGATGTTTGGCGCAAAGATATAAAGAAGAAATCCAAAAAGAGATTCCGGAAGTTGATGATGTAATAGGAACAACTGCTTTTGATAAGATTGTGCAGGCCATTGACGGTGTGGTAAAAGAAAACGAAAAAGAAAATTTCTTTGATGATTTGGATAAAGAAGCACACTGCGTACATGAAAGAGTTCTTACAACAGGCGGAAATTACAGCTATTTGAAGATTGCGGAAGGCTGTAACAAAAATTGTACATATTGTATTATTCCAAAAGTCAGAGGCCACTATAGAAGTGTTCCTATGGAAGAACTTGTGACGGAAGCAAGAGATTTGGCATCCAAAGGTGTTCAGGAGCTTATAGTCGTAGCTCAGGAGACGACTCTCTATGGAACAGATTTGTATGGCAAAAAGATGCTTCATGAGCTTTTGAAGAAGCTTTGTGAAATAGAAGGCTTTGTATGGATAAGAGTTATGTACCTTTATCCTGAGGAAATTTATGATGAGCTTATAGAAGTAATGAAAAATGAGCCAAAAATATGTCATTATTTAGATCTTCCTATTCAGTCGGGTAGCGATAGAATACTTAGAAAGATGGGAAGAAGAACAAACAATAAGGAAATACGTGAGCTTGTAGCAAAGCTAAGAGAGAGTATGCCCGATATTGTTCTCAGAACAACGCTTATTTCAGGATTCCCCTCTGAGACTGAGGAAGATCAGCTTCAGACAAAGAAACTGATAACAGATTTAAAATTTGACAGACTGGGTGTATTTACATATTCACCTGAAGAAAATACTGTTGCAGCCACGATGGATGAGCAAGTTGATGAAGATGTCAAAGAACAAAGACGCGATGAGCTTATGGAAGCACAAAGTAAAATTGCGTTTGAAGCAGCAAAGTCTATGGTTGGCAAGAAACTTAAATGCGTCATAGAAGGCAGAATACCAAATGACGAGCCTGTATATGATGATGAGGGAAGAGAAATTTTCACATATGTTGCAAGAACATATAAAGATTGTCCTGATATAGACGGTTTTATGTTCATCGAAAATGTTCCGTATGATCTTTTGAGTGGCAGATTTGTAGATGTTTTGGTTACAGACAGTGATGAGTATGATTTAATAGGCGAGCTTATAGATGATTAAAGTAAAGGGAGTATGATTATGAATTTACCAAATAAACTTACACTTCTTCGTGTTATAATGATACCTTTTTTTGTAGTAGCTATGTATTTATCATATAAATGGGTTGCACTTGCAATTTTCATAGTGGCATCACTTACAGATATGGCTGATGGCAAAATAGCCCGTAAATACAATCTTGTAACTGATTTTGGAAAGTTTATGGATCCTCTTGCTGATAAGATGCTGGTAATATCTGCTCTTATTTGCCTTGTTGAGAGTATGAGAATAGCTGCATTTATAGTTATAATAATTGTTGCAAGAGAGTTTATAATCAGTGGTTTCAGACTGATAGCCGTAGAAAAAGGCAAGGTTATAGCTGCAAGCTGGTGGGGCAAATTTAAGACAACATTTCAGATGATTATGGTTGTTCTTATGATAGCCGATGTGGATTACAGTTTGTCTGCAAATGCATCTTTTGGAGAAGCATATTCTATTCTCACAAATGTGATTATGGTTATAGCTGTGGCACTTACAATCATTTCACTTGTTGATTATCTTGTGAAGAACTGGTCTGTAATGGACGGACAGTATTAATGGAGACTGTAAAAAGGGTCTATGAATACAAATGAAGAACTTGTAAAACTACTGATAGATAAAAAAATGACAATTACAACGGCGGAGTCATGCACAGGAGGCATGATTTCTGCGCTTATAACAGATGTGCCAGGGGCATCCTGCGTACTTAAAAAGGCATTTGTCACATATTGCGATGAAGCAAAGGCTGATATGCTTGGAGTAAGAGAGGATACTCTTGCAAATTATACGGCTGTAAGCGACGCATGCGCAAGAGAGATGGCAATAGGAGCAGCAAAGGCTGCTGGAGCAGATGCGGCAATATCGGTAACAGGAATAGCAGGCCCTGATGGCGGAACAGAAAATACCCCTGTAGGATGCGTGTATATTGGTTTGTATGTGCAGGGAATGGTAATAGTAGAGAAACACTTGTTTGACGGAGACAGAAGACAAGTTAGGATGCAGGCTGCACACAGAGCGGTGCATAGTATGCTGCAGATGATTAAAGAGTAAAGGTTTATAGAATGAGTGATATTTTAGAAGATTTAGAAATTTTTGGACTTAAGGATTCAACATTTAAGCATAAAAGTGAAGATACTTACAAGCAGATTGAAAGAAAAAGAGGTTTTTTCGGAAAAAAGAAATCATTTGATGATAAAAAAAATATCGAAAGAAATGATAAATTTGTAAAAACAGAAAATGAAGAAAATCAAGAGTCTTACGAAGAAAATGAAGTTGAAAGCAGTATAGAAAGTAATACTGAAAACAAAGAAGTACTCGCAGAAAATCCTGAAGAAAAAGTACTTTATGAAAATTCGGGACTTGATGAAAGAATACTTCGTGCGGTTAAAGATATGGGATATGTATATATGTCCCCGATTCAAAAAGAAGCTATTCCTGTAATGATAAAAGGACAAGATATAATAGGACAGGCACAGACAGGAACAGGTAAGACAGCAGCATTTGGTATACCTACTCTTTCTAGAGTTGATGCTGATTTGAAAAAGCTTCAGGCTGTTATCTTGTGTCCTACCAGAGAACTTGCAATGCAGGCAGCAGATGAAATCAGAGAGTTTGCAAAGTATATGCATGGAGTAAAGGTTCTGGCTGTATATGGCGGACAAGATATTTCAAGACAGATTAGAGCACTTTCACAAGGCGTTCAGATTGTTGTAGGGACACCTGGCAGAGTCATGGATCATATGCGCAGACATACTATGAAGATGGAATATGTGAAGACTCTTGTTCTTGATGAAGCTGATGAAATGCTTGATATGGGATTTAGAGAAGATATTGAAAAGATTCTTGAAGGTATGCCGGAGGATAGACAGACTGCTCTTTTCTCGGCAACAATGCCAAAAGAGATTCTTGATATCACACGTAAATATCAAAAAGAAGATGCTAAATATATAAGAATGACTCCAAAGGAAATCACTGTAAAGGCTATTGAGCAAAGCTATTACATGATTCCGAGAGAAATGAAATTCGAAGTTTTGACAAGACTTATTGATTTCTATCAGCCAACAAGATCT
>Ga0065711_1050752_pt1 | contig 10671 bp, 5 predicted proteins | sample Hoacrofraction12_FD_59098 | JGI IMG/M metagenome (GOLD analysis project Ga0065711, IMG submission 59098) | Hoatzin crop microbial communities from Cojedes, Venezuela - Epithelial fraction 12 v2 (version 2) | ecosystem: Host-associated > Birds > Digestive system > Esophagus > Crop | place...
GTGAGTTGGGGATCACCTTGCGGGGAAAAACCTGACAACAATATCGTTGATTTTGGTTCACAACTGTCAGTTGCAGGTTTTGATGTACCCTACACTCAGTGACAAGTTATCTTAGTAAGAGAGCAAAGAGATCAAGTGATAGATATCACACAAACAACAAAAAGCTATTACCTTTTATATTCTCATTCTTTTAGAAGTTGTGCTACCAAATCTTGGATTTCCTCTGTGATACTTTGATCTTGCAGCAAGTGCCAAGCACACTAAAGATTGCTTCTGGTCTGTGACAAACTCCTCCTCAGCTGCACAGGTCAGAAGAAAAATATATCTCACCTGTTCTGCCCCATCCACCAACACAGAAAATTACTATGAAGGCAAAGAATGACAGAAAACAAGTAAAGAATGATAGCACCTGCAATGTATTTCCCAGAGCATAAGTACCATTAAAAATTCATTTTTCTGTTATATCTCTCCTTTCTACAGCAATGCTGGAAAGGCATTCAATCAGCCATGCTGGAGGCTTGGGAACTGAAGATATCCGAACCCATTCCTGTGAGTAGGAAATGGGCAGTCTCTCCCTCGTGCCTTTGTATCAGATTTTAGATAAACAGACAGTGGGAAGCCTGGACATTACCATAAAAGCTTTCAGCTAATGCTGATGCCTGCAAGAACAAGCAAGCCTGCCTCAGTGTCACATCAAGTGCTGCTTGAAAGAACAAGAGGCGGAGAAACAAACAGAAACTTGGGTTTGCTTGCTAAGCTTAATGCAACTTCAAGCCACATCTGAAACCCATCAGGTTCAAATAGCACCACTTCTTATGCTGAAATCGGTAACCTACAAAACATTTTGGTAACACAACAAATAATGCAGACAGGCCAATATTATGCTTTTCACAGAAGGACTATTGGTATTTCCCACTGCCCATTCATCTTCTACATATACTAGCCACTGCAAAACAAAGATTCGACAAATACAATTCATCACATGAGCTAAGGAGATAGCGCCTTCCAAACATCTCATGTTTTGCAGAGCATGGCATCTGTAAATCAGCAAATTAGATTTGTCCCTTTGAATTTGCCCCAGCAGGAGCTGGGAACCAGCAGCACGGCTGGGAAGAGCTGTTCACAGGATGAGAGAAGAGTCTAATGTCTCATTAAAGGTCCCTTGGTATTTTTTGAAATATAGATGGTGTTAACTCTCATTTCTTGGCCAATTTGGAACTGTTCATTGCTAAAGCTGTTCAGCATTTCCTATGCTTTTTCTGCCACCAGCTGTTAGGGATTAAATACTGTCCCCAGTGGCAGATATTGCCTGTAGTAATGTCCTCCTCAGACACAGGTGCCCGAGAAAGTGGGAGAAAGTCTAGCATAGAAATTAAAACTTCCTCAGTTTCCTTTAGAAGATCTATATAGGAAAAAAAGGCCTCCCAGATTAGCATTGCTAATTAAAGTCTGTGTAACTGAAGTTGCAGACTGCAGACAGCTGTTCCCCTGGACTCTTAAACATCCACACACAGGAACACTGCTTTTCTCCATAGCCTGGAGGGCTGAAAAAACTGAATTACCCCAAAACACAGGCTTGTAAAGAAGAGCTAAGCTTATTTTAAAGACCTAATTACTCAGTCTTTTTAATGATGGACCTGCCAGAGCACACTGCACCAAGTGCCAAGTGCCTTTCAACACTGTGAAGAAGTTGACCATCGCAACCATGGGGCAAACTGTATCTGCTGGCAGACAATTTTGTTGCAAGCTTATCCAGTGACATGCCATGTATGTTCAAAGCAGTAAAAGTGATGTGCATTTGTTCTTGTTAGGGTTCTAACAACCTAAAAGAGATGGAAAAGCAAATCTTTCATGAAGAGAAGCTTCTCTGTCTAATAGGTTTTAGAACCAAGAAAACAAAATACTTAAAAATGTCTATCCTGTCTATTGTTTTTATGGAGTATCCTGTTGCGCTTCAATCTGAAATTTCCCATCAAATGCTTTTCACATGCTACAATTATCTCTCTTCCCATACACAAAAATATATTGGCATCTTTCTGATACTGAACATTTGTAAAACTGTCTCAAAATACTATTTTGCCTTACCCGGATATCATAGTTCAGACTGTGAAGCGACTTGAAGACACTGCCTTGAGATGTGTCTTTCGTTATTATCCTCTGTGTTCACTACAGCTTATAAAAAAATCCCAAACTAACAAACTCACAGCTCTATAGTGTCCATAGGACTACAGGGCCCAAACTGGCATCAAAACCTGCAAGTTCTTGCGTTCTGTCTGTACATTTCACACATTTTACAGCCAGCCCTGTTCAGCTCATGAGTCTCAAACATGTTTACTCTATGATCACGACCTGGCTCATGCCCAAGCGCCTGGGAGCAGATTCCTAAATTTAACCTTCGGGGACAGTCTTCTGTAAGATAAGGGAGGCCTACAAGAGGCAGGGAGCACCACAAGCTTCAGATGAATTTAAGTGACAGTGTGAAGTCATTTAGAAGCACACCGGCTTAACAGTAGGAAAGCATGAGCTGTGGAGGAGGCATCACTCTCCAACAACTGCTTTCTGCCTGTACAAACAGAGATAGTGGAAAGCAAGATCAAAGTGCGACCCCTTTCCCACTATTCTAAGTGTTACCGCCTTTTTATTTCTAAAATAGAAAAGAAAAAAGGTCTCGGTGCAGCTGAGAAGACAGAACAGTTTTTTATTTTTCCTCCTTTCAAAAAGCTGTGTGTGATTTACCTCCATGGCTCCCAGGAGCAGCAACAGCACCCACACAGCTTAATCCCAGTGGACACCTGAGAACTGCAGGTGGTACAGCAGGATACCGCAGGTAGATTACCCAGTGCCTTCAGAAAAGAAGGAAATGGATATCCTGCTCTCAAAACTGTTCACCCTATCATCCTGATTAATAAGTCTAAACTGCTTGTATTTTAACCAGCTGTGGTCCGCAAACAATTCACAGGACAATTGTCAGCCACAGGAGAACACAGTCTTTAAGAGTATGCATGGATATAAAATATATACATACACAAAAGTGCAAAGACCCTGCATTTTATAGTATTTCTGAGAGGTTATATTGTATTAGTGATAATTTCCAGTATCAGCTATGACAGAAAGAAATTATTGGCGGGGAGAAGAGCACTTTAAGCAAATTACATGCACTCTTCTGGGAAATAGATGCCTAACACTTACCAGCAGCACAGCTTCCAAGCCCTTCTCGGTGAGACCCACACACATTTACAAACCATTAGTTTTCCTAACAGCAAATGCAAAATGTTTTCAAGCGTCATGTGGTCTCTCACAAAAGGGGAAATAAAGCAAAGAAGCATCTACCTAACATGCTTGTTTTATACAAGATATTCATGCTGTAACAAACCCAGGAAAAATGCTAAGATGCAGCAGTGGCTGTGGCAAACCAACCCCACTCCTAACAGTGAAATATCTCTGCCTCAGACCATGCCCACTTTCTTTGAAAGAGCAGCTGGGAATAAAACGCCAAACATTTCCAATAAAAATCATCATTGCATTTACTCCAAAAGCAACTAAAAATAGCATCATTATTTTCTCAGATGAAAGATCAAATGACAAGCCCATTGTAAACCTCTTGCCAGAAATAATCCTTTGTTCTTCTTTAACTCATTACATATTTAAGTCCAGACTTTTTTCCACCTACACTGAGACAGTCACACAAGCATGAAAGCTTTCCAAGAAGTTTGTGTTGTGCTTTTTTAAGAAAATTAATTGTATAAGGTCTGATATATATACACCTAAATAAGTTTTATAATAAAAACAAACAGCAGTAAAGGGCATTTCTGAAATTTGCTTTGTTTATTTTACGGTAAATCAGTAAGGTTTTTATTCAGGTTGTCCAGGAGGCTGCTGCAAATCTTTCCTGAGCAAGGGTTGGGGCCAGCTGATTCAGCAGCCAGAAACGTATTTTAACACTGCAGCTATTGTAGGACTTTGCAGTCAAAGCCCCTTTTCGCGTTCGCAGGTGCTGTAGCTATTGCAGACAGCAAAAACGAGCAAGGCCTCCTGCATAAGCCCAAAACACAACAGTCATCTTTGGGAAAAATAAATACTCCCACAGCAAAGGAAGCAAAAAGTTCTTCCAGCAATTCCCGACTGCAGAAGGGATACATAGTTTGCATCAACAGTTGCCAAAGATGCAGAAAGAGAAAACTATCTGATTTCTTGCCTTTATGTGTGTCGATAAACAACTATATTATCAGGAACTTGTAGCAAAAGTCTTCAGAGCTCTTATACAAACAAGGCAAAGCTGTAGGACTGAGGACAGTAGTACTCATTAGAGGATTCAAGACTTGGATACTAATGAAATGGTGAACTTAGAAAGCCGAATTTATCTTGTTTCGAAAGAAGAATGTGTCTTCATCTATGCTTAATTTCTGAAAAGCAAACCGCAACAAACTTTCAAGCTCACCATGGCATCTGGATTGACATTTAGTTGTAGTGAGAGAACCTTGCCTCAGTCCAAAGCTCTGAGGTCTTATGTAAACCTTTACATCATCTTTATTTAGTGGAACATCACAGTATTTGATGTGTTAAGGGACATTTTAAACGTAAGAGCTCAGATAAATTCTTGTATGCTGAAGTGCTCCTGTGAAGAGGTAGACCAAAAACGTGGATACTTTAGACTATTTTTGGGACTCAGTGGGATTAAAAATTTCTCTCTGCCATTTGACCAACTGAAAAAAAAGCCATAGTAGGAGCTGACATCTAATTTTCACTTCCACTCCCTGAACTTCAAACAATGTTTGATTCTGATTTCACTCACAGCAGTGTAAATCAGGATAACTCCATTATGTAAAACCAGCATGTGATTTTGCTCTGCAGGTTTACCTCCAAGAAGTAATCTAAAATTCTTATTTTGCAATAAATTAATAATTTCCATGCTCCTTAGTGGGAGAAAGGAGGTGTTTAAAAAGGAACGTACTCGGACTAAAACTAACAACAGTGCTTTGGTGGCATCAAACAATTTGGACACAGTTGCTGTGTGTTACTACCCAAAAAGCTGTAATCCTTTTTCTTATGTCAAGTGCTTGCATGATGACTTCCCAAAGAAAAACAGAAAGAATATGGGGAAAATGATGGCTAAGAACCAGATATTGGGTTGAGCATGCTACTGGCTTGGCTTTTGCCGAGGGCAGGAAAGGCTGGATATCCATTTTCACTGGGTTGTGAAAATGAACTGCAGAAGCAGCAGAATATTTGAGCTATTTTGTCCCACTAATATACCACCTCATCTCACCTGCGATGCTTGCTCCACTGTAGCTCCTCCTAATACACTTAGTGCAAACAGAACAAATCCAAGTTGTCAGAGACTTTACTTTGCAAGGGCTACGATGATGAAAAAGAGACAAAAGTTGAGACCGTATTTTCCACTTTAATGATGCCAACCACCTCAAAGCAGTATTTCACTGGACATCAAAATTCCAAGACAGATCTGCCCCCCTGCTCTCTGCACAACCCTCAAATGATTTAAGAAAATGAACAGAGGAGAATATTTGTACTTTATGCCTGTTTCCACCTCACAGCTGTGACAGAAAAGCCAGCAAGAGTGATGTTAGAAAAACACAGTGGTAATCCAATTCATGCCCACAAAATTATAGGCTGTTAAAAATAAATCACAGACACCTTACGAGTTGAGCAAAATGATCTGTCTCTGTAAATTAAGGTGGAAAAGATGTCTTTCAAACCCACTTAACAGTAATGGGTAAAAGCACTGAGGGCCATTAAATAGCAAAATGAAGAGAAAAAAAAAATCATAACTAAGAACCCAATCATGTTTCAGCTCTCAGCAAAAATTTTTACTTCCAATTAATTCCTTAATGTCATCTTTGAGCAAAGGAAAAAAAAGAGCAGTGAAATTCTGCAGAATCTGTTGCTTGCATAAGATACCACCTCTCCTGCAGAGAGGCAAATTCAGGTTTTCTTTTTGTGTTTCTGCAGACGGGAAATTATATACTGGCAAGGAGCAACTTTCCCGTAACACTTCATCAAATGCCAGCATTGAAGAACATGGAGATAAAGAACAGTTATGTTTAAAAAGAAATATTTATTTGTGCTTCTTGCTCTGCTGCTATGTTTTATTAAGAAATGATGTTGTTGTAATAACTTGGCATGCTTGGACTCAGCGCCCTTTTGACACACTTTGGATTCAACACTCTGTGAAACTATGCTCTGCTTAACCACAGGAGGAGGTAATAAAACAATTACTATTTGTTTTGAGTTTGGTTTTAAGAGGAGATGTCAATCCCCTCCTGCGTGGCTACAGCACCTTTCTCTTCTACCATTTGGACTACCTGCTAAACACAAGCAACAACTCAAGTATGGGGGTCTATGCTGAAATAAAACATCTAATTGAAATATATCACCCAGAAGACTACAGACAGCATTTGAGAGTAATGAAAGTTTTAGTAATGGTTACAAAGCGCTATTGAAAATTCATTTTATTTCTCTCTCAGTTCACAGCATATTCAGATATATTGATGCTCATACAGTTCAGCTAAAAAGCATCTAGATAGTATTGATCGCCAAGACACAGCCATGAAAAACTAAGGAAACTCAAGCTTCAGTATCCGTTACCTACACAACTGGAAAGAAAATTACTCTTTTCCACAGTCATGTGTATCAATTGTTCCAAAATAATGCTCTCATTTTCTCCTTGAAAAAATGGTTATTCACACTGTCAGGGTTGATCTGGAAGTTGTAACTAGTTTCCTTCAGAAACTTTTACATTAAATTCTAAAACACATAGCAAAAACTCTACCAAACAATTATTTCCTATCAAATTCTAGCTTCTGTGCTTTCACTAGCCTTTTGCGACAGGTACCACTTCATACACGCATTTATATCATTCAATTTATATCACTAAGACATTTTTTAAAAATGACAGTTTAATGAATGCTTTTAACAAATAAACAATGAAAAAAGCAACTGATAAGAAAATGAGGCTTCTCAGGATCCGAGTAAGGCGCAGACTTCTTCTACTGAGACATATTTCTGTTATTCACTATTAAATTGTGAGTGAACCCATGAATAGCTGTTCAAAATACAGCACCCACTCCCTGAAACTTGTGGAATACACAGAATGCAATGAAAAAAAGCCTGCATGCAGCCAGCTCACCTACCTCTCAACTTCGTTTTATTAAAGCAGAATCTTCTTGCAATGACACTGACACCACCCTGACCTGAAAGATGCTTAGATGTTTCCAGCAAGAGGCAAGAACCTTCTCAGGGCCTTCTACATCCATTCCTCCCACAGTCCCCAGAAGATCACATCTTTCCCAGGTAAGCTACACTACCTTCACAAAAGGAAAGCATATTTCCAAAATTCAAGATTTCTCCCCAAGGACAGCAAGGCAGACACAGGTTTTCATGAACAGTGGTATGGGGAGAAAGAAAGGTAAGTAGCTGAAAAAAATTTCAGAGAAAATGAATTCCAGATCAAAATAAAAAACTGAAAGCTTCAAATTTTCTGTCAGTAAACTAGAAGCTTTTATTTTAACAATTCGGTCAATATGTTTCTTTTCAAGGAAGAAAAAATGCTTTAATTTGATAATTTAGCATACCCGAATTATAGCATAAAAGTTTGAGGTTTGTTTTTCAATGTACTATACTATTGAAGCAAAGTGAGCAAAAAAAAAAAGGATCCAAATTTTGATGCTCTTTGCCTTCCATAAACAGAGTATTTCAACAAAGCAAGTCAATACAAGCCATTGTTTTAAATCACTTGGACTCTTCCTGTTCCAAAAAATCATTAAAACAAGGACGCACTCTAGCTACATTCTTCCAGTGAAAACTGTACCGATTACTCCAAACTCCTTATTATATCCAAGGTTGATGGTCTTGAAATTAATGCATCAATAACTCTACCAAGCTTCATGTAATAAGATTTTCTATCTGTGTCTAGTAAGTCTCACAGGGAAAAAAATCAAGATTCTTACAGTTTACAAATGTTGAATGTCCCAACAAGGCAGCATCACCTTATCTTGCCCGGTACTTGGTTAAATCAAGATCTAACTAAGCGCAGCAGTGACTTCCCTCGTCCACTGGCTACGTGTGAAACTCATCAAATACTGACAGGAGACATTCTTGCTAGCGAAAGCAGTTTTGACTAATTTACCAGAACACCGCACAAAATGCTACAACCTATAAAAGAATGGTATAGAAAAGCTGTCTGAGGAAAGACACTTCAAACACAGCCAAAAACAAAGCTCTCTAACTCCCTGTGGCAGGAAGGAAACTTTTGGGAAGTACATGCTCTACCCTCTCTGAGAGAGTTTGGAAAATGACATTTCACCAAAATCAATCCTTTCTGTTAGAAACATATTGACCTTGTTGACACATTTGGATTTTATTTCTTTTTTAACTCATAAAAGAGCACTGATTTAAGAAGAAATCACTAGAGAATTTTCCAAGGGCCACAGTGATCCATTATAAACTTCTACTCCACTTTAATCACAAGAGCCAATGCACTTTCTAGTGATGTTTTCACATTATTCTGGTGAAAAAAATAGAGGGGGAATAAAGTAAACAAAACAAGACACAAAAAAAACCACAAAACCTCTCCAAAACCCATGCAGCAGCTGCATTTTCTGATCCCTTTAACTCCCCACTGGATGCACCAAGCAGCTTCTTGCATCAGAGGATAGAAATGCCTCAAGAGCAGCTCTAAATGCAAGAGATGCCAAAAGTGACACATGTATGTGTATATTTATACCAAGGCATTAAAAAAACCCATACAATCTATTAAAAGTGCTTTTAAAATAATTTTAATTATTTTTAAATAATTTAATTATTTTAAATTTAAATTTTTAATTTAATTTTAAAAATGCATTTTGGGGCCTTGACTTATGATATGCCGCCTATTAATGACTGAGACACCACAACTGCACAAGGGATGAATGGGCTCTAGGTCTCTGCAAGACTGAAGGCGCTTGCCCAAATCGTCCTTGCGCCTTGTCTGAGAAATTGCGTGGTTCGGTTTGTTAAGAGCAAATTAACACAACCCTATTAAATAGCATTAGAGTTGAAGACAATGAGTCAAGCTGACAGAAACTGAAATACTGAAAGCTGGTTTCTATGGGCAGCAAATTCACTCAAGTGACTCTCTCCAGCATCACCGAAGGGTAAAAGGGATCTACACACCGTGGACACAGATGCATCACACAGGACACATCTGTGAAGGAAGGGGTTAAAAGGAATTTTGGTGGAGCGTTGAGCGCTGCCAGTTTAGCTCTTTGCAGTGGAGGGCTGGGCCGATGGTGCTTAATGTTTTGCTAACTATGGTGTAAATTAACCGAGGGCAGAGAGTCTTGCACTGCAGGGGGTAGTTCCTGATGGGGGCTAAGAGGCGCCTTAGGGAACCGGTTGGGACCGACCCCATAGTTTGGATGGACGCCAGGAAACAACGGAGTCTGCGCAAGAACAAAAGGCCAACTAGCGGTGATGAAGTCACCTATCTTCATCCCCACGACTCCCGAAGACCACCACAAGGAGGCACTGCGCAAGCGCAGACGGGAGGAGTCTATGGAAATGACCCCTTGGAACTAATTTTAATACGAAGCGGGATAGCTTATGCATATGTATAGCATATTGGGAAATCTAATGCATATGTAACACTTGATTGTATAAGTTGAAGAGCAAGCTGCTGCTCTGTGCGCAGGACTTTGGTGAGGCTACCCCGGTGCCGCGTGGCGCCGAATAAACATACCTCCTTTACAGTCTCACAGATTGTGGAGTCTGCTTTCCACATGTCATCTGGATTATGCAGAACATTCAGCAGAAGCTATTTTTTGCATTAACTGGACATTTTTCTAGTAGTCACTTGGTACTGAACGAAAAACAAACCCACAGTCAAACCTGTCAAAAAAACAGTAAAGTGATACTGTAGGGCTGATGGTTTTCAAGGCAAGCACATCACTCCATCATCACAGCAATCTGTGGGAGAGCCCGTATACAGCAAAAGGTTTAAAATCTGGTGCTGATATGCTTCAAGCACCCTCGTTACCCGCCAACCCACTCCTGCACCATGGCCATAAGGATTTTAAAACTTTGGCAGAAAAACTGGACGGCCACCAGTTATTTGAACCTCTGAGTCAGACATGGTTTCAGGATACAAGCAGTATTTATCTGCACACACGCTCCTTCACAGAAACAGAACATGAAACCTCCTTGGAGTAACGGCACATAATTTATCAGGATTAATATATCACATGGTAAAGACGTTCACCTGGAGACCATTGTGGAAGTCTGACAAAAGCAGTCACATGAGCAGCATCTCTAGCTATTGAACAACAACTATAACCTTTCTAAGTATCATCCTTCCTTCGGATAAAAATTGGATCACCTTCCTCCCCATGGCATCTAGATAACATTTCTGGGCTTCTGATTCTTACTATTTCATCCAGCTCATCTTCACCAAAAAGAGAGACATGTTTCACTCTTAATTTGAAAACCAACACTGAAAACACCTCGAATTTCTCAACTTTGCCTAGGTTAAAATTATACAGTTGGAAGTGACTGGGAGGTGTGGTAGATACACCAGAAGGCTGTGCTGCCATTCAGCGTGACCTGGATAGGCTGGAAAGTTGGGCAGAGAGGAACCTGATGAGGTTCAACAAGGGCAAATGCAGGGTCCTGCACCTGGGG
>Ga0065711_1050754_pt1 | contig 10671 bp, 10 predicted proteins | sample Hoacrofraction12_FD_59098 | JGI IMG/M metagenome (GOLD analysis project Ga0065711, IMG submission 59098) | Hoatzin crop microbial communities from Cojedes, Venezuela - Epithelial fraction 12 v2 (version 2) | ecosystem: Host-associated > Birds > Digestive system > Esophagus > Crop | place...
GGGAGGTTGTGGAGTCTCCTTCTCTGGAGATATTCAAGACCCGCCTGGACGTGGTCCTGTGCAGCTTGCTGTAGGTGACCCTGCTTCAGCAGGAGGGTTGGACTAGATGACCCACAGAGGTCCCTTCCAACCCCTACTATTCTGTGATTCTGTGATTCTGAGTAGGAAAAGAAAGACTGAGTGTATGAAGTTGTGCAACATGTAAATTTACAAGCATGCTGGGTATTCCACCAATAAATATTCAACCTTTGAATTTAGGTCAGTCCTGTAAGGAGCAATGCATTCTTCTGTGGTGCCAAGCAACGTACACTCTTACTGATTTCACAAGAACACTCTGTATGTTACAAAATCAAGTACAAAAGCAAATCCAGCAAATCTCATCTACTTTGGAGATGGGTATTGTTCTAAATGAAATTTTGCAATTTTGTTCCCTTTGTGCACTGGTTCTACTATCTCCTTCTACCAACCTGTTTCAGATTCCAAGCCTCAGTCACAGTGTCATCTCACAGACAAGTTTCCGTGCAGAATATAAATCCACAGGAGGTCCTGCTGTCTTCCAGAAGCCAGTGAAGTTCCAGGTGGACATAACATACACAGAAGGGGGAGAGGCGCAGAAGGAGAACGGGATCTATTCTGTCACTTTCACACTCTTGTCAGGTAAATCAGGTAACCATGCAAAGCTGTAAAATGGGTGCAAGCTGGCTTTGTCCTTGCTGATATAGAGGCCTGCAAAGAGACCTCTGCCAGGGGAAAGAATACAACTGTCTTGACCTCAGGGGAAAATTCAGACGGTGGCAAGGAGGGTATCAGGAAGAAAAATGGTGTTGATAGTGATGGAAATGTTGGGAGGGAAAGAGATTCCCAAAGAGGTAAAGTTGCCACCATCACGATTAATGCTAAAATGGCTGCTCTGTGCATGAGATTTGAGGCACCTCCATGTAATGTCTCCTTGTTTCACTCAGAGGTCTCAGTGTCTCAGCTGAGCACTGTGAGGCCACTGGTTTCTTCCTTCTGACAGAAACATGCAATCACCCTTTTCTTCTGGGTGGCCACATGCCCCTCATATGGGTTAAAACCAACGAACAAACAAACAAAACTCCACCTTCTGTCTTTACAAAAGGAGCCCAGAAGCCATCCTTCTTCCTGTTAAGTCCAGCACACCACAGTCCCTATTAATGTGGGAACTGCATAATAGTTCCTCAAAGCCGTGCCTTCAGCTGAAGGACAGATACACTGTCAGTACATTCTTGGGGATAAGACTGAAGGGAAGATGCTTGTGATCCTTCCCCTCCAGCATGGATGTATGAGGATTCAGCTCCCACTCCTCTCACAGCCATTTGTGCCTCTTCTCTCCTCACAGGTCCAAGCCGTCGTTTTAAGAGGGTAGTAGAAACCATTCAGGCACAGTTGTTAAGCACACATGACCAGCCTTCAGTGCAGCAGTTATCAGGTAAGTAGTTTCTACTGTTGAGCACCTTGCTTCAGCAGGGACAGGAAGGTGAAGTGCCTCTCAGTACCAGGAGGCTGAGGGAGGCCATCCCTCTGATTACAGCAAGAAACAAGCTCCGTTCAGACAGAGCAGTAAATCCCTGCACCCACCCTACTCCTCCCTCTCTCATTCCCACTCCAGTGCTTGCAGCGCGTTCCCCAGTTGAACAGCTTCTGCCCTCCTCCCACCCAAAGAGCCATTTGCCCACTTCTCCATCAAAATCTGCATCATCAATAGATCTTCCAGATTTTCTCTGTCTCCAGAATTTGCCAGAAATACATCCAGCTTCAGAGGGTCCCAGCACAAAGTTGGGAGCTACTTTTAACTTAGCCGTTAACAGCAGCGTTTTCAGATGGTCAGAAGGTGGCTAATAGTTTCCAGTAGTGTGGTCAAATTCTTGGCCCAATTCTGTGGTAGGACAAATCATATATTAAGGTTCTGCAGAAGCTATATTTTACCTGTTTTTAAAGTAAATTTCAGTTCCTAATGGTGGTAAAGAAAGCCTTACGTGTGTGACCCTGTGCCATGACATCAGTCTGAATCTGCAGGCAGCCTGAATTGATAATACAGAAACTTGCCTCATCCCACCGTTATGTAGCAAAAGTTCACTCTGAACACTAGAGGTGACACACAGAAAAAAATACCAGTTTTAACTCTTCTGTCCTTTAAAAGGACAGAACAAAGGAAGAAAGTGAAAATTGAAAACTTAAGTAAGCTTAGCTATTGGGAGTGCTTCAAGGAAGAAAAAAATGGGGAGAAGCAGAAAGAATGTACAGATACAGGGAAGAAATAGGAGCAAGGCAGAAAGCAGAGGCTGCAGGAAGAAGACAAAGAGGCAGGAGGAGTGGGAAGAATTTTCCGATTGTATGATGATGAACAGGTAGTAACTGAATATTATACATATGAGCCAAAATCTATGATGAACTTTTGTGTGAACCAGTCAAGACAAAAGTGGAGGAATGAAGTCGGCAGTGCGTCCCGCAGTTAAATCCCTGATGTCCTTGGCTCATTGCACATATGGGTTACATCCTTCTGGTCTAACAGTGCGGCTTTAACAGCTGAAGATAAAATAACTCCATGTAGCAGAGTGTGTGCTCACTACATGACAGTGAAGTATGCTCAGTTCAGGAAATATTATTTTCCACTTTGCTTTTGCCCTCCAGCACTGCCTGACCTTCTGCATGCTAGATTGCAAGTGTGCCCAGCACATGGGTTATTCTGTTAGGAAACACAAAAGGTGAAGATACTAGAACTGGGCTTGGTTCAGGTTTTTGCTGTCTGGACTTTTGAAATTAAATCAAACTCAAGGAAGCATCCAGAATTTTCTGCCAGCCCTTCCTCTTGGGAAATGCTGGGGACAAGTGGGAGTGAGGGGAGTTGGACAGAAAAGCATCCTTTGAGTCTAGTTCATATTACCCATGCTGCGTGAACAATGTTCAAGCATTCCTTGTTTCTTAGGGAAAGAAGTGTACCCTTACTCTCTGGTGAAGAAAAAACTGTTAAAAAAGTAAATAACACAGTTATCTCTCTTAAGTTCTTCACCCTAGTATGTGCTAGCTACTGAGACTCTCTGGAAAAACTTGGACCCAGTTGCACACTGGCATGTGAAGCAAGCTATCTCCCTAAGAAAGTCATATTATAGCAGGAATAAAAACCATTCATCTGAAAAAGGCTCAGGGATATGTTTAGTGCAGACTGAGCTGTGAGAAATGTATCTGATTTACAGTTTTACACTGGTTCTGGAATGGAGAAACCATCTTACAGACACAGAATCTCTTTCTACTGCTTAAAGGTGCATGAGAGTATGTCATTCTAGCAGAGAAAACCCAGCCTGATGTTAAACACCAGAGTGGAACAGATAACTCCACATGGAGCAAAACTGAATTGAATGGTCTTTTGAAACTTAAAAGTGAGAATTCCCTTGGCCAGGGAGTTATCCAGGCAAAACAGCTCACAAGACACAGAGTGCCAAACTATCCTGACCTAATGAGGAATATGCAAGTCTCTTGAAAAAGAGAGAAGTAATTCAACCTGAACAATTTAGATTGGAGCAGAGTAGAAGGAAAAGAGGAAAGGAAGGGGAAAAAAATGAATGTTACCAAAAAGAGACAACCTGTGCATCAAAGTAGGGAGGCCCTGTGGTTCACATTTCTAGGCAGTGAGATATTAAGGTGAAGTAAAGGGATAAAGGGACAGCAAGAGTTCACATTCAGCACCTTGCTTAGCTGGGTGGCTGTGGTTGGGAAGATGTGTGCAATAGCTTCCTAGAAATTGCCATGGAATTGCTCAGCATTTCTTACTGGAAACAAGGAAAATTCTTCTCTGTTTCTCTTCTTCTCCCATATTTCCAGCCCTGACCACCTCACAGGAATTGTGGTGGTTGGACTCCTATTCACGTTCATGGTTTGAGGACACTCTGTAGGCAGTCGACTGCTGCAACAGGACGAGCTCACAGTTCACTTTGACTCTCCTCCTCCACGGCTGCGAGGATACTGCTGGGTCTGACCAGCAATACTGGCCCAGCACTGGAGGTTTTCCTAGCTCATTGTGCGCAGACATTTCCTCTGTGCGGTTGTCTCCTCTGCCTTTTAGTTCAGATGCCATTACAGGTGGGATGATGAAAACCATCTGTGAAAGGTGCATACATGTAAAGTGAGACCCACAGAAGGGGAAGATTCAATGAACACAGTAGAAAGCAGAACAGCAAGAGCTGATACTCATTCTCTCTCCTGCCCCTCTTTGACCTGTTATGCAGCATGCCAGCCCACTAAGCCGGCTTGCCTGGGTTTCAGAACGCACTTTCCTCTTTCTCATTTCCTCCAGCTCACAACAGTGTTTGTAGATGTCGTGTTGCCCATGCATCTGTGTGTGTGTGTATGCAAGCCTGACATGTACCTGATTCAGGCAGATGTGTTTCTGTGTCACACCTGAGCACCTTATAATCTCCCTTCCCCCTGGATATCCCTCCATTCACTTCCATTTTTCCTTAAGACTGACTGTGCTTATTTCTTCTGACATACTCTGAAGCAGGAAAATAGCTTCACTCCCTTACCTGAATAAGTGTGTAAATAAATGAAATCTATCCCACAAGCTGATGTAATACTTCTAAAATCCACTGTCCAGTTGGCCACATTTAATGTAACGTACCAGCCTTCTACCTTAATGTTTCAGGACATTAAATCCTCTTGTGTAGCTGCTGAGACAATACCAGGTCTACAGACTCATGACTGGCATAGAACAAGTAGCTAGGGATTGATTGTTCATTTTTTTCTCCCCAATGAAAGAACTACAGGCCATCATATGCAACTAGTGGAAGCCACGTACCAAAAAAAAAAACGGGAAGGTATATCTTCATGTAATGTATGACCTGTGGAACTCCTCACTGAAGCAGGTTCTGAGGACCTTGCAAATGCTTATCTTCCCCTGAGTACGTCTTACTCACAGGGAGTCTGGACAACTCCCTGGAAGAGAAATCTTCACGAGGATTGCTAAACAGAGCAGGCTAAGGAAATCTCTGACCTGAAAGTGGTGAGAGAGTGAGGTAGTGTTAGGAGGAAGTGTTCTGTATGCTTGGCCTGCTGTTACACTTCTGGATATCTGTGTATGGCTGCTGATGGAGACAGAGCACTGGCTAGTTTTGGCCTTTGATCTGAACCAGAATAGCTATCCGTGTGTTCTTGTAACTTGTATCACAAAATCCTTTAAGCCGAGTGAAGCCATGAAAGGACAGTCCCTTTTGGATCAAGAGTGAGTATCACTGTCTCTGAGAGCAGCTGGCCTTGTCTCTCGTCCATGTATGGCTCCGTCCAGGAGCCTTATACTTGAGTAAACCCTGGGCAGGACTGCCCTTTGGTGGGATAAAAGGATCTCTCTCCATGGGAGAAAATATGTCAGATTTGTGCCTTTGTTTCAGCCCAGTACTCCTTCAATTAAATCATAATATGTTTTCCTCCAATGCCTTTGCACAGAAGAGTAATAGAAACAGCTGGTGGATAGGGACATGCAAAAGCTGTCTGTGATTTTTCACAGGGTGTCAGTTTTGATTTCCATAATATTTTCTTGCCTCTTTGGGCTTTGTTTTTAAGTGTGGGGTACTGCATGTTCTTATTTGTTCCCATTTTCCCGTGTTCTGGGCAATCAGCAATACTGAAATAGCCTTTACAACTTCTTCGTAATCGGTTTTCTGTTTCTTCATTATATTTATTGCCTTCATGTCAGATTTTAACCATTGGCATTTCAAAGTTTAAAGCATCTCAGTGTTACTGCTGGAAATGCCTTTTATCAGCATAAACAAATGTTTAGAGATCATATCCAGCTTCAAAATAGGGTAGTGTAAATTCTTGCTCATTGTGTGTATCTTCTGGATATGCACCCAAGCTCTGTTACTGTCCTGGTGTACATCTCAAGAAGCAAAACATGTTCACGTGACTCAAAAAATTTTGCTAGAGTATGGATCTGTCAGTTCTGGGTGTTCTGTCTTTATGGCTGACAAGAGCTGTAGGTTGGCTAATTTGCTACAAAAATTTAGTAAGAAACTTAATGGTTTCCAAATCTGTGAAGGATTTTATCATCAAGACAGAAAAGGGAGTAGGGAGCAGATGAAGTGCTTTGCAAGGTAAACTTCCAGCTACATACTCAAAACAGGGCTATGCAAATGCCAGTTTGTAATTGGACTGCAAGACAGTTTTATCTGGGGCTCATCCAGGTCCCAGGCTTATCGTTTCCTGCATTCTTGTGCAAACCTTTATGTCTTACCACCCTCGTCGTGTCTGGGACAATCACTTCATCTTGCTGTCATGGTTCCCACCTACAAAAGGTGCCATGTAATGCCTGGCTGGATTGGCAGAGCTCTCGTTTTTTGCTAAACAGCTTTAGTATTATTACTGAACAGACCTCATTAAAATTAACTGAGTAGTCCTGAAATAAAGCATGTAGAAAAAAGTCCAAGCTCTCCAGAGTTTTGATAGGAGATCAGTGCATTTCAAATAAGCACACAAACACTGGGGGAATTCCAATCTAAATGATAACTGCCTTGGACCAGATGAACTTGTGGCTCCCTTGACATCATGTACCTTAATGGAAATGTTTACTGGGGACTATGAGCATTCAGCAGGAGACGCTCAGTGCTTTCTGGGATCTAGCCCTGGATTTGGAGATCTCAGAGGAGCAGCTGTTTGGGTGAATTTTCCTAGGCTGGGACAAGTCTCAGAGATATCAGAAGCATCACAAACCAGGCAGCTTAATTGTGAAATTTACGTAGGGTAAAAACACAGAAATTACAGAAAAAAGAAAATCGTGAAAGAAAATTAATCAGAACACTAGCATTTTTAATGGATTCAGAACTTGTTTGGCCTTTTGAAGGAAGTCTTATTTTAACCACAGCATTTGCCATCTGTTAATGAACTGAACTGGGTGTCGTTTATGAAAGTCTTGGTCAAATCCAAAGTATGAGTGACTGCCAGCAGTCTCTGTGAAATCAGGATTTGCCTTCTTATCAGAAGGATCAAGATCTGACACTGACACTATGCTTTAATTCAAAAATTAAACAGCACACATTAAAAATGCAGCTACATGACCCATCAACGCTTCTCAGACAGCTAAAGGCCTTTGGACCCTGGCTTTATTTACCTCACATAACACCTGGATCCCACAATCACTGGGTTATGGATTATTAGCGATGAGCAGAAGCTGACTGCCAAGAATCTAAGCCCTTCTAATTAGAACGAAAATTCTACTTTAAAATTATGAAATATTCTATCATATAGAGTATTTATTAAAGCAGATGTTACAATATGATGGAAATGAAAGAAGTATTAAAGTAATTATTATAACAGAGAAGCTGAAGGCATATTAACTCTGTTAGTCTTTCAAGAGATGTGGTATGAGCTACTGTTTCTGGTGTGCTCACGTTTGCTGTGCCTTAGGAATGGGGGAAAAGCCACCTGATCATGGCTTGCAAAGGCATTAAAAATAACAATAAATTCCTGTGCAGTTCCTGGAACTGGCCGTGGCAATACAGAGAATGCAAATTATAGTTGTGCATAAAAGTTTTAAGAAAGACAAATTAGAGGTTTTATTAGTGTTCCTTTGATATTTTTCCATGGTCTTATATTTCAGAAAAGGGCTTGTGTTTTTTCTTACCCATCAAAATCAATTCTATAACCAGCAAATTGAGTTTTTTAGGAACAAAATGGGATACAGAGCCAAAAATGTTCTGCTGTCAAAAAGCCTGTGTTACAATACATTTTTCTTGTTGTAGATCTGTCAGTTTGTATTCTAAACACACAATTAATGTATGTAGACCTGTTACACAATTAGCTTTAAATGAAATACTAAAAAGAGCTATACTGACTGCAAGTGAATTTGATAAAAAAGACAGTATTCTGAAGTGTTAACTTAAGAGGACGTGATTATTTTTAATTGGTTAAAATTAACAAGAAAACTGAAATACCAATTTCAGGAGAATCTTAGTAAACCAGCCAAAATGTTTACCTACTCTGACATTATCCAAATAATAACTTTTTAGTTTCCAGACTGCTAGTTACTGTGTGGCCAGTCAGTCTGGATACACGAGGGGGAAATTCCAGGTGTTGGAGGTGGGAGTCAAAAACAATCTTTTGGTTATGTCTGAGACTTTCCTTGCTCTTACGTGTTTTTGCAAAGGGTAAGTTCTGCTAAGGACTGGGTGAATACTCTGAGCTCTACCATCATAGATCTTTATTAGACTGCATTACAACAAGGTGCAGATGACTCACAGGGGGCTGGACAGGAGCCACTAAAAGGCATGAGACAACAAACTTCTCCAAGTTATTAAAGAAAAAAACTGATACAAAGCCATGACTGACTTCTGGTTGTTGGTTCAATGAGCAGCTGTAGGCATTTCTTAAACCTGTTAGGCATCGTCAGGGAGAAATGCATTTTGGGAGCTTAATCTGCCTTCACTCAGTCAGATGAGCCAAAGAATGTCAAAGGCAGGTAAACTGCTGGCCTCTCTGACACCTCTTGATACCTTGTTCCAGTTCTTGAATCCTCTCTTCTCCTCCACCTCCTTCCTTTTTGCCCTTTCTCTTTCTCTCAATCTTGTGCCTTTCTGAGAGACCTTCCATGGGTATCATCTCCCATTGACCCCTCCCAGCCTGCCTCTAGCCTTGGGGATGGAAAGAGTATAAATGCTACTTAGATGCTTTGACCAGTATCACTGGACCAAGCACCTGCCATCTCTACTCCGTGCTTTCCCAGATGATCTATGCCCCACAGGCCTGGCTGCATCAGAAAACATACATATCCATGCTCTTCTAGCATGGGTTCAGCCTACCCAAGCATATCCAGCACCCCTTCCCCCTTTTTTGAAACTACTTTTCTTGGTATTTAAGGGGAGGAATGCTGAGAAATTATCCTTCCCGCTCTCCTGCAGACTTTTCAGTAGATAGGGAATAGTTAGAGCTTCCTAGCATTTAGGGATTTTCAGCATATATGTGCGTGTTTCCAAAAAGTCTATTTCTTGAATACCTGCCGTTCATCAAGAGGCCAGGTAGGAGGAGATCTGAGACTGAACTGAGTGCTTTAACTGTTGGCCACTTGCTCAGCAGCGAGTAGGTGCTCCACATTGCCCACCACTCATGGACACAATGATTTAGATCCCAGACGTGAGGGAATCCTGGCTGACAGCAGCAGGTCTGGCTTGCCAGCAGGTTCCACATGGAAGTGTCCAGCAGGGCTGGTCATTTCTGCTTTAAAGCTGACATGTAGAGCTCCTTCTGCTAATCGCACCAGAGTAAGACACACTCAGAGGCTGTGGCAATGGGAGCTATACACAAAGTGGACAGTAATGTCTTAGGGCCAGATTCTGCCACTCTTTCCAGAAGTAATTCTATTGCCTGTGAGTAGTGACATTGAAAGCAAGAGGAGTAAGAGACTACACATGAATGAGAGAGGCAGAGTTATGTTGAGGACTTGGAAATTATCCTTAGAGGTATCAAAGATGTTTTTGAGCTGTGTAAGTAGCCTTCTCATTCCACGTCCAATAGCACAGCACTGCATTTCCTCCCTCTCTCCAGGTTTTTGATGTACATAGATCAGCTGGCTGGGCATTTCCTGGCTGTTGAAGGCTAACTTGCAAAGCTGGCCAGGTGAAACAATGTGTTCAAGGCTTTTAGTTTGCTAATGTGGTGGCAGAAGATTTCCTACATTTCATAAATACCTATGGCAGTGATAAAAATGTGAGTGGAAGCAGCGGGACTAAAGCAGTGCCCACTCTCAGTCACAGGGCCAGGTTTGCACTGGCATACAGTGGGTGGCAGAATTTGGCCTGGGTTGTTTAAAGACCAAGATGTGTACATGTTTCCTGCTTCAGCTAATAATGTGCTAAGTTACTACTTTATGCACAGAGGTATGGAAACCTTTTTTTATGTTTTTCCCTCCCTCCCTCCTCTTTCCGTTCTATGATCCAGACACCACTAACTGTATGGAGTTGATGACTGGCAGACTTTCCAAATGTGGTAAGAACTTCCTTCCCTTCTGCCTTTTCTCCTTCCCCAGTCCCTGCTGAGCAACATAACAACGCGCCGTCCTGTCCCTTCCACCTGTTCCCCTTCCCTATCCCTGCTCTCCCACGCTCTTTTCAGGACTACCCACCCCGTAACACTATGTCTTTCACTTACCTGGTGGACACAAGTGTATACCCCTGACTCTGTTCCTCCCCATCCATGCACAGATGCACAGGCTCCACCACGGCTTTCCCCTTCATAGCACGAGTGTGTGGTGTTGCCCTCGAGATTCCCTCCCTCACTGTAACCCAGGCCAGTGATTTTCTTTTTCTTTCCTGTTTTTTTTCCTCTTTTGTTTACTTGCTGCCTTTGATTCATGATTCTTCAGTCCCTTTTCTGCAGTGAAGCTGAATGCTGCCCTGCTAGCTGCTGTCTCCCTTGGTTTCCTGCTATTTATCGAGACAGGATTGCTATGTTACTTCATTCCCTTTTGCATCCACTCCCTTCTTCCCCAGATATCCTTGGGGTAAGACCCTTTTAAATCTGCCATAAGACGCACTGCATATTATCTGTCAAACACTTAGCTAGTTTAAATTGCAATAGTTTCAGTCTGGTCTTGGGGTAGAATGTTGCGTCTCTAGCTGGAGGAGTAGTGAACCTACTGTTGATTCAGAATTTTGCTAGGAATGAGGGGGG
>Ga0065711_1050755_pt1 | contig 10671 bp, 6 predicted proteins | sample Hoacrofraction12_FD_59098 | JGI IMG/M metagenome (GOLD analysis project Ga0065711, IMG submission 59098) | Hoatzin crop microbial communities from Cojedes, Venezuela - Epithelial fraction 12 v2 (version 2) | ecosystem: Host-associated > Birds > Digestive system > Esophagus > Crop | place...
GGAGGAGCTACGGTTCCGAGGCGAAGGAAGAGGAGGAGCTGCGGGTCCGGTACCTGGATGACGAGCACAGAGGTAACGGGGGGAAGGCGGCGGGGAGCTGCCCCGGCGCCCGGCCCCGCAGGGTTACCCCTACCTGGCGGCGGGGCAGGCCCCGGGGGCCGTTGCCCGGCGGCGAGGGGGCGGGAGGAGAGCGGCGGCTCCTCCTCCCCCTCGGCCGGGGGCTCCGCGGCGGGGCGGGGGCCGGGTGGGCCCTCGCCAGACGGGGGAAGATGGAGGCCCGCAGCGATCTCCCGCCGTCGCTGCGGCCCCGGGTGCCGAGGCGGGAGCCGGGGGGGGACGCGGGGGCGGTGTCGGCGTTCTCCCCGCCGGGAAGCGCGGTCTCGGCGGCCTGGCTCGCCTGGCGCTGCTCTCCCGGTGGCCGTCCCGGCATGCTCCGTGCCGTCGGGGCTGGCAGCTGCTGCTGGCCCGGCTCTGCTCGGCCGTGCCGGGGGCCTTGTTCCGGCCCGCCTGGTCAGGCAGGGAAAATGCGTGCTCCAGAGGGGTCAGGAGCCGGTGTATCGCAGCTCTGCTGGCTTGGTGCTCGGCAGGTTTTGGGGGTGTTCCTCCTTTGGAGGTGTTTAACCTCCTTTGGTGAGGTGTTTAACCTCCTTTGGTGTTTGTCACTTCCTTCCTTCCCATGTGGGTGCTGCGGCGCTAGGGATGGTGAAGAAACAGTGCGAGCTCCGTTCTCCGTTCAGAGCCGTGGGGTTGTACCTGCTTTTATGGAGAGGGCCGTAATGCGGAGCCCTGTTCATCTGCAGCGCATGAGTCTCTTTTATATGGATGGCGTGTTTTGGAATTTCCGTGTGTTGAATGCACAACATGTCTTTCAGCGTGTTAACTCGGTCACTTTGGATTTGCTGCATGTTCAGGCAAACGCCTAGGAGTTGGGTATGCATGTATACAGATTTGTATACGTACACAGAGAGGTAACTTTAAAGCTTTGAATTTTAGCTCGAGGCTTAGAAGGTGATCCTTTTGCAAAAGAAAACCGAGGTTCTGTTTTCATCTGACGGCAGGTTTTTCTGTCCACTGTTAAGGGTCAGTAAAGTTGGTGATGTAATCTGATCCTGAAATCCATTTCTTAGTGATTGTTCTTTCCCCATCTCTTTCCAGTTCCTTTAAGACGTACTTCCGTGGTCCTGTCTTCTCAACCAACTGGGACTTGGAAGAAGTTTTAAACATCTATTTTGATTTTTTAAGGTTGTTTCAAGTGGAGGAAGAGGCAAAGCAGGAGCAAAGAAGAGTTTGTAAAATGTTGGAGGAATGTTTTTGCTTGTTAGTTTTGTGCTTTTCAAGCAAGTGGTAGAAAATACTTGAGTGCTACCTGAGATCAGGATTTTTATTTCTGCTATTAGACAGCGAGCAAGAGATTTAGGTACTGTGTTCCAGCTGTTGAATCAGCTGGGAATCATTGCTTTTGTAGTGTTATGAAGGTGTTTTGTGCCTTGTGTCTATCCTAAGTTCATTGCTGTGTGTTTTTGATACAGATACTGTAAGTTTGATTGTGCAGGGAATTGGAGGAGGTTTTTGAAGAAAAGGTGCAGCGATAGCTGAAGATTTGGATGTCAATAGCCCGCCTGTTTTTCTTTTTCCTGTTGAAAGATTTTTTTTGAAGTTGTTTTTTCTTTTCTTCTCAGAATATGTCTTTATGAAACGTGGCATTAAAAATGCCCCCAAACATGGAGATAGTGTTTGGACTGTTAAATCAGCTGCAGCTATCATAAGGAAGGATTCAGTCAATGTACTTTTAATGCATGGAATTCTCTTCAGGAGAAGGGATTTTCTATGGCTTTGCCTTTCAGAAGGACAATAGGAACAGATGCTGTTTGTTAATAAAGGCTAGGAGCAATGGTCTAGTAGCAATCTGGAAGGGAGACATAAGCTTCATACGCCTCCTTCAGCAGTGCAAAGAGCAGACGACGTTTCTGTGAAAGGAACATGTCTCTCCTTCCTCCCCGTGCTGCTGCTGCATGCCCTCCTCCAAGCCTTGTGTGTCAGGTTCATCTGTCTTTATCCGCTTACAGCACGTTAGGAGCCCTGCTGCGTTAGGAAGCTGACTCCACGTAAGCCCCCGTGCGTGGTCTTTCTTGCTTTTCTCTAACCTGCCTTTCCTTTTTCCACCAGTTCATGCTCTAGACCTTCCCAAGAGGGACCCACGTGCCGTTGCCTCATCATATTCTTACATTAAATTCTTGTTGGCTACACACAGGGACAGGCCCTGTCTCTCTGACTGCCTTTGACGGCGCATGCGTGCTCGTTGGTGCTGCGGTTACACCCTTATCCATGCTGCTGGGAGAAGGTTATATTGTCCAGGGGTTGTTACAGCTGAGGGTGCTGGGGAGGCAGGAGGACAGAGAGTAACTGCATTGCGCAGAGGCATGGGTCTTGGAGCTCTGGACATATCTTTCCCTGCAGGCCAAGCGGCAAACTGTCCTGCTTTGTAACACTTGCATGGGACTAGTTTTCAACGTTTTTTTTGGGAAGCTGTTAAATGTGAACTGAAATGAGACTGTATTTGAAAGGGCCAGTTATTGAAATCTTAAGACTTTCCAGCTTCCAGATTTGAACCAAACCTAGAATACAACAGAGGTGAGATTTTTGAAGAATCTAATTGTAAAGTGCGTGTGTATTCTGAACAACATGTTGCAAGCCTTTAGTATCGATTTTCTGTGAGTAGAGGTGAATGTCGGTGCATTAGTATTTTTTAATGAAATATGTATCTTTTACTTTATTTGAGATTCTAGTTGATTATCACTGGGGCTTAAATATATTACAGCTATTGACATTTAAAAACTTTTAGCCAAGTTGCATTAGTAATCCCACTACAAATTTTAATGAGCTGGGAGCTTTTGTTCTTTGCGCTATAAATGGAATAAGGATAAATATCTCTATAGTCTTGACTCATGTGTTGGAGTGTCACTTGTTGGAATGTGATACAAATATTTGTAAAATCTAGATTTTATGCTAGAATGACTCTGTGCTTATATTTTCCAGCTGATTTTAGTTCAGTTAGCATATGTAAGACAGCTTTGTGTCCTCCTCGGTTAGAATTTAGACATATATAGAATGGGCAGAACAAATATGGTCACAGCTGAAGTTGTTTCTTTAGAGGTTGGAAACTGATAGCTAGCGGATAAATCAGAAAAGCTGTCCCTTCTTTTGTTCTCTTTAAATAAAGGACGGCTTAGCAGATGAGATCTACTGATTTAAGAAGTGCGGGAAAGATTTTTAAGTGGTGTTTAGAGATAAACAGGATTTTGAAAAGTGTTTTGGTGGTCGTTAAATATACGGCCTAGTACACATGTGTATGATTTTGCACTCAAATACTTCTTGATAAGGTGATCAATGGAAGCCACCAGAATTGTGCATGATAAAGCTCACTGTAGATTCTTGTTTTGCTTAAGAAACTATTCTAGAATAATAAACATCAAAGTCAACTTTCCTGCCTTGGTTTATCTGAGTAATTAAGTGAGACAAGCTTAAAAACAACTTGGCGCTCTCTGATCCACCCTCCATTTTTCAGTGCATAGTTTAGATCTTTTTTTAGTTAGGAAAAAGTACACTTGGATAGGTCATTTGTGTGAGTGTGTATATGTAATAAAAATAAATGTATTTCCATATGTACTTTTTATACAGATGTAGTAAATCTAACTCAGACAAAATGACAGATATAAATGTAAAGACAGGATTTATTTGTAAGTAGCCGTTTAAATGTGTTTCTGCCAAACACTGAGGATGAATATTTTTTTGAAAACTAAAAAGTACAAGATAAACCAGATAAAAATCATTATTTAAAGTAAGAGATCATGTGTACCGATAGAAACTGTAGTTAAACCATGATCTGATCACTGCACTTAAATTGGTGCACCAGTTGGTTTTGTACAGTATAGAAAGAAATACGATCTTCTCTCTCAGATGAACTTCTCTCTCAGTTAAATAATGATAGCATCGCATATTTTTGCTATCACTCTTAAAATACAAGAACCTTTCAATATGAACTACTTACATGCAAATCCCGAAGGTCATGTACACTATGAAATTAGGATGTTTCTGGGATTTTACAGGTATTTTTAAGCTATCTGCATGTATGTATCTTGATCTCACTATAAGACTTTTTTTGTTGTTATTATATATGATATTACATATCATAGCTATATTACATATAGCTTTCTCTTAAACATTAAGACATGTCACAGGCAGCTTTCTATTTTGACAAAGGTAGCTTGTAAGCAGAGAGCATGTTGTATGTTTGCATATGCTTATCCTCTGTTGGTTGGCTGGGCGAGTGATCAGATTACATCACAGGGCTATGACTGCTAATGTTGGACAGCACTGGGAGTCATCCACATCCCTTGGAGAGCCTAGCTCACAAGGTGAAAGTCAGTTTTTACTGTATAGATGTAATTTTATTAGATGCACATTGTTTGCTGAAAAGTGTTCTGAAATAACGTGGAGGTGACTCCCAGGAAGAACTATGAAATTAATATTGAGTTTAGCTTTATGTGAATGCTTCTCCCTGCTTAGAATTCCTGCCATTTCTTTGACACCATGCAGATACTGGAATTTTATCACCGTTATGATTTCTACTGTTATTTGCTGATGAATGTGATGATGACTTTTTTATTTAGTTATTTGTTTATTACAAATAGATTTTTAAAATAATAAAAAAAAAGATTTTGGAAAGCACACCTGTATGTGGGTGTTTTGGGAAGAACGAACCATGATTAAATGCTTCAGATGACAGTGGAACAGGTATTTTAAGATACTTATAAATAATCAGGTTTTCTGTATGACTAACAATATATGTCAGAATGGTTACCTGTATAACAGTATTGTCTGAACATTTTGCATGTTTTTTTCTTTTTCTTTTCATTAGAATTGGGTTGGTGGGGCTCTGCAGTGTTAAATGAAGCCTGATTATTCCTTTTTGCTCTGGTTAGGGAGATTTATCCCATCTGAAATTCATATAACTATGTGACCTGGTGTTTGCATTTTGTGAATGCACAAAACAGGAAAGACTTACCTTGAACAGTTTTTGCCAGGAGATTCTTAGGGTGGGCTGGGGAAGGGAGAAGGATTAAATTCTCAGCTGACAATCAGGAAGTGTGTTTTTCAATTTCTGTTTTGGGACTTTGAGCAGGTACTTAATCTGTCTGTAGTTTGGTTGCAGGTTAATACATTGGGAAAACTTCCCAAATCTTACTGTAGTATTAAAAAACTTAAGAATTTGTTTTAAGGATGCCCAGGTACTATAGTAATGGAATACTAGAACTAAACTGACTCAAATGACACTTCAAGGAATGTCTTTTCGTGTACAGCACTGCAAAATATATATATATATATATATAGTTTTCTTTTGTCAACCTTTTATGCTTTTCCTGTTGCAGTTCTCGCTTAATATTTTTTTCCGATTTGAGAAATAGAACATCTGTGAGAGTTACATCTGTATTTGCTTCTTTCTTTTCTGAAGAGGGAGACAGAAGTGGTAGATTAATTACTTGATATGACACCACTAAGAGGAATCGGCTTGTATGATTTGTCTTCAAGGATCATCCCTTTGTAGGAAAAAATACTAAACGGGCTTTAATATGAATTGGAACTTCCTTCTGAATACACAAATATTGGTGGTGGAGCAACAGTCTGTGGGCTCCAATGGGGAGAAGAAAAATACAAGTGTAATTGAAAAGCAGCATTGCCATTGACCAAAACCGTGCTTCTGAAAAGGGTTTTATTACCTAACTGAAGAACAATTTGGGATGATAGCATCTCTAGTTTATTCAAACATTGGGTTTGCAGTGTGCCCCAGAGTTTAAAATTAAAGCCAGGTCAAGTGTCTTTTTCTTGCTTTAACATGTGGTGCTGCTATTGCCTAATATACTTGCGTTGAACACGTGGAGTATTGGAGTTTGGAGTAATCCTCCTGAAGAATTAAGTTGTGACAGTATAAGGAAAGTGCTACAGTCAGAAGTGCTACTTGGATTTGCCTAATAAAACATAAAGAGATTCCTGTGTGAGTGCTGAACCAGGATCCTTGCAGGAGGTCCTGGATGAGTACCTCCACCCATGGGGATGAACAGGTGGGAATTTAGGCTTATAGAACAAGGGAGTGAAGGTCATTTGGGTCAGCCGGACTTCTCTTTCCTTTTAGGATGTATCTGTACATAACAATTGATTGTACCCTGGGAGCAAGTGAGAGGCATGTATGCTCCATTACTTGGGTTTAACCATTTTTATGTGAATCTTGTGAGTGGTAGCTGGCGAGTGGAGGGCTTTGGTTGCAAACTGGTAGCTGCAGGAGGAGCAGGAGCTATCTGTAATCTCATCATGTGTGCGTGCATGTACACATACATGCAGGAGGAAGGAGGGTGGGCTCAAGCACTGAAAGGTCAGTTCTTTGGGAGGAGAGGTTTCCCTGAAGTAAAAGGAGTAGTATGCACTGAGATGACAAGACAGGCACTCTGGGGAGGCTGCGAGAGTCAGATTACATATAGATTATACCTGCAAAGCCTAGTGGTGAAGTGGTAAATAACCCAGGCTCATACTGAGTTTCCGGAGTTCCTTATTTCAGTTTGTAGATTGATAGCAACACTGTGGGTGTTTTTGTTTGAGACAGAGAGCTCCCTTTTTGTATGTCATTCCTGGTCCCTGTCCTAGTCCTCTGTCTTTCTCCCCTTACCCTTGCATTCTCCAGGTAAAAAAAGTCTCGATTGGTAACACCTCACCAGGGCTGGATCAATTTTAACAGGACTCTGTGCTAGTGTTTAGAATTCAGGGAAATGTAGTGTGTTCAGGAAGTAATGGTCTGAAAGATTGCTGTAGGCTTGATAAACTTAGACATTAGCAAGATAACCTTTACAGAATTTTTCTGTTTGAGAATCATGCTTGTTAAGGTGCGGGGGGTGAAATAAGGACAAATGGTGTTTGTGCTGCAACGTTCAAACCAGCGCACATGTAATCAGTCAGTGAGACAACTGATCTCTAACTGAACTAAGGGAGCTGTGGGTGTGTGACTGGAGTTGTGTACTAAGCACTGAGCTCAGTTTTTGTGTCTTGGAGGAGAATTTTTGTATGATTTTTTTTCTTTTTAAACAAAACTCAGGTTTCCCCTTGATAGCATTCTTTCTATGTTTGTGACTTGCTTTACCTGAATCAGAGTTGCTAGTCTGAGCTGTGGCAGCACTTCTTGCTTTAAGAAGTCTCTGAAGGTAGGCTGTCTAAATATGGCAACATACGCTTTACAATTAAGTATCTTTCCTGATTGCATGTCAGCACTTCACACACAAACATGAAATTTGTGCATGCAATTGTGTAATTATACATTCAGCTTTTGTAAGCACTATTTCCATGTGAAGGTTAGGGCTGTGTTTTCGTTCTCAAAATGAATGCCGTTTCTGTTGAACATTGAAATGTTGAACATTGGAAAATGGAAGTCATTTCATTTTCTTTCAATAACTCCATAGTTAAGTAATTACACTAGCATTTTTTTCAATCCTCAATGATGCTTTTTCTATAATTTCAAAATAATAATAGTTTACATAGATAACATGTATTTTACTACATTGTAACAATGATATAATTTTTCTTCCCCTCCAGGAATTGTGGTGCTTGGATTAAACAGATCTCATGCCAAGAATGCACTTAACAAAAATCTTTTAAAAATGGTAAGTGAAAGAATAGTCTTTAGTATAAAGGTTAAGTATTGGAATTAAGCACTTTAAAAAGTGTTTGGTTATTTCCCTTCCTCCTTTTCTCTATAGATGTCAAAAGCTGTGGATACTTTGAAATCTGATAAGAAAGTACGAACTGTTATATTCCGGAGTGAAGTCCCAGGGATATTCTGTGCTGGTATGCAAACTTAATTTTCCTGAGAAGCTGGAAATCTGTATCTCATATAGCACAAAAAAAGCCCAGATTCCAAGGAAACATGGCTTTTGTATATATTCATCTCAGTAGCAAACAAAACATTTTTGTATGGTTTTCCTGAATTGCTAACAAGAACTGAGTATCAGTTTTATTCTTGCTGTGTCATAAGGTATTTGAAAATATGTAGCAGATTATGCATGGTGGTGGATAATTGTTTAACTGAGCTTCTACGAAGTCTTGCATGTACTTCAGAACGAGGACCAAATAATGCTAGAGGCCATATAAAGCGACTGTGTAGAAAGCTGTATCAAAACTATGTTTTAAACACATTAAAATTAACTTCTAATTAAAGAAAAATACTTAAAATTCATCATGAATGTGACTGTTACTGCAGGCCGAATGTATTCTCAAATTAAAAAAAACAAACCAGAACAAAAAGAACGCACCCCAGCCCACCAATCAGACGGTACATGTGTCCTGCCACAGTGCTCAGGAGACCAAAAGCCTTCAGCTACCAAACACTGGGAAACTGAATTTGTCAACATGTCAAAATCAGTTGAAGCAACCATGTCTTTTGTGGATATCAGGTGAATAGTATCCTTATTTTCAGACGTCCCATCTGGTTTTTACTTTGTTCAAATTTAATTTAAATCCATTTGAAACTGAAGACAGAAGTCAGTCAGTTTCTTCTTTCTAATGTACAAATAGTACTGTCAGGAAAGAGCAGGAGATCAGTTCTAAAATCTTTCTTTTCTAATCAGTTATGCAGTCTTTAAGCTTGCTAGCCACACATAACATAATTAATTCAGTTTTAAATGCAAAAGAGTTTTTCCAATTTTTGCATATGTAACATACCGAAGTACTTTCAGTTGAGTTTAAAATTCTTTTTTTGTTGCTTTTAAAAAGTCTGTTTTCATCCAGATGCAGTTTGTCACGTATCAGACTTGTGAGAAGAATTGTCTTTGAAAAAGGGAGTAATCAATTCAGCATTTGGTAATACATATGAATAGGTTAAATATGTATGTATTAATCAGCATGCTTAATTTAAAGGTTGTATCTTGTTTTAAAACAAGAAGTTTTAAAGATAAGTAACTAATAATAATCTTCACAAAAATAAAGTTTAAAACCTGTGGTTCTTAAACTGGTGAAGAATGCAGCATCGAAGCAACACATGCAAATGGGATTTCTAGTTAGGTGTTATGTACTTCACATAAAAAGGTGGCCATTAGTGGAGATTTGTTATCAACTGGGTTTTTTTTAAACTAATTTTTTTGTTTAACATTCATGAATTTAATGGTAGTGTTATACAGGAAATATGAGAGCAGAAGTGCTGATTTTGAGGCAGAGGACGCAGGTAGGCTGTTAATACTGTATGAGCTCCAAGTACTTCTCCCGTGTTCTTTGTTGGCTGACTTTGCAGAGCTGTTTTGATACTAAGATTTAACATTGTTGCCTGTTTGTCTGCCTTAAAAAAAAGCAACTTAGAATATGTATACACAGCTGACTGTGGACAAGATGCAAGGATGTTTATGTGTGAACGTTGGGAAGGGAAATTAGCCCTGAAAAGAGAAGTGTGAAAGACTAGTGCTGGGTAGGTATATACGGGTCTTAAACCAGGGAGCAGAGATGGGGTGTGGACCAGATGTCTGTAATTTTTTTAAAAATTGACAAGCCAAAGGAGTGTTCTAAGAAGGGAAACTCCTGCAGCTGAACCAGTGAAATAAAGGAGGTTTGAACAGTGGTAGTTGAAATTCAGGGTGAACCAGAAGACTTGAGGCAGAGTTTGTCTATGAAAATAGGCAGAAAGAGCTCAGTGGCTGTGTGGATTGCTTCTATAGATGACTTCAAGGGGTGTCTGTAAAGAGAATGAAACTAGAGAAAGCATTATGGGACATGGAGAAAACATGTAATGGCTTAGGGAAGTACGGTGAAGGGAGGAACATATTGGATGTAGCACGGCATTTTCTAGAGGGCACTTACTCTGGAATTTCAGTAGAACTGAAGAAAGCATTGTCAAACTTACATGTTAAAGGACAGTATGTTGTTTCAAGAACATTTAATTTCCTTAAAAAATGCAAGGATCATCTTGTGAAAAGTTGTCACATTTTCATATACGTTATAGTGCAATTCAATTAGGCTAAACTTTGAATGTTTGTTTTATTTTTTTGTGTTTCCTGAGTTATATTTGCTTGCTTGCATGTGTGGGAATGTATGTTTTTAAAAATACATTTTTTGTAATGATTATTTTGGACTACCATCTGAGGTTTTACGGACCGCAGATTGAGAAACTTTGTCCTAGAATGTAATTCCCTTTTATGTGTGGAATGAAATCCAAGATCCTTAAATCTTGCCATTCCTCAGCTATCAACAAAAATCTGTGAAAGCCACAAGCCAAGTGTCTTGTTTCCTTCTAAGGGCTACTCCACAAAGCATGACATCCAACTGTTTTTTCACAAAATGACAGTGTGGGTGATTAAAAGATTTAAGCTCTGTTGGTGACTGATGTGGATTTGAATATGATTCCAGATGATGGAATTTTAACATAGTGAAATGGGAAGGGGGGTGGAAAAAAAGGAATCATATAAAAGAATGTAGAGATGTGCCAGCAGTCCTATCCTTTCATTTCTACATGAAGATTCGATTTGAATCTTTTCACAGAATCACAGAATAGTAGAGGTTGGAAGGGACCTCTGTGGGTCATCTAGTCCAACCCTCCTGCCAAAGCAGGGTCACCTACAGCAGGCTGCACAGGACGTTGTCCAGGCG
>Ga0065711_1050753_pt1 | contig 10670 bp, 5 predicted proteins | sample Hoacrofraction12_FD_59098 | JGI IMG/M metagenome (GOLD analysis project Ga0065711, IMG submission 59098) | Hoatzin crop microbial communities from Cojedes, Venezuela - Epithelial fraction 12 v2 (version 2) | ecosystem: Host-associated > Birds > Digestive system > Esophagus > Crop | place...
CACCCCAAGGTCCTTTTCCGCTGGGCAGCTTTCCAGCCACTCCTCCCCAAGCCTGTAGCGTTGCATGGGGTTGTTGTGACCCAAGTGCAGGACCCAGCATTTGGCCTTGTTGAACCTCATACAGTTGGCCTCAGCCCATCGACCTACTCTGTCCAGATCCCTCCGCAGATCCCTCCTACCCTCAAGCAGATCAACACTCCCACCCAACTTGGTGCCATCTGCAAACTTACTGAGGGAGCACTCAATCCCCTCATCCAGATCATTGATAACGACGTTAAACAAGACTGGACCCAAAACTGAGCCCTGGGGAACACTGCTTGTGACTGAACAATCAATGCACCACACAGATCGTACACACAGGACAGTGGAGAGCAGTTCTTTGCAAGGAGTACAAGACCAGAGAAAATGTCTGAGAGTGAGAGAAGGAGCACTGACTGTCTATCAAAAAAGCAGTTTATGGCGTAACTCGGTAATAAGCCTTGTGATCTGCGTGGGTGTCAAAGGTTGTAGAAAAGAACTGTGACTCAAGTGGACAAAGGCAATAGTTAGAAGGTGGAGCTGGAGAAAATCAAAGCATTTGATGAGAAACAGCATTACCTTTTAGCACAGTAGGTGTATAGCAGCTGGTGAAGGTAAAAAAAAAAGAAAAAAAACTTTGGGAGGTTACCTCTTTGTATGGCTACTTCATGTAACACGATCTGAAGCACACATACACACCAAGCAGGGTTAAAAAAAAGAAGCTACGATTTTCTTACTTCCCCCATGGTCTTGAACATTGGGTCACAACTTAGCAGGCAGACACCATGATGTTCGTAAGCAAGTTCAACACTCCCAACTTTTTCACAGTGTGTAGTTGGCTTTGTCTTCAGTCCAAGATTCTTTGTAATGCTTGAGGCAAAGGTTATTTGTTTGCTTTTCTTAGACAACACTGGTACATCCCCCTAGATACTAAGCTAGGGAAAAATCTACCAAGAAACTTAAATAATTTTCGTGTATGATCTAACCTTGAATTCTGATTGGTAGATCTTGATTACTTCTGGCATGGTGGAGATATGATGGGGACCCAAATGCGGCCATAGCACAGAAGGCTCTGGGCTGGGATTCTGGCTCTGGCATCTGCTTTGCAAACTGTTTTGACATCAGTAGATTAAAAATGTCACTAAAGAAATGGACATTGTTTTACTGTTAATATGCACTTAATGAAGTTATATAGAAGACAGAAGTGAACAAGTTTTCCTCAATTTTTGTGGTTGTGACTTTTAAGCAGGGAAGACTTGGAATAGGTGTAGCAGAATAGAGAACTATGGTAATAGCTCTTCTGTGGACATTTTGAAATCTTCATCTTTGAAGCTCTGTATAACTGTCTGAGAGATGAGTATAGATGATCCTGTTTTAGAGCCGAGTATGGACTGATGAATTCTCAAGGCTGGTTTTAGTCCAGCTGTTACATGAAATACAAAGTAAGGTTATAAGGTGAGCTAAGGAAGATAATTAAGGTAAGGAAGAAAGAAGAAATATTTAGATCAAAGGCAAAGCTATAATTTCAAATGTTTGATTCCTTTATTACTGTGTATTTTCAAAATATTTTAGTCCATAAGATGTAAACATGATTTTAAGTGCCTTTCTGCTTTGGAAAGCCACTGATCATTTGCATTGAAACATTAAACAGAGTTAGTTTCATTATTTGAGAAGCTTTATCACTGAGAGCGGTTAACTAACATTAAGAAGAATTTTCTCGCTGGCAGTGCAGGGAAATAGAATTAAAGCTGGAGTGAGCAGCATACATGCAAACAATACAGATTATTCATTGATTAATTGATTAAGTTGATAGGAAAAGCTGATAGTGGGTCGGGGAAGTGAAATGGATATTTTACAGATATTTCACCTGTTCTAGAAAAATTTCCTGCAAATGATACTTGAAGTATTTTATCACACTGTCATGAGACGTCCTAGTGTGCAGTGATGTTCTGCACACCTGGGAACTCCTCCTACTCACAGAAGCTCCAAGGCTAGAGCAAACCTGTGTCTGACTTAGCAGGTCTTGCCTCAACCAAGGTGTTCACTCCTTTCTCACATACAAAGCACTGCTTACAAACCATCATTGCCAGGGACTTAAAAAAAAACAGCCGTGTGGAACAGATCCATTCCTGGGAGACCACTTGGTTGATTTTGTAATTGGTGAATACCCGTATCAGCATTTAACTTAGACTGATGTTTAATCAGCAAGGAGGGATTTCATTGTGGCTTTCCACAATGCCAGCCCACACCCCACTAACTCACCCATACAGTCACTTCTTTAATCTCTAAATGGAAAGATATTAACAGGTTACATTTAGTCTGAAAAAATTAATTTCTTCATAAATATGCCTCTTTAAGATGATATTTAGAAGATTTAATCGCTACTCTGAAAAGGAAAGTATCAACATTTTCAGAATTGCCCTGGAATACAACTACAGACCTGCAGCAATGCCTTAGCTCCAGCCCTTCCCTTGTCTACATCTGTTACTGAAAGAAAATGTTCTTCAGTTGAATTTTCCTTAATACTTCTCTTGTGGTGAGAAGGTTTGAAATGGCTTACTGGATTCCAGTTGTGACAAAATGGGACAATTTGGACTTTAAGTCCTTCAAGTAGTCTGTAGCATTTTGTTATCTCCTTTTTTATAAATTGACCTCAACTTCTGTGTGTTGTGGTGCAGCTGATGTCGCACGTAGCTCAAGCTGACTTCCAGAATTTTTCCTGGATTTTCCCAGATCTGCTGACTATAATTAAATAACCTACAAAGCAAGGTGTCAGCTGAGATAAGTAGAATTGGAAGAAACTGGCTCTGGTTTTCTTAAGGTACTCTGCAACATTTATAATCTCTGGATAAGCAGCAATCAGCAAAACTGACAATAAGCCTTAAGTGCTCTAAATGTCACAATGAGCTCAGTCATTGAAATCTGAATGCCATTTATATTGCCCTTTGATAATAATTTGTGATTGCCACTCAAGAAGGTAATCATGTATCCAGTGCAGCTAAAAATTAGATACATAACCCAGACTTTCCATTACAGTTTGAACTGCTGTGAAGTATACTAAAAGGATCTTTAACTGCATTCATGTTTAGATGGCTTACATCCATGTCATGTATTAAAAGAGAAAGGAATCTTAAATAGCAGAATTTATTTGGAGAAAATGTGTGTAGATTACAGGTATCCTTTGGAGAACTCTACAGATAATGTTCTAGCTCATAAAATACATGTTATGATGTTGACAACTTCTGGTCTTTTTCATGACTGCATTCATATTCTTTGAAGATCTTGCTAATCCAGATCTGTCATACTAAGTACATCATTTTAGGGGTTGTTTTTTTTCTTCTTCCTTTTCTCTTTTTCCCTTCCTCCTTTCTTTTTTCTTTATTTATTTCAGACTGCTGCAATGTTATGGCTTGATTTTTAGACTATGACTCCTTTTGTTTCCTTTCTGTCTCTAGATGGAACAATTTTCATTATTTTCTGATCTGCAAAGGATGTAATGCTATGACACTCTTTTTGGCTGCTTTTTCTCCTTGTGAGTAAATGCCAATTTAATCACAAATGTAATATAAATCCATGTTTGATACTGATGGGCAGGTCAAAACATGGCATTGTTGGTGGAGAGGAGAGTACATACTTTCTTCTTCAACATAAAGGAGAAAGGAATAAGAGATTTTATATAGCTCATACAGTACATGTTCCAATGTTGATATGAATTATTCCACTGGACACTGGTAGGTAGCATACCCTCTGCATGACACACTAGGCTGATCATGTGCCACTTTATCTGGTGGTAATGATAACCAATTGACAATTAAGCTTAGCATTTGAGGGACTTTAGTAGACTTATGACAAAGTAGGTCCTCTATAGAGAGGTATGCAGAATCAAATTACTGCACAGGTTGCTCAACAGATGGAAACAGAGGATGTGAGCCTAATGTTCATGCTGCAAAACTACCTCAGTCTTCTGTAGTAAATGGCTAAATAGTTTTTCCAGGCCTAAATTTACCTTCCTCAGTGTTTGCTACCTCATACAGTTTGCTCAAGTGGCTCTTCTCTAGCAAGTTCATTCTCTGGTTTTGGCATCATGCTGCACTAGGATCTTGGCAAGAGCTATGCATCTACCCTTGGCTCTTTTAATCCTGCAAGAGCACCAACACATTGACAAAGCACCTTCTGAGCTGCACAACTTGCACACTTCAATGTTGCAATAATGTGTATCCAATTCTTAGAGCCATTGTGTTAAATATACTCATAGGAACATAAAGGCCACCATACAGTTCAGACCAACAAGCTACTTAGCCCAGTAACCTGCGTCCAACAATAGCCATGATTCAACTGGCCCAGGATACCTGGAGTATCTTCCTAAACGTTTTTTGGCTTAGGGGATCTCCTCTAGGGTCTTCTGACCAGTGGCTGCTTGAAAGAGCCAGTGATAGAGTTGGAAAATTTCATCCCTCCTGGTGTAACAGTTTACCAGAAGCTTTCGAAGTCTCCCAGTACTACTGTATCTCCTGTCTCGCTACTTCTCCCAGCCACTCTTCTTCATCAGGTAGTTGGAGTTTGGTCTCCGGAAAAGTTCTTTGGGCATTTCCCACCCTTAGTTATCCAAGAAGAAAACTCCCCAAGGTATCTGGGGAAAGAATGACAAGGTGATGTCAGCCTTGCATTGTTTGGGAGTCTTCAGTACTACTTTTAGTAGTACTTCAGTACCTACTTTTAGGTATCTGATACTATCTAAGACTATGCTAAGAGTTACAGAATGAAGATGTATTGAACAAGAAGGAGATGCTAAAGCAGCAGAAGAAAAACGTTGGTGAGGTTAAATCATCTCCATAGGAAACAACTCGTACTGGGTTTGTGATTTTTTCCATTAATGGTGTGTTGTGCATTTGAGATGTAAGTGTGGGCATCTGGCACTCCAGAGGTTAGAGGGAAACTCTTAGTGGAGAAATCAGGAGTTCTTTCTGTGCGGTTACAGTAAGTATTTTCCTGTTAGTCACTGGTAAGTCAGATGCTTTACATAGCCGCCTGTGTCCTGGTTTGTCTTGCGGACATAAGAAAGTATCAGTAGATGGACAGATTTTGAAAGATGCTGAAATACTTCCATGTGAAAGGACAGTGATAAAAGTGATTCTGAATTCCTGAGGTGAGAATGGTGGAGTTTATCCACTGGAACGACTGCAGACAGATGAGCATTTCCTATGTTCAACAGCTATACAGCCATAGCAGTACTGTGCTGTATTCAGCTGATCAGTCCCCAATACCCTGACATGTGTCAGAAAAAATGTCAAAAAAACTATTTGGAGAGCCTGGAAACAACATGAATTCGACTCCAGAAGAGTAACACATGTATACTGTTTGCACCCAAACAAGGAGACTGATACCTTGTTCGAATGATTTCAAAAAGCCTATTCCTATCTTTGAAGTAATGCATTTGCTTACCATATTTGCCAGTTGTTCATTCCTAGTATGACTCAGTTTAGATTTTTTTATGACAAACCTCTGCATAAAAAGCAGTCACTACACAACATACACAGCAAAAAGATATGGTGTTTGAAAATAGGACACCAATTTTAAAGACAGATATTTCTTCCCAGAGCACAGGGCTTCTGCATACAGTAAAACTTATTTCATACTTTCTGGATTTTGCAAGCAGCCTTAGCAAAAAATCTGTATTTAGTAAGAGTGTGTAAAGTGTGTGTCAAATCAGATAATCATAAGCCACCTACATCAGAGCAGCTTTCCAGCATTCCTTTGCTGTGGTGACTCTTACATATGTTGTGTATATTATTTAAACATTGAGACATTGCTCAACAAGTGAGGTAAATGTAGAAAATGCAACTTGGGTGCTAAATATGACCATTTTCTAATGAACTTTGTGACTTTTCATCCAGATTATTGCAACAAACCTCAAAAGAAACTGAATAAACTAATTCCATTTGATACTGAGAGAGAAGTATGCTGCAGTAAGAAGCTATTGAAAGCGAGCTTGTAATTGTGTTTGCCCAGAGGTCTGAAAGATGCAAGATTTATAGGAAGAGATACTGAGCATCCCTTATTAGACCAGCTGATTATATCTGGGAAAAGAGGATGAGCTTCAGGTCTCACTGTCTCTGCATCAGACAAAACAGCAGCACACTTCAAGCCAAGTGCTAACTGAGAGAAATTTGATAGGAAAAAGATAGCTAGCTCTTGCAATAGAAGGAAACTGTTAACAGTGGAAGAGGTGATGGGTTGTCTCTCTAATCATTATATGTGAAATAGGAAAGTGTTACTAGGGGCTCAAAAATTAAGTTTGTAGTATTATAAAACTCATATTACTGTTGATTCTGTGATTGATTTTTTTTTTAAACCAGCTGTAATCCTTAGGCTTCTGAAGGTGTTTCATTGGCCTCCTTTAAAGGTAAGATCTGACAGGGCAGACAGAAAGGTAGTGACTTTGTGAAAACGTTCTCCAGCCGGTATGTGGGAGTTCCTGTTTTTGGACAATACGCATTCCCTCAGGTTCTGCCTAGCTGTTTGTTTTCACCTGTGTGCTTTCCAGGGAGGTGAGGTAAAAAAACTAGACAAGAAAATGTGCTGAGATGAAGACTGTGGAAATCTACAGGTAGCAAACCAGGGCCCGTGTGCCTCTGAGATCAGGCAGGAAATGCCCACAGAGAACAGGAGGAGCAATGCCTGCCATGCAAATTGTCAGTAAAATGGATACTGATACTCAGATTTGTGGCTTAAAATCTTGGTCTTACTGGAATAATTTTGGGTGTCTGGGTTCAAGTAAAGAAGTCTGATGAGTTGTCTTCTTTTTTTAATCAATGTTAATCAGATTTCTAAAAAATTTGGTTTTTTATGGGAAAACCCCTTTAAAGCAGTTTCTAAGAATGAAGAATCTGAGTATGAGAGAAATAGCACATGGCCTACTTGGTAGCACTTCCTTGGGATGTGAAATATTGAAGGGCATAGAGCAGGAACTCAAATATTTTGTCTTTCATATGCCAGATAAACTTCCGTCTTATACACTCAGCAGTAGTTACTAACAGTCTATTCTTTGAGAGAAAACATGGTGTGAAGACTCAGGATTACAGGTAGCATTCGTCCCACAAGAAAAGATCGTTAAGTGAAGAAAAACTTTCTTTTTTTTTCCTGGTAATAAAAGCAATGAGTTTGCTTTTTTTCTTCAATACTAACATGGTAGATAACAATACTAGAGGGACTTTCCCAGCCACAGGGCTCCCGGGAAGGAGACTGGTAGCACAGCAGTGTGTTAAAGAGATGCCTCTCCAGTGGTGTCTCTTGGCCTCTCGGTCCAGACAGGCTTCGAAGAAGCTATTAGATGACAAATACTTACTAGAAAGTAAAGACTTGTCTATTATTTGATAGTGTGTTTCAGAGAATTTTTTTTTTTTGAGAAATTTGTATTTCTGTCTGCTAAGCACATAGGTATTTGCAAAAGCCTGAATTTGGAGGTTTTTGTCTTTTTTGTGTTCGTAGTCTAGCATCTAGCCCCACAAATGTCTGTTTTTACTTTGCTGCCAGCTTTGACCTACCAGCTGTGTTTGAAATTGATTATTCTGGGCTCAGTATTGGATTGGTCTTGCAAGACACTAACTGTAGAGCCGCTGCACAGCTGCTCTTACCAGCCTCTAAGTACCTTAATGCAACTTGGTAGAGTTTGTAGGATTGGGGTTATTTTTTCCAAAAAAATGCCTTACTTCTTTCATCACAGTATGCAGTACATTGCTGTTAAGTAAGAATTATGTTTTACATTGCACTAATTAACACTGTCAAGCATAATAAAAACCCACAAAATAACCTGATGTATCAAGTTGCGGAATACTTCAGAAGCCAAGTTCACATACTTCCAGAAAACTTTTTGATTTAACTGACTTACTACCTTTCATAAATGTAGTAGAAATTGATACGCAGAATGGCAACAGTTGTCATACTCAGTCTAGAATAAAAATTAACAACTCATACATTGGTTAGTCATGCATACATAGACTGCTATGGGCCAGTTTAATTTTCAGTGTGAATATTATTCATTTAAGTATTTAATCCAGATAGTTTGAATACAGTAACTCACATAGTGTTAAATATCTACCTTAGGGGATTTCAACATATACATATTTTCAAATTTAGTATATGAAAGCCTTTCCCTTCAGTGAAAAAGTCCAAATGCTCAACTCCAAGGGAGTCAAACAGGGAGCAGAGCTTTCGGAAGCTTTGCTGAGACTCTCTCACCTACTACACAAGACAAGGGACACATTGTGGTCTTTAAAGTCAGATCATATATTTTCCTTTTCCCCAAGCCCTTAGCCACAGTTCCAGAATTGTCAGTTATTTTTCAGTTAATTTAAATTATTTATTTGATAGTCTAAGAGAGGAAAAGTTTGAAAACATCTAAAGGACTTTTAAGAAACAGAAAATTTCTTTTTTTCTCCCAGAGTTGTTTCCAGCCACTTTAATCTGCTGTAGAAGTTTGTTGTTAAGTGTCTTATAGTCACACAGAGAAAATGACCAAGTCAGGGAATTTGCAGATAGATTCCCATTATGGCAAAGGACACTGCCTTGAAAATTGATCTCCTGAGCCTGTTTCAGATACAACTAGTAACAACCGACAACAACAACAAAAAAAACAAAAAAAGGGTAAACCTAAAATCTTTCTTAATATTTATCAGTGGTTCTGCCTACAGCATTTAATTTTTCACTTTGGAATCCTTTCCTCTTTCCATACTAGAATTTAAATTGACTTGTCTCTACACAGAGTAGTCCTTTTTTACCTTTCTTTTTTTAAAGTAATACAGCAGTCATGTGAAATTCTCTTTTAATTTGTTTGATGTAATTGTCCTGGAGACTGGAGTTATAAGCTGTCAAGTACTCAGTCTGAACCAACAGGTGAATAACTCTGAAATATGTTAGGAAGAGCTAAGTGTGTTTTCACTGTTGGTATGTCAAGCTGATGCTGTGACTTTTCTCTCCAAAGTGATCAGCTGTACAGATTCCCTTAGGGAGGTTGGTGGTCTCCAAGTCAGGTGACAGCCTGGGAAATACACCTCTAAAACTGTTACAGACACCCTAGACATTTTTCATCCTTTTCCAGTTTTCTTCTTCATTCCAGTCTGGATTTGAATGTAATGGGAACACTAGAAGGGTCTAATTGATATAAGTTACTAAAATGTTGCTATGTCTCCTGTTTACAGAAACTTTTTTGCTTGTAACTGTCCAAAACACTGAATTGCATTTTGATACTGAGTTACAAGATACACAGCTTATCTTTGTTTATCTTCATCATCCTAGAAATCCATGTAAATCATTAAAATCTTCAAATTTTTTGTGTAAGTTCTGTATCCTATAAACTATTTAGTAATGAAAGCATCTAAGGACTGGAATATATCAACTCGAAATTCTACTGGACTTAAGATCTTTTGATTAAAAATACATATCAGAATGAAACATTAATAAATCCGTAGAGTGCTGGGTACACTGTGTATGTCTTGGTGTTCAGATTGGCTGAGTACCCAGAGAACCTGTTGGATTCACTTTGTGTGGTAGATGCTCATCACATCCGAAACTTAAGTCTCATCCTCAATTTCTCACAGAAGCGCGGTTTCCTTTCTCTACTCTGGGTGCCTACACCTGCGTGGTGCACACAGCTATGCATGGCCCCATTACATTCTGTCCCCTTCCTTCTGGCTGCGGTGCTGCAGTCTTGGATATCTCCACAAAAGCCACAGCCCGTAGTAAGATGCAGAAGTTACAGATCTTCCTTTGAGAACTCTATTCAATGCTTACTTACAGTAGGTTCCAGTTCCTTGTGTGACAGGAGTCATGAAAGCCTACAGTTTGGACTGATGCCTACTATTCTAAGTTCAGGTCTGTATGCTGACAGAGTTGGTTCTTTCCAGGCAGACTTTTATCAGCTTCTAGTACAGCTGTACATACTAAGTGTTCAATACAGTGTTGTCAAAGCATTCAATAAATAGAAAAGAATGATAATAGCAAAATATTCATGTGAAAGGATGGGAGAGTTTGTGATATTATGTTGTACATTTACATGAAATAATAAGCTAACCTTATTGGTTGGATGTTCTTTTCAGGTTCTCCCTCAAATGTTCTCAATACTTGATTTTGCTTATTTTATTGTCATTCTGGTGGCAAAGGAACGCCTAACAGTGCTATTTAGTGTACTGACCTGGGTGATCCCTCTTGCTGAGAACCTGTGGTTGGGTTTTGGCTTGATTTTTGTTGTCTGCTAGCCCAAATTATGGTAGGAAGATCAAAAATAGTGGAAAACAAAACTCCTGTGCTGAAAGGTTTATAAATCAAATGGGAAGACTTGTGAGCCTCCTGTAGTTTTATGATAGTAAAGAAGCTTGGCAGAGGAGGAGAAGGGGATGAGGGGAAAAAGGTAAATTAGTAGAGTACTGTAGATCCAAATATTTTGGTCCTTGTAATATGTATGTGTCTGTAGGCGTGGGTTACGGATCCGTTGTAACGGTGTGACCCCAATATGAGTATGATCGTACACCTTTATTAGTCAGCAAAACAAGGTTTATACAGCAAAACTATTACAGCATCTGAATGGTTAAAACCCCAACCCATATATAGGCAAAACTACTGCAACTCGTTGTGATTGGTGCAGAGCTGCATCTCGA
>Ga0065711_1050756_pt1 | contig 10670 bp, 4 predicted proteins | sample Hoacrofraction12_FD_59098 | JGI IMG/M metagenome (GOLD analysis project Ga0065711, IMG submission 59098) | Hoatzin crop microbial communities from Cojedes, Venezuela - Epithelial fraction 12 v2 (version 2) | ecosystem: Host-associated > Birds > Digestive system > Esophagus > Crop | place...
AGGTTGTGGAGTCTCCTTCTCTGGAGATATTCAAGACCCACCTGGACAAGGTCCTGTGCAACCTGCTGTAGGCGACCCTGCTTCGGCAGGGGGGTTGGACTAGATGACACACATAGGTCCCTTCCAACCCCTACCATTCTGTGATTCTGTGATGTTGAGGCTAAAATACCCTCCAGAGAATGGCATGCAGAGGAAGAAGCAGACAGGCAGTCTTCAGGAGAGAATCAGAGCAAAGTTTGCTGCACCTTAGAAATCACACACTTGGTTGAAATCCGCAAATTAGTAAGAAGCTACTTGCAAAGGCATTACAGACAACGAGAGCACTGGGTATGAACACTTAGGTTTTGTCCCACTTGTCCTACTCATCTAGTTGTCCATATCATAAGTTAACTTTCATAGCCTCCACATCAGAAAAGGCTCTTTTCATTTCAGAGTCTTTCAGACTCTTTAGACGGCACTGCACAGAGGGTGCTTCAGGCAGATCCACCTCAAAGCTCTGGATGACTTGCAATCATAACCACATTAAATAGAATATATATACACACACACACTTTCATTTTTTAAATCATCAGATTTTTGTGCAGGAATTAAATACACATTTTTTAAAAACATACACAATCTTCTATTATTTGAATTCACTTCAACTGCAGAAAGCTGAAAAAAGAAACATCACAAAAAAACCCAGCTGCATCCCTGTATTACTTTACATATAAAATCACTGTACAAAAAAAATAAAAGGTCAGCAGTGCAGTTCCTCCAAACATCTTCATGTTTGCTACCTGCAGCCTACTGTCCCAGCAGACCAGCTGCAAATTAATCAATGGGAACCAAAGAAGCTTCTCTCAGCTCTACCTGTACCTCAAGCTTTCAACAGAGAAAAGTAAATACATCTTCCAATGCGTCATATCAGTCCTAGTGCTGCTAATCAGAATGTTAAAACAAGAAATCACTGAAAAGATTAAAGAAAAACACAGAGAAGGTCCATAAGAAGTCTATTCACCATACCAGAATAATTTCTATTCTTCAGAAATCATTTAAACATTGTTCTCATACAAGGACAAATCAACCCATTACAGAAAGCTACCATATATTTGTCCAATGATTTAAATACAGTGATAAAGTCTTTAGATCTGTATAAACAAATTAATCACTGCACTCGCTCAATTCTTAAAAAAAACTATAACCACTGCAATATCTACTCAGAATTTTCAGTAATTATGTCTCTTGTAATTACCATGAATAGTAATCACATAACCTTCTAATGAGGCTAATAAAAGATAGTCAAATATGCTCAATATACTCCCCATAAGAGAGGCCAATGCTTCTGAGCAGGACAAGCAGTGATTACTGTCAGAGCATAAGATACTCTAATTGGCATGTAGTCAGCAGTTTGTATTACTCAGCTACTCTTAGATAAAAACTTTACGTTTGTGCACAAAAATAACAGCATACTACACATACTAACAATATTATCATTCATCTCTGATTCAGCTAAAAAAAATTTTAAAATCTAATGAATACGAAAAAAAATAATTTGCAACTGAAGACTCATACTAACGTTATGCAGGTCCTACTTTAATTATTGAATACAACACAGTAAGGATTCTTGCATATATTATAGAGTTACAAAATGTGTTCCTAGCAGAAATTTGGCTTACGGAGAAGCCTGGAGTCTACTTTGCAGATATGGTCTACATAATACACATATTTCATCCATTTTTGATGTGAAGTTTATTTTTAAAGTATCATTTAATTGAAAAGTATTTCAAAATGTTTTTAAACTGGTATTACCAATGGGAATCCTGAAAAGTTCAGACAGATGCTGTACCAATTACTTAGGTCAAAACAGGATTCTCAAAGCAATGCATTCATTCTCTAACTGTAAAGGTCTAAGCAGCACCAGTGTAAACCTTACAATTTAAACCAGCTAAGAAGCCCCTATTTTTTAACAGCATCGTATCTACATTTGATTGGCATCTTGTTGACAATGTTCAGAACTAAAAATCTATTGCCATGTAGCTGAATGATTCCAAATACTTTCCTTTTCCAAAGTCTGAGTAATACTATTTTTTTAAAACAGTTTGCAGTAGCTTTAAAAACAGGCAAGTATATAGAAAAGAATTAATATAGAATGATAGAATAAAGAGTGAAAGATTGCAAATTAGAGAAATGAGAGTATCATTACAACTATATTCTTTCAGACCCTACAAGTATACCTAAATGGTCTGCAAGCATTTCCCAGCCTCCACACTGGGCTGGATTATTAAAACAACTTGGTGTGAGGCACACTATGAAGTACATCTAGATCTTAGACCCTCCCCAAAAAGGACAGCTAATTAGGTACTGAACATATTTGTACATACCAGATTTAAAGACTGAAATTTTCTTAAAATCTACCCCACAACATGTTATTAATTACGTGAAAACATAGAGAGCTGACGATTTTCCCCATAAATCTTTTACTGTATTCTCTACACACCAAATGCTTTGTTACTGTGATTACTGGTTACTAATTAGTCTGATTTAGTGGGTTTTCCATCTTTATTTACAAACATACTTTTTTAGTAAGGCAAGCTGGCCTGGGAACAAATACTTTCATTAAATAGAACTGCTATATAAACACTTAAGATACACTTTGCTCTTCGTTATAATGTTATCTCGCATAACACAAATTCACGCATAGGGTTTTTTTTTAAAAAAAAAAGGCACCAAGCTTTTTTTTCCAAGGTGGGAGAAAATTTAGTTGTGTATCAAAAAAAAAATCCTGAAAATTAACAACACTCTTGCATCCAGATCCCCCCTCCTTTCCTTTTTTTGGTTTAAAAAACGTTTTATGAAATTATAACTCACCCTTGCTTCATTCTGCTGAAGCTTTTCTTCCATACTTAAAGCTGTTGGAGAATCCAAAAGCGCGATCTAAAATCATAAAAAGTAACCTCATCAATTTTAAAAAAGGAAGAAAAAATAGTAACAATTTCCAGTGGATTCAAATGGAAGAAGTGAAATTGTTCAACTTTTATGATTATTTAGCAAGAGGCATTTTAAACTCCAATATACATCATTTTAGTTTGAAATACTGTAAACAGAGTAACCAAAATCTTGTCAAAGCAGATATTTCAAATACAGACCATTGGTTTGAGAGTACTATTTTCATTCACTAAGTATACACATGGTCACACTCATGCAGACATTGAAACAAGACATAAGTTTGTAACAGGTAATTCCTGATACATCTATTTTTATACTTCTGTTAAACATGAAAATTTATCATGCATCAATATTTAACCATTTTGCTATAATACATATGTATACCGCTTACCTTTAACAAATATATACTAAAGTAAGTGGCCTTCGAAAAGGAAAACTACTACACAACACGCACAAGTAATACTTGTTATGTGACCTACACTGAATCCAGCACTATATTTTGCTAACCAGTATCTTCAGTGATCTACAGTATTCTGGGAATATAAAGGGAAACCACAAAAGAAATTACACAGGGATTCATATTCTGTAGCATAAACGTAACACCACCTGCTGTCTTAGCAACCATCACAAATTCAATTAAGTTAGGCAAGTTCTCTATTGTCTCCCACACATCCTACAACTAAACGAGCTTTATTTTGTGATATCTCCACTCTTTTACAGCTTGGAACTGGCATTTCACACTGCACAGCCCATCTAAAATACAAACAGATAGTTCTAGAAATAAATCAGAATTTCAGATACTTCCAAATTCTATTTGGTCAAATACGAAATATAGCAGTCCCAAGTGATATCATTTAGAAGAGACAACTGGCCTGAGCCAATTGCCTATTCTTTATTGTTAGCTTGGTTTCACCATCCTGGAAATAGAAGAGAAATTAAGCCTAACTGCAAATCTTCATAGTGGCCAATACTGATAGGAGAACAAGAAAGAATTGTGCAAAACGGAAGTATAACATGACACATGTTTTCTTACACCACTACTGAAGATACTTGTACATATTTAGCATGTTACATGCTTTCTAATGAACTGTGCAGCCAAACACAAATAAAATGTATTTTTCAAACTCATCCATACCCCTACATTTTTATATTTATGCATCTTAAACACTTTATACCTTCTACTTCTTTTAAGATACTAAAGTACCTCTTCAGTCTATCAGGCTAGACCCAGGAAACATGTTGCTTCTCACTCTCCTGATGCTGTGGTGACTACCTGTTCCACAGCACACTGCAATCAAGCTTTGATTATATTAAGAGAAAGCAAAAAGCTTTAGGATGACAAATTTTCCCCCCTTCTGTTAAAAGAGGTACTCCACTGTCCGTATGGAAACTGATTCAACCAGAAAATATTCATTCATAGCCTTGTAGAACTTGTTTACTCAAATCAATATAATGAAAGATAATTATCTCATTACATTCTAGAAATAGATGTTATAACTCAAGGAAAATTACACACAAATTTCAGGTAAAGCTAACCTGGTTCCCTTGAGCAAGCAGGGCTTTTAATCGGGCTATTTCAGCTCTCAGCTCACGGATCAGTTTGACGTTAGGATCCTCATTAATAGTAGGCTTGTTGATGATGTTTTTGGCTCTATTTGCATAGCGAAGTGTACTTAAAGTTTCTCCATAATTTACATCAGCAGGTGAAATAGCTAAGGAGATGAAATCAGAAACTGTTTATCTAGCACCATATGTTTCATTTGGTAAAGTTAATTTATATTTTAAAAGTCAGATGAACTTAACGTGGATGAGGAGACAGAAACATGCGATTAACCAGTATGGCTATAATTTGTTTCAATTCTTCACCCAGCTCCACTGCTTTCACGTCACTATAACTTTGCTTAAGTAAACACTGTATTAGAATAATGTTAGAATAATCAGGTCCAACAATCAAGCATTGTAAAGAAATCTTGTTATCAAATCTATTTAACATTTACATTTCTCTGGTAAGCATAAATGTCCTGTATGAACACTTTACAGGCTTTCTTGCAAATTTTTTATATGAACAGCAGGTAAAAATGGCGAGTATTCTGTAAGTATCAACGAGATCATTGAACAGAAAAGTCACTTTAAGTAAAAACACAGTAGGTTCAGTCCAAGATTTGAAGATAAATTAAACACCACTCAAGCAAAAGCAGACATGAAAACCAAGAGAAGAGCTTCTATGATTTACAAACTTAGCTGTTCTGCTGAGCTGCAGACATCTGGCAGCATGCAGAACTGTTACTTATCTGATGCATGAAGAGAAACCAGTATTATATTTACAGGCAACTTTACCAGGAAAAACATTGGAGTTTCAATGAAAGTTTTAATGCTATCCTTCATATAATTTTCCTAACAACATACAAGATGTTCTGAATTAAAAAGACAATTACTGCTTCCAAATAAATGAGCAAAAACACAGAAGAAAACACCATGCAGAAATTATGAGGGGCCAGAAATCTTAATAATCAAACTGAACAAGGGACCCAGAGAATAAGACAGTGAAAACACCTGTAAAAATAATTAAGTAAACAAAATAGTCTGCCCTTCTTCATTCTCTCCACAATAATAAAAATTCCTTTTGTGGTAAAGACTCCTTGAATTAGAGGAGATGCACTTGGCAATGGACTATACTTCCCCTACCTCCCACTAACACTTCCCTAATTTATCTGCTGTTTCCTCTCCACTGTTCAATTATCCTCTTTCTGGAACTGTTACAATATGTTTTGACAAATCAGAATTGGATGTATTTTTGTAAGAGACCTTCCCTACAGTTTGAGATGATCTTCCTGTTTTTTTTGTGTTTAGTTACAGAAAAGGCAGGCCCAACATATCTGAACAGCTCGTCAGGTTCTGTTACGCAATTCAGCCACATTACCAGCAGAGTTACTGCTGGAGAAAAGATCAGCCATCAGGGCTTTACCAAGTAGAAGCATCATTAACAGATGAGGAAATAGCTGAAAAAGCAGCTGTGCACTGTAATCATTAGTATAGGCAGTGAAAGCTCGATGTGTTTCTAAAACTTTTCTTCCCAATTCCTCTGTCAAAAAACCCCCAAGTTACTCAACCATGTAACTGAAAGAAAGCATCAAGAAGATGCCAGCACAGTGTCACTTAAACAGCCAGAAAAACAAAGCAAAGTCCGGTCCAAGATCCTCTTTTAGTACTAGTATGAGGAAAGAAAGTGGCATGGATTCCAAAAACATCCCCTAAAGCATGCAAGTGAGGAACTGCTGTCCAGAGAAATTGATTATAGCAAAGTGACTGAAGAACCAGAATTTCATCCAATACATTTTATTCCTTCAATTCTGCTCTCCTACCATTCCCAACAGAGGACTGCATTGGTTAGACTCTATTTCATTTAAGCAAGAAAGAGCAAGAAAAATTTCAGAGCTGCTCTTCTCTTCACATCTTACTTCTCAAACATCCAAAATCCTTCCCTCCCCTTAAACATGCTCCCAGCTTCACTTGGGGTTTTTTGGGAACGGAACTCCCGTTCCAATTTGTTGAAAAACCTGCAATACATATGCCATATGTAGGTTTTTAAACCAACCAATCCTTACAGAGCTTCCTACGAGTAAAAAGGAAACTGTAAGAAAAGTTTGCAAAATGACTGATCATAAATAAATTTAGACAAAAAGTTAAAATGCTGTGTGCATTCAAAAAGTAGGTTAAATAAAAATGACAGTCTTACCCACTGAATCTCAAAAATAGACCAGGTTATTTCTGCTACTAATGCAACAAAAACAACACATAGTTCTGCAGCTGGAAGAGATGTTCAGCAGAGTGTAGGTAAAGGCAGAGCATTACTAGAAAACTCAGAAAGAAAGAAATCATCAGTACATGTAAACAATGTTCTGCCTTAACAAAGCATCTGGAATCTCATTATTTACAGCCACTTCTATTAAGCATGAACGGTTCTGGACGCAAAAAAGTAATTTTAGAACACTTACTGGCAATCATTATAGTTTTAGAGTTTCCTCCTAGGCTATCTTTTAACAGCCAAGTCAATACGGAGTCCCTGTAAGGCACAAATACTTGTTTCTTCTTTGAAAGAGGATTTGTTGCATCCTGAGATAAATCAGCTGTGATGTGGAGGTAGAAAAAAAAAATAGCAATTACATATTTTTATTCATTTTCAAAAATGGTATGTGTTAGGCCACTATTTGTGTAAGCAAAAATGAACAGAAGTGTAAGCAAATAAGCAGAAAGGTATTTAATGATTTTTAAAAACCCAAAACAGACAAGCACAGAAAACAGAGACTTACCTAAGGCAGAAATGACATTTCCCAGGGTAACTAGAGATTTGTTAATATTCCCTCCTTCCTTCAATCTAACTCCTGTGGCACCAGTAGCATCTGCTCTCTCACTTCCAGCAAGATCTACCAAGTGTATCTTGCTAACAGTCTCACAAGGCATTTCAGAATCAAATTTGGCCTACAGAAAAAAATACAAATAAAAGTGTGTTAAGTTACCAAATTCTGAAATTTTACTGAATCCAACTTAGCGGTCTTTTTGATGTCATGACTGAATTTAACTTGTTTACAATAGTAGAGCTTCAGAAACAGGTGTATTAGAGATGCCACAAAAAGGCATTTGATCATTAATTGCTGCATAACTCCCATGCAAGTATTTACTTCTTTAAATTACAGTGCTTTCAGCTTTCTAGCCATTTATGCACATGCACTGACTAATGCAAATTGGTATTTACATTATGCACAGTGAATATGTGCTGCATTAATTTTATTAGGCTCTCAACATTTAAAGCTATAGCATACATAGACACATTTACACTCAATTTCTTCCCCTGCCTGCAAGTTCAAGTAGCAATTGCAATTTTATTCTATGATTTTAACTGATGTTTTCTCCCAATTTTTACCTTAATTCACATGTCAACTCAGATTGCCCTGTTTCAAACTTCCTTCTACTTTTGCAGTACAACAGTAGAGCAAAAACCTTTTGCTACCTGTCTCTCATCCTCTTCTGAAAGTTTTGTGATGAGCAATTCATCATTGGTGAACAGCTGCAAGGGATTCTGTGTGTGTGTGTGTGTGTTTGGGGAGAGACACGCAAAGTTCTGTCAGTATAGTGAACCATCTCTATGCTACCTTCTGTTCATCTAGCAGGTTATCTGTGGACTGTTTAAAAAGCCCCCAAAAAACAATGATGAAGAGCAGGGATCATTACAAAAGGAGTTTACCACATACAAACAAAAAAATCACTATGCTCTGAGAAAACATGTTACACCTCTCCGTTATTCCATCAGTAAATCAAGGAATATATACAGGTTTCCAACAGTAACAGATGAAGAGTCAGCAAGAAAAAACTGAGAAAACACTTCTACACTCTACGATTTGGGCCATGGAGACAGGTTTTTCTGTAAACTTTGGATAACATCAGAGCATAAAAGTTAGCCCATCTTCAGCTCTGGCTGAAGTGTCACACAACATGCTCCTTATCCACTCCTGTCGCAGCGGCATCATGAAACACACCAGCACTGATCACTGTTATTCAGCCTGAACTCCCAACAATTATCTCCTCAAAAATCCGTTAAATATGATTTTAAGTAATCGCATTACACTGTAAATTTTCAAGATTATAATCACTGATAAACATGTTTGTAATTCTCAAAACAGTATTTTCACGCTTCTAACTTTCCCTATCACAAGACAACAACATAGTCATTATCTACCCATACATACTTATTTCATAACCTTATTTTTTAATTATCATATGATTTATAGAATATAAACACATACTAAGATGGCGGGGGGGGTGTTACCTGAGTGAAGTTGATCGTGAAAATGGCATGCGACCTGCTACTGACATCATTCATTCCAGTTGCAGCCGTCGTTCTGTTTATATTTCCTGCGTCCATAAGTTCCTCTACATCAGTATAATTCTGCACTAAATGTTTAGACAAATCTAAAGAAAAGCAGTATTACAGTATGCTCACACATGCACTTGATTTTCTTCTTACAAAAAGATTCAAATTACCCTCACTACTGCAAAGTATTGCTACAATCAGTGTTTATTGTCATACTTGTTTAGCACTTGTTTAGCATTTACAGAAAGGAACGAGGCCTCCTGTGAACAACAGAGAATTTTAGACATTTACAGTAAAATAAGAATAAAAAATGCAATCTTACTAAAGTATTTAGTACAATAACAGAAGCATAATCCCTCAAGAGACATGAAACTTCCCTGCCAGAGGGCAGATTAAGACAATTAGATCCTAATAGGTTCTTTCCGACTAAACATTAAAGATTCATAAATTACAGTCAACAAATTCTTAAAACCAACTGCATCTCTCAACACAATTTAAAAATGTGTTATAAATTTACAGATAAAAACTGTATAATAATCTTAGAATTGGGAAAGCAAGTGGGGATACAAAATGAGAGGCTCTTCTCCTTTAATGCTTTTATACCAAAAGGAAAGCACTGTATCCATCATCATTTATATTTTAAAATATAAAAATGCCCTGTGCAATTAGACATGACATTTTAGAATATATAACGGTAATAAAATATCAGCGCAAAACACTGAAAGTGTTTTTACCCTCAACATACGGCCCTTCTTTTGGATGTTCTCGTATTCGTAAATTATTAGTTTTTGATGACTTCCGTCTGAGAAGATCTCTCACACGTTCATTATAGATTTCCAGATAACTGAAAGAAAAAGATTAGAAAACCACTGACTGATTCAAGAGTTTTTAAAAAAAGGAAAGCCACTTTAACACTGTATTTGAAAGCAAGATGCCTCAAGAAGCAAATGGATCCAATGCTGGCTTCAGATAGTAATGACTACAGCATACTTATATCGTAAAGATAAATAGCCAAAATAGAGAGAAGTAAGTAGAAAGGAAGCAGACATTAGCAAGGATCAAGATCTGCTAATGTCAGCCTGAAATAAAAGGTAAAAATAAGGAAGATGATGTCCAGCAGCAAGGCCATTTTCATTACCATTTAAATAAAGCAAAATGCACAGCTGTTGGACTGATGTCAGAAGTATTGTGCATTTTGACTACAACTGCCAAGAAAAATCAATTATAGGACTGAGGCCAAGAATGCTAAGTTGTTTGAAAAACACAAGCTTTTCTCAGAAATAAAGTGAAATGGGGTGGTTGTAACTGAAATAAGTTTGATAACCAGCAAACTATTAACACGCCAAGACCTACCTGACTTCTGTTCGAAAGGATGCCTCATTCCGCTTTGTTTTTTCACTTATTTTGCTGAACAATCCTTCACAAATTCTAGGTATTAAACCTGCATCACCCTGCAATAAAAACAATTCTTATTTCCAAGGCTAAATATACATGCACAATATATTTTGAAAATTAAAACCCAGGATCACTACTTGAGAGTTCCAACATCCAGAGAAAGGGGAAAAAAAAAAATTCAAAGCTTCTCAGCAAATACTCTCTCGTCCTTTATTTAACTGCAGTCACCTAGCCACTTTGACCCTCACGGGTGTGTTGGAACACATATACGAGCTCAAAATCTTTGCTATTGGGACACATTTTGCCTCTCTCTTTTAGCTAGAACAATCTCCACTGTTTAAGGAATAAACTTGCTCCTCAGAGCAACATAGAATCATACAATCATAGAATCATAGAAAGCTTTGGGTCGGAAGGGACCCCTAGAGGTCATCTAGTCCAACCCCCCTGCAGCGAGCAGGGACACTGCTAACTAGATCAG
>Ga0065711_1050757_pt1 | contig 10670 bp, 7 predicted proteins | sample Hoacrofraction12_FD_59098 | JGI IMG/M metagenome (GOLD analysis project Ga0065711, IMG submission 59098) | Hoatzin crop microbial communities from Cojedes, Venezuela - Epithelial fraction 12 v2 (version 2) | ecosystem: Host-associated > Birds > Digestive system > Esophagus > Crop | place...
TATTTACTTAAGCTGTTCTTTTTTTTTTTTTTTTTGATTACACACTTTCTGCACGAAGAGATATTAGTATATCTTACTTAATAACAGTTTTCAGATGTGCTTGATCTTGGACTCTATTTGAGCAAATGAAGACCTGAAGGTAGAAAATTTTTACTTGAAGCAAAGTCTGGGTACCCATGTTGGAAAACAAATGATCTCATCCAGTCTTGCTGGATGACAGTTATTTCAATATCAGGTTCATAGGGTACCTCAAGAAAAAGTAGCAGGGGAAAAGACACTGTTTCAGGAACAGACTGATCCTGGAGCTCAACAAATAAATGGCATTTCTTGTTGGTGTCAGTGAAAAAGAAATTTAATTTTGGGGATATCCCCTGCATAGCAATATTCCAGATCAAGGATACCCCATTACTAATTGAGATCCTATTTGGATCTCAAGTCCATCTCCTCTGAAGCTGAAGTGAAAGACAGAAAAATATTTTTCTGTGAGTTCATTGACTGGTAAGCAGAGTTACAGGGAAGTGAGGACTTTTGTATTTGAGTCCTTCTAAGAGAACTTTTTTTAAGAATCTTTATGGATTTTTCTTTTTTACCCTTCTTTCTTCTTTCTTTTTTCCCTTCTTTTTTCTTCTTTTTTCCCTTATTTTTCTGCTTCTTCCCTTCTTCCTCCTTCTCTCTCCTCTCTCTTTCCTTTTTCCTTTTCCTTTTTCTCTTTTGCTATTCTTCTGTTTTTCTTTTTCCTTTTTTCTTTTTCCCTTTTTTTTCTTTTTTTCTTCTTTTTTTTTCCTATTTTCCTGTTTCTATTTTTTCTTGGCGTTTCCCTTCTCTTTTCTCCCTTTTTCCACTTTTCTTTTTCACATTATTGGCAGCCTTTTCTGGCAGAACAGTACTTTTGGCATCATGTAAATTTTCCTATACTGAGACCAGAAAGGGGGAACCAAGTCCTCTTATCAGAATTGGAGAACTGACAAAGAAGTAGAGACAGCAGAGAAAAAATACATTCATTCAAATCGGAAGGAAAAAAAAAAAAAAAAGAAGCAGAGTTGACTTCAGAGCCATAAACTGAGGGAGAGCTAGATTTGGTGCTGGGAACTCACCCATGAAACTAAGTTGTCTAAAGCTGCTTCTCCAGCAGAGTTCATCCATGTTTGTGCTAGCTTAGTGTAAGACCAGTAGTCAACAGTAGCCAGTGCTAAGTTTGCTCTTGTGACCAAAAGGTGAACTCCTAATTCAAAGGAGCCTTATTTTCTTGTTAACTGGAAGAGACTGACCAAATGCACATTTGGCTAAAGCAATTAGAACGCGGAAATGAGGAAGAATGTGTCTTTTTTCTCTTCTGTTCCTTATTTTTAAGCTATAGCAAATATATTACTTGGCCAGAGCAACAGGCAAAATAGTCAATAGCCAAGGCCCTGAGAATAAAGGATAACTCCTTCACAGATCATAGAGAGCTTGAAGATGGAAGGGTTAACAAAAGAAAGCTGCTAATTAAAGGAAAATTTGAAAAAAATTTCTGAGAGTTAGAACATTAGAAAGCAAAATTAGAAACTCCCCCAAATTTTTGGGGTTTTTTTTTTTTTTTTTTTCAGCGAAAACATGACCAAAAAATTACAGGACTGTAAAAAACAACCAAGGAATTACAAAATACATAAGAGAGAGTCAAGCTAGAGCTCAGCAGAAATTAGTTTGAAGGAGGGCCATTTAACATACAGAGGTAATCACAGAGAAGCTTAAAAAGAGAATTGATGTAGTGGGACAGAAAAATAGGGAAGACAAGTAAATGGGATCCTCCTCGTGCCTGCCTCCTGAGACACAAAGGTCTGTGTTTTGAGCACACAGACACATGTGAATCTATCCTGTGAGTGCAAGTCTGGAAAACCACTGGATAGACTGCACTGTGAAGATTTGCTGGGAGCAACATAATTGTGCCTGATTAGCCATACAAATAGGATAGAAACCAGCAAAGTCAGAGTCCCGTGAGATCTTTCTTTGAGAAATTTGTCGACATATTCTTCCCTTAGAAGGAGGTAATGTGTCACACAAGATTTTATGAAGAAGTGAGATTTATGGAATGGACTTGACATTTGAAGAAAAGAGAGGTTATCATCCTCATTTCCAATCCGCATCTGGATATATTTCCACCCCAGAGAACTGTTGAGAGGAATATATTGATCAGTAAGTTAATTTTAGTTTAAGTATAACACTGAGCTGGACTTACGTTTACTTTTCGACCTCAATAGTTTTTTAGCTTGTTTATAACATCTCCTACAGGATCAAGTGAGAGACTTTTTTTGTCATTGTGGTAAGCCTTGCAAGTCCATTGAAAAAAACTCTTGTAACAGCCATCACCTCATGAAGTGGCAGAGAAAAGATACCCTTTAAAAACATTGAATGACAAAAAGGGGAAAAAGAATATGCCAGGTTATGGTGAGAATTCAATTAGGGAATCTAAAATGAATCTCAGACCCAGAGAACTATGTAACATGGATTGAGTTCAGCAGTTTTGGAGAAACTTATTACTGCCACTTATGCACAGATTAGATTATTTTAAACACAGAATCTCAGAAAAGTTTTTTTTAGAGTTCTACTGCTGCTTTAGGTGGGGAATAAATCAGATCCCCCAAACTTCACCTTTCCTGGGAAACATCAGCATTTTTTACAGAAACACCTCATTTATTTTAGAAGAGAATGGACAAAAGTGTAACAGCAGAGAGTGACTGGAGACAGACAAAGACCTCCTGAGCTGGAACAGCAAGAGCTGTCAGGGACATTTCATGTTTAAATGCCAGTGGGATTCTTAGACTATGAGTTCTCTGATGTGTCCCTGCATAGCCTGGTACAATAATCAGTGATTGCCGTACCTTTGGAGTAGGACCAGCCATACCCCATACAATCTTGCCAACATAACCTTAATACCCAATAAATATGAGGGCACCCGATAAATTCACAGGGCAGGAGTCGACAGAGAGAAGGTAGCTCACAATTAACTTTAAAAAGCATAGCTTCTTTTCAAAGTTAATTTATTCTGTAAATGAAAGTTACTTTTATAAAAGAGGTGGGTTAATAGCCAAGATTTCATAAGAGCAGCCCTTTATGCCATATATGCAAAGAACCTCACATAAGCCTGTGCAGCCTGTCCAGCATTCCTCATTATTTCCCAGAAGACAATGGGGAACCCTGGATATTTATTGGCTCAAATTATCCATTACTTCAGTTGTACACGACTTGGGCCTCCATGGGTGCCATAATAACATTGGAGTATGGCCCTAAAGTATTTGTTAAAGGAATTAATTATATTTACTTCTGTAATGTCTGAATGCCCCTAAAACTTTCACAGCAATCTAATAATTTATCAGAATTATTACTATATCCAAATAACAAATTATGAGGACTGGTAATATCTCCTGTGTAGAGTGTAAAGCCAAGTGAAATTTTAAATTGCTGTTCGAAATTGGTATTATGCAGATATTTAAAACTTCAATGAAAAACAAAATCTTAACGCAAAAGCAGAAAGTCCCTGGGAAAAAATTGCTCTTTGCCAAAACTGCGAATTTTATTGGAAAAGTATTCCTCATTCTACCAGTTCTGGTTTATGGCTTTGAAAATGGCACTGCCATTACTGAGGACTTACCATTGCATTTTGAATCTTTTTGTAGAGTCTGTCCAAAGATTCATCTAGATTCTGTGACAGTGAAAAATCTAAATTATCATTTAAAATTCCTTTACTAGACAAGTTTACAGTTAAAAAATACAAATAAGCTATTGCTACTTTGTTTTCTAGCCCAAATAAGTCGTTTTAGTAGGAAAAAAAGAACAAATGAGAATGAAGCTTTTTTCTTATTTCTTATGCCTTTTCTTCAATGGCATGGGAAGCTAAAAATAGTGTTTGTCAAGAGAAAACAATAAAGGAAACACTGGGAGCAGGCTATCCTCCCAAAATTCTTCAAAACTAAAAGCGAATTTAACTACAGAACATAAAATCTACATTGCCAAAGTCAAAGAAAGTCAAGAAATCCACAAGGTTTTCAACAACTGCTGATCATATTCTATAAATACTCCATTTGAAATCCTGTTTATTTGTTAAATGTGAAGCTTAATAGATTATTGATCATGTTGTAAAATCTATACCATAAAATACACAAGATATGCGCAGTGGTAACATTGAAGTTGCTCTGGTAGCATTATCTTTTATGTTTCCTGACACTCTGGATTTTAACTGCTACCTTAAACGTTACATTTTTGTACTAACAGTTCATGTAGTTCTTTCTAAGATAAATTACAGTTGTGTTTAGCATTTATCAACAGACGTATTTTCCTCTAGGAAAGTAAGACAATGGTCCTTTTATTCAAAATTTGTTGTGACAGTCTTGACAAACATACAGATAGTAACAGTCTTACAAACAGGATGCTTATCTGTTTTACTAGTTCAGAAAGGTCTGATTGATGTGAAAGACCAAGGTCTCTCTAAAGATAATTTAGCCATTTCCATACAGTTTACGCTTATGTTAGCTGTATCCTGCAAGGGGAGTCCCAGGGGGATTTTCTCTGACCTTCCCTCTAAAAGGTAACACATAAGAGATTCCTAAAGGAACCATCATCTAACAAGACTAATGATAGCTTCCATGCCTATTATCATTCAGTGAGAGTGAAAGAGACTTTAAAAATGCAGTACCACATTCCTCCCTTGATGTTTCTCATGATCTATTAAGGTATTAGATGCCAGATAAATTAATCATTAAAAACTTACAGTTAAGTCTTTACAAATAATAACCAGGTGTACTTTGATTATTTTTTATCTCACTATATATATTTATATATTTCTGTCACCAAGCACAAGTGATACAGACAATTTGTTTATTAATGACTAAAGGCTAGCTAAAGTTCACAAAAAGACTTATATTCTTCAGCCTTTCTGTGCATTGGAAAGTTAGGAGGATTACAGAAAAACCATCCGTTCTTAATTTCTGAAATAACTCCCGATTTGCCACTCAGCTAGCCTTTCATGCTATTTTAGGGAGTGTGAGCTATTGTGATGACTGTTTATTAGAGCATATAACCTGTCACTTGGTTTATTTTTTCCTGACCAGTAGCACTTTACTTAAAAGTTCCTCCAGCACAGAGTTTCTACAGAGAATTTGCTTGGGAACTAATTTTTATTGAAGCAGCCTTTCTTCCTTGTCTTAGGTTTTTTAGCATAAAAGAGACGAACTACATTTCTGTTTAAATCCTTTTTACCAAAATAGGATGGTTGAAATATTTTTCACTGTTGTGCAATGTATATTTTTAATAAAGGAAAACAAAGTTCTTTCAGAGTAGTGATGACTTATTGAATTTCACTGTTGTCATAAAGGTCTGCTTCTTTTCTTCAGGGTTTTTATTCAGTTAGTCCCATAGGGACCATGTGCCTGCATTTCTCTAGTGACCATGTTGCTTTCTACACATTTTAGGCTTTCACTTTAAAACAGAAAATGATCGACCTGCGTGGCTGGGTCTTAAGTTTCCTGACATGAACTAGTTCCACTCTATCTCTAGATCCCTAACTAAGCATGCATTTGCACCGAATATGGATAATTCTTGGTATTTCTCCACTGGAAAATAACAAATACAGATGACTTCAACAGAGTAATTCTAAATATATTTTTACATCCAAAAAAAGTCTTCCAACAATACTATTTATAGTTTATTTTATGAATCAGCATGTTTATAATTTTTTCAATATGATGCCTTAATATCTGCTTAGTTTTATTTTGTTAAAAGTCTCGATTGTTATATATGGATATTTGGAAAAGTTGCACCAGAATCTGGACTATTCATTCAACCAGGGACACAAGATATCTCAGGTATTTCACAGCATGGTCTACTGATAAAATTGAGAGAGAGAGAGATAGAGAGATAGTAAAGTACAGATATATTACTGTATAAGAAGGCTATCTGGATGTCTTTGTGATCTCCTGGCTATTCCTAGTGGATCCATGTCTGTCACAGCTACCGCATCATTTATGACAATTCCCATTAAATAATAAAAGAGACTGGCCAAAGACGGTAAAAACACACCCTGTTTTGGAGGTGGTTGCTCAGGATTTAAATTAAGCGGAGAGGTGAGTCAGTGTGGAAAATGCCTTTTAATGCTTCCACCCAAAACTATGCAGAACAGTACTAGCGTAATCAGTAGTGGCAGAGCTCCTACTGACTTTGGCAGAGACAGTGCTGAATGCACATCTGCACCCAAGGTGTCAACATCTATGGTGTGACAGGACACCTAATAGTAGGTTCACTTTCTGAAGGTAGTGAAAAAAAAACGAAAAAGAAAATGGCGATATCAAACTGATTAGTGAATCAATTAATAATTAATTTAAATAACTATAGCTTTTTTCACCCCACATTATATGAATAAGGTCTTTACTTTCACATGTTCTTTGGTGAGGCTATTCATTATTTCTGGAAATAATCCACAATCTGTGAAACAACCAATAGAAATAACTTAGTATATTTTTGATACCTGAAATCTGAACAGTTTTAGTAAAGGAAAGTTAAAGTGGTGAGCAGACCTGTGAGGGTTGGATTCTGATCTATATGTTCATTAATATAACTTTAGGCTTCAGTTTTCCCTGGTTTCTTTGAGATGTTTTCCTGTTTGTTTCTAAGGCCTACAGCTTCTATCCCACAATTGGGTTCCAGTACCAGTACACCAGGACATTCTCAGTGTTACAGTAATGCAACAAAAATCTTACCAAAAAGCCATTCTCTGGAGAATATTTCTGCTACTACAGATAATTTGTTACTATATTCATAGAAAATATGTAAGAAATTAATGAAAAAAAATGAAATTATCTGTAAATTAGTAAACCTCATATTTCGTTCAAGACAATTGAGAAAAGTTCTGCTTTTTATTTACGCATACATCAGCAGACTTCAAGTACCTGCATGGCATACATTCACTAAGGGTCAGATAATAATGTCACAAAAATTATAACATTAACAAGAAGAGAAATCATAAATAATACCATCCTCAGTTTCCTCTTTTGGACTCATTCAGAGCTGGAAACCAGCTGCTTCCCATCTCACTCTGGACATTTGCCTGATTAGGTGTCTGGTCTATGAGCACCATTGAAGAGCATCAAGGACAGGTCAGACCTTAGCCAGGCTGAATTGATTTTTGAAGGTTCCTTTTCCTCTCCCCAGCAGAGATAAGCCCTAAAAATAGAAGTCTGAATTTTAGCAGGATTTTTCTGACCAAGAAGAGAGTCAAAGGAAACGAGTAACTGTAGAGTATTGATCTGTTAAGCTCCTTCAGACTGGGTTTAGGTGTGATGGCTAGCTCCAGGGTGGCTTGTTCCTTAGTCTGGTAGATCTGGCTAGTTTTCCTTCATAGGGAAGGATGGAATATAGTTGTAAATGTGTACAAATGATCACTTAAGTTATTACACATTGTCTGTTCAGGCTGGATACAGTAGTGAGGTGGCCCAACAGGCAGCTGTGCAGTGGGATAAGGAAGGCAAATAGAAACAGAGAAAAACTACTGGATATTCAGCACATGTAAATACTGAGTGTTATTCTCTAAACAGGAGTTTGATAGTGAAGATAACATTGCACATTTGACATTTTTCCTGTTAGTTTTATGTAAGTATTCTGTGCATTGATTAATCATTTTTTGGTAACCATGCTGCTCTTTCTAACATTTCTCATTTGATTCCCTAAGTACCCTGTTGAAGACTTCTGTTCAAATCCTATAAATGTAGAAATGGATGATTGCCTATAGTGATAATAAATAATAAAATCTCCAGCATAACATACATTTAAGGCAAATGTTATATTGTGGGAATTAAAAAGGTGCAGTGTGGAGGAGATGTGGAATCTGGAGTGTGGAAATGACAGAGGTGCGGAGCACTGTCATAGGAAAAGAATGTTATACGAACAAAGGGCAGCAAAGAAGTGGTGGAAAAAGCACATCAGAGAACCATTCTCTTGCTCTGTGTCTTGGCTGTTTCTAAGCATAATAAAAAAGAGAGATATGAGGGTAATAAAATTCATGCTAGACACATCTCTAAAAAGGGAACTGACCAAATAATAAAAAAGTGCTTTCCTCCCATATGTTTTAAATTTCCCAAAGTGTATTCACCTCCAGTAGCAAAGTACAAAGGTACCAGTGGCCCCTGGCTAATTTAAGATATAGGTATCTCTGATGCAGGGCAATGTATGCATGCAGCAAAAACTTTAGGGCCATTCTGAGGGAAACTTTTTCTCCTCTGTTCATTTTACAAATGTCTGTATTGTCATGAAATACTGTGAACATTTTAGGAAGCGATTCATTTTGGATGTCTGTAGCAACTGTATGTTTCAGGAATTGTGGGTATCATTCTTAGCTTCGTCAGAGCCTTTTGTTCAGATGACTGTCACTTGAGTTCTTCATGTTGTAGTAAAGCCTAGCATCATGTGGCTGCTGATGCAACATTATGCTTTAACTTTAAAATCACTGCATGGCAAGTGTTCAATCCAGTATTTAACAATAAATAAAGCTTTTTTTTCCATAGTCGAGGTAAGTCTTCTCTGTGTCATACTGTCGTGAAGCTTGAAACTTGCTGACAATGAAAGATATGAATGGGGATAAACTGGTTTTAACAGTGTCCTTTTTGAAGACCTCACTCACTTGTGTATAAGCACAGGTATATGGGAGACTTCTGAAGCTTCTCTCCAACAGATCACTGATGCATCAGGTTTAGGTCTCAGCCATGCCTTGACCCACACCTTCTGCTTCTGCTTTAGTTCAAAGGAGTGCAGGAAATATATGGGGATGGCAAGAGAATTAGCATGGAGATTTAAAAAGAAAGGACAAAACACTTCAAACCTCTTCATTAGAATGTCACTGGAACCAGAAAACTGAAAATTTAGTGGTTTCAGAAAGGTGTTGTTGCAGATAATATTGTCCACAACCCAGTCTTCCCCATGGAATGGAGTCTCAGGCCAAGGCTGAGGAGCTTACATGTTAAGGTACAGTTTCACAGTACCTCAGCTGCAAAAGTGTCTGAAAGTTTAACTTCTCCCTCACTGTGGCTACTTGTCTCCATGTCTGTGTTGCAGCTTGCCATCACCTGTGCTGAGAGCCTTGCTTTTTAACCCTTTTTCTGCATGCCCACTAGGACAACTAACAAAGGAACAGATGAGGGTTAGGAAGTGACAACACAGGGATGAGAATGAACAGTGAGGGAGAGAAAGTAGGTCGTCTTCTACCGGCTCTAGTAGAGCTTCTACCAGCTCTTCTTGTAGAAGCAAGAAAAGTGCAACTTCAGGTTTAGTTACAGCTATAAAAGACTTACCTATAAAGAGTTCATCTTTAAACTGAATTTTGGTGCATTTATCACATCTTGGCTTCTTTAGGAGCTGGAGACCCATGTGAACTGTTCTGCAAGGTTTTGAGAGCAGTGGTTGGGTAGCTGCAATTAACCTTCAAAATGGACAGATTAAAAAGGTAATCTGCGTAAGTCAACAGAGAATGGTGTATTCCCTCTTGGCCATCACTTCCCTGAAGATATTTGGACTTTTAGTATAGCATCAAAATTAGATTCCTTTTGTCCCATATTTGAAAATGTTTGTCATACTCCTTTTTAGTTTCCTCTTGAAAACTGCACATTTGGATTCAGAAATATTGAAGAATTCCATGGAAATTGCACTGCAGCTGCCTTGTGCGTGCAATCCTACACCAGCTTGTTGATCATCATGTGATACGAAATCCATAAGTCTCCACATATTTCTTAAAAACACCTGCCATGATGAATTCAGAATGGAGAATCCTGTCTACAAAAGAGAAGAGAGGCATGTGTTACCGAACAGTGAACTCCATGAGGAGCCAGAGAATACTTTTGTGAAAACACACTTTTTTTTTGTTTTCCAGAAAGAACATGCATTTCAGAAAAAAAAAAAAAAATCTGTCAAAATCTGTTTTCCCTCAAAAACAAGTTTGACTGAAATTTTCAGCCACCTGTGACAGTCTTTCAGGAAGGCTACTGCTATTGCTTGGAGAAAACTGTTCTTTACATCTTTTATTTGTTCAAAAGATTTTCAGTCTCCTTTCTGAGGTACTGACTGCTATTTTCTGGATAGGTAGACTCCTGTTGCTGTAGTAATTAAAGCCATAACTAGTGCTCCAGTCGGAAGACTGCAGGGCAGTGTTTGTTCTTGAGCCACTATTGCAGGTAGGACTGTATTTACACAGGCTCCCTTGACTCTTCATGCCAAGAGTAGCAGAAAAGAAATAAAACAGACATGCACACTCAGATGCACACACACACACTCTATCGGAGGTATGAAGATTTTATTCAAGGTAAACATTTTAAGGATACTGTCCCAGAAAATTCAGGGGATATACATTTTTGTCCTGAGTTGCACACCACTGACATGAACTTACCAGGTGTGAAGCTGAAAAGAGACCTTAAAATCCTTTAGAGATTTAAATAGTATCTTTCCAAAGGAGTTAGGTTTCTGAATACTTTTGAGAATTTAGCTGAAGTGCTACTAAGTGTTCTGTGGCATCTTACTGTTAAACTGAAAGGTGGTAGAGGGGAGGACTACCAACAAAATAACTTAAAAACATATGTTCTGACAGCTATTGTTTGTATGGGTTCAGTGAAAGACTGGATGCGTTCACACAAATAAAGTTCCTTCTTCCCTTCCTCCCT
>Ga0065711_1009697_pt1 | contig 10669 bp, 5 predicted proteins | sample Hoacrofraction12_FD_59098 | JGI IMG/M metagenome (GOLD analysis project Ga0065711, IMG submission 59098) | Hoatzin crop microbial communities from Cojedes, Venezuela - Epithelial fraction 12 v2 (version 2) | ecosystem: Host-associated > Birds > Digestive system > Esophagus > Crop | place...
GGATATAAGGAAGAAATTCTTTACAATGAGGGTGGTGAAACACTGGAACGGGTTGCCCAGAGAGGCAGTGGAGGCCCCATCCCTGGAAACATTCAAGACCAGGTTGGACAGGGCTCTGAGCAACCTGATCCAGTTAGCGGTGTCCCTGCTCGCTGCGGGGGGTTGGACTAGATGACCTCTAGGGGTCCCTTCCAACCCAAAACTTTCTATGATTCTATAAATTTCCCAGGCTGCAGGAAGCTTCTGAACCTATTTATCATTAGCAAATTCTGGCCTAACTCTTATATCTCCTATAGGTATAATATTAAAAATGTGTTCAGCTTTGACTTTTGACATTATAAAACTATATAAAGTTTTATAAGATTGCAGTACTGAAGTAGCAAATAAGTGAGTACCACACAAAAGCTGAAGTATTCAAAAAGTTAATTTGCCATTCCTTTCAACATATCTGAAAGAAAATTCTAAACCAAAGTTATAACAATTTAAAATGTGGCAGTGAAGAAAGAAGTCCCTTCAAAATGTACCTGCATATTTATACAGCATACAGAGAGCCTTCCCTGGTTATAACGTGTGGCAGCTCATCTGCTGCAAGTGGTCCAAGATCAAAAGAACATCACTACGCAGGAAGGCGTGTAACGAGCTGCCAAGCTGCGCAACTCTACGGCACCTCTCTCCAGAAATATACTCGGTCATTTCGCAAAGCTCTGCTGACAAAGGCTACAGAACCTGTACCTATTCACCTTCCCTCGTGCCTTCCTCTTCCCCCATACTCCAGCATTTTCACACACCACCAAAAAAGCAACAAAACAAATCTAATAGACAGGCATCACCACAGCATTAAAATTGATAATTAAGGCTTAACTTTCAATTAATATTGCAGGACTGTATTTCATGAAGGAAGAACTAGAATTAGAAAATAAAGCCCAAACTTAAGAATCATGAATACTACAAATTAGGTAGAACTCGAATAGACACAGTATAAATCAACAGCTCTTCTAAAATCCACAGGATTTTTGTAATATTTTGTTTATATTCAAAATCTTCTTATGTTAATAAACATTTAACTTACTTTCAGATGCTGGTGTCTGAAGGTATTCTCCCACAAGACTGCGTACGTATTGACATAATGACGATGTTTCTTGACGTTCAGTATCAGAGGTTATCGACTTTCTGAAGCATCCGTCATTCACTTGCAACCAACTGCAAAGCTAATTTAAAACCAGTATGTTACTATTTAACCGTACTTGCCAGCTCTACACTGACATTGCCAACATAACAGTACGCTTCAGCACTGTTAAATACAAGCTGTAACATCAGCAAAATCACACCATGAAAGGTATCAACTGTGTCTACCTTGAGGTGTCACGGACTATTCCCCTCTAACATCAAAAAAGGTTTTTCCAGAAAGTAATTCAAAATATAAAAGAAAAAAAAAAAATTATTACTGGTACCAATATAAGCAAAAACTTAGCTTTTAAAAACAAGCAAGACTAGTAAAATTCTCTTATCTCAAAAGGGCCTCTCACAGCCACATGTTATCTAGTGAGAGCTGCATTTTTTAAAAAAAAAAACTTTTATGCCAAAAATCAACAGAATAGGATGCAAAGTGCAGAATACATCACAAGAGGACACGACGCAAATATTGCTGTACAACTAACCAAAGTTATGGCTACATATTCAGTTGGCTCCAGTATATCCTATATATAAAATTATTTCATCTTTGAGGCTTTTTGATAGCATTTTGCATCTTGCAAAGACATAAAACATACATCCTCTGGGAATTGAGAATTTACAATCTCACTGTACATGGTAGGCACACTTTTCCCTTTGATACTACCCTGTTACTCCTACCAGTGCTGGGTTCATCCAAACAACATGCAAATCAGAGGCAGCTCTTGGACAAATTTTTTGGCCCATTCACAGAGTCTCAGGATCCACATTATTTTGGACTTTGTAATTTCAGAACTAAAAGGGGAAACATGCGCCATACTAGCAGACTATCCCTCTAAAGATAGAGCCCACTTACAAAATACTGTTCTTTTCCATTAAATGAAATTTTACAACAGATTGTTGAGGGGAAACGAGAAGGAAGTAGCCACAAAGAGAACATATGTAATGTACAGAAATAACTGCCCACAGAATTCGACGAGCAAGAGCAGCTTCAGCTGAGGATGTTACATCCACCTGGTATTCTCAACAAAAGCAGAGGGAGGAGCCCACGCCGTGGCTGTGTGGATCCCATAAGCTGCCCTGCTTCGCGCTCTCTCCACGAAGTTACCAACCACCTGGAGGAGTGAGCACAGCTCCCTGATGGGAGAGATTACAGATACTAGCACAGGCTTACCAATAGTGATTTTAGTTCCTATAATCTTGGCAAAGGATGCAGAAGACTAGGACTGTGACGAACACACAGAAGTCTCTTAAAGAACCAGTACTCAGGGGTGAAAGTAAGACCTGACTCTGATTTGCATTTCAACACAGCTACACCCAACAGCTGCAGTACGGAGATGAACTCCAGGAAACAAAATGAACTGGAGCATACAAGCTCTGAAGGAGTTCAAAAAAGCCTCTGCCTCAAGAAACCTTTTTCTTCAGCAGAACTGAGAATTTCTGCATGAAGAAAGAAGTCCTATTTTTCTCCCTGTCCACCTTATCTTACCTTCAACCACTCAGAATTCTTTCACTTTCAATCTGCTGAGTAATTTGGTTGGGGCTAACATTAACCCCTCTATAGAAGTGGAAAAAAAAAAAAAAAAATCACAGCTTTCAAGGGAAACATAAATCCATGAGGAGTCCACATCCAGAATGTAGCAACGCAGAAGGAGCTAGCTATTTAAATATTAAATTAGCAATAATAAGTCATGGGTTTGTATAGGTATTAAAACATGTTTTATGAACATAAAACCAGCTTCAGTTCTCACCTCCATCCATAANATAGTATCTCTCCTTAGGGACTCCTCTGGTCTAAGGGACAGAAGAAAGCTTGAAACTTCCGCGAGGGACACTTTCTCCTGAAGAAATTAATATAATAGTTGCCAACATAATATACAACAGATAACATCTATGTAACGACTCAAGAGTCATCTGGCAAAAACCTCAGAAAAAGAAACTGACTTTTTCCTTTCTGTGACAGACTCATTTTTGCATCTTTTGGACCAACTTATCTTTACCAAGGAACGCAACTTAATTTTCCCAAGTATTAAAATCTATCTGAAAGTTAATGAATGACTAAAAGAATAATGTCATTTGCTGATGACACCTTTTAAATGAATGCACATAAATGAGTAAGAGTCACCGGTAAGTACTGTTTCTGCATTTCTAAAAGGAAATTCTGCTCAGACAAGTTTATAGCTGTAACACACAACATGGAAGACAGTCTGCTCATCTAGCAAGCAAACATGAATGCTTTGACTACCGAATAATTAAGGTCTTGCTATTTCAACATTAATGGTAGTTTCAGCATTCTGGTATTACCAATACCTTTATTCTCTTAGGTACTTCAGAAAAGTCAATTTAGTTTCCATCTGTTAAAAGCCAAGTTTAGACAGTGGATATCGTAATAGGATACTATTCCTTAACCGCTGCATGAAAACCCTACAAGAAAACACCAACTAATAAAGGCAATGGAAAAAATAAATCTTACGAAAACCAGAAGTTAAACAGAAGCATACCCATGCTTACATAGCACAATTTTTTCAGTAGTCACTAAACAACCTGCAAATCCAGTAAAATCAGTTGTCCCATGTTGTATTTAGCAATTTTTTGAAGTGTTTATGCTGTACAAGTGTTAGTGTATTTCTATTAGACCAGGAACAAAAAAAAACTAAAACGAAACTCACCACATCTGTCAAATGCATAGCTGTTTGAAGAAGATAGCACTGAGCAGCTCCACGCAACAAAATCTGGTGTGTAATCATAGTACACTGGAGGACATCTCTGCAAAGAAGAAAAATATGCACTGTAGAAAACACGCACTTAGGAATTTTAAACATTTGCTAATTATTAGCAATTTTCAGTGTATGAGGTTGTATTTAACATGCGTAATTCTACTAAGTATAACACAGTCACTGCCTGATCAGACAGCATACAATCTGGAACCAAGACTACTGCTATATGTACTTCCAAAAAAATGGTATTTACACTTGGATAAGCATATACCTGACAAGATAAAAAGCATGGAAGGGGGGAAAGCAGAACAAAACCAAAACTAAAGGAACAATCCCCATGATTACACCAGCTCAAACTGGTAATTTAATAATTGCATTTCTATCTGTAACAAATTTAGAAATAAAATGTTTGCCATCAAATTCTCACTCTAGCACAAAACTGCAAGAAAGCTTCAATGCTCTTTTACCAGCAGAGGTGTGTCTTTTGTTTTTCTTGTAAATTACTTTTATCCAGTGTTCCTTCAACCCCCATTACGATTTTATTTCAAAGGTCAAATTTGATTAAACTGGAATAATTACTGATTTTCAGTGGCTCTAGAAAGTGAAAGCTGACACTTAGGAAACATCAGTGTGATTAAGGACAATACACATGCCAAGAACTTTTACCTCGCCTTTTATTACAAGTCTTTCAGTTTTCAGTTTTGTGGGCTGTCCCCTGATATAGCCTCAACTGCCATTAAATAAGGTTTTAATGTCACTAGAAGAAAAGGAAGAAGTCTGATATATATCAGTTAGGAAGTATGGAAGACTAGGGAAACATGATGCCAAAAAAGCAGTGATGACAAAGGACTGAAATGCAAAACACTCATTTTTATAAGTCACACAGAGATATAAACACATTGGTTCTTAAATTGCTTTCCTCAGGGAATCAGACATAAAGGAGAGAGAGCATTCCGTTCCCACGCAAAACCATCACATCCTCTGAGAGGTAACAAACATGAACTAAACCCTGGCTCTCCAGATGTTCAGCACATTTCTTTACAAGAAGTCCGTAAGAGCAAAATGGAGCGTATATTTTACCTTAATGCACGAAGTCCTTCGGTGCCCAGTACTTTGCATGCAGGAATATATGCCAGAGCCATAGAAAGAAACAAAATGGGAACAGCACACCAATGTCTACTTGTCATCTTCTGAATAAATTTTAACAGGAAACTACCTTAAAATAAAAGTAAACAAAACAACAAATACAGAGTGATTTCTTTTTCTCCAATGCATTTAAACAGACCCCAGCAGGAAAGTGTTATGATCATTTCTGAAAATTAAAGGAAAAAAAAAGAATAATTTCCTAATTATTACAATGAAAAGAGTACATTCCTAGTAAGTCTGTAAGGCAAATAGGATAAGGAGATAACCAGAAATAAACCTGATTCTGGCTTTGGGGATCTGCACTAATCACCATATCACCATATTCAGTAATGGAATTTTAACTCTGATTTTTTAGAGTATTAGACTATGCCTTTTTTAAGCTGCTACTCAGCCTGTGTGATGGCAGACCAAAGCACACGGCAATTCCACCAGTCTAATGAATGCTGGCATGGCCAGAGCAAGCCCCAAGACGACACCACAGCTACAATTCGTAGCAGCAGGTCACCCAGTCTCAGGGTTGTTAATCACAGAAAACAAAACCAAAAACAAAACAAAAAGAAAGCGTAATTCTAAAGATTTTGCTCAGCACAGTACTGTCTGCACTGACAAATACAGAAAAAAGAATCTGTAAATACTGTTCACCTTCAGAACTTCAGAGTTTGTTTGGCTTTTTAATAAAAAAGTAAGTCTGCTTCAGTTTGCCCCTAAACCAATTTTGTAGCTTAATATTGCAGCATCCCTCAACGCCTCTGAAGACCTCCTTCTTCTGCAGAAACTTCATTGCCACAAGGAGAACTACTTGTTTTGTCTCTCTGAAGTAATGTAGAAAGACTGTGGTAAATGTTTACATGAGATACAGAAAATGGGTCCATAGTTTTTATTTGGTTTCCTTATTTAAAAAGATAAAGGTGAGATTAAAACATACCTTTTTCTTCCTCTGGAAGAAGCATGACATAAGTAGCCAAGAACTTCTGTAGCCTCATTCCTAAAGGAGGACAGGCTCCCATTAACTGACCTGGTGTCCTGTTGGGTGTTAAAACATCAAATACACAACTGGCACGTTAACAGCTGCAAGCAGAATTGCCCTTAAACAAAACCAAAGTGCAGTTCAGCGGTTAATTTGCTGCAGAGACAGAGACGGGAGGGCATCAGCTCGCGTCCCCCGCATAGCCCAGTATTCCAGCAGTGCCCAGCAAACGCACAGAAGATGGGGACAGTCACAACAGCATGACTCCCCCTGGCCACCTACAAGGACATGCAGGCGGCACACACTGGCATTCGAGCGCAGCCTCAAGTCAAGTTACTCAGGACCGAAAGCATCTTTAAGTGGGGCTCACAGTAAGAAACAGCACCGCCAGTTGATGCCCGTGCCTGCACCCACAGAACATCACGGCCCATGGGACAACATCAGGGCCACACAATGGGGATGTGACCAGTCTGACTTGGCAAACAGCAAAGACAAATTACCTACATCAAGCATGCTAGGGAGCAAGATTATAAAGTCAGTATAAATAAAACTACTGACCAGCACAGGAGGTTATAAGTAAAGACGGAACAAACACTCCATGAGACCAACAGGGCCAACCTGTGTCCCATGAGAAGTCTCAGAACCCTGGCTCTCAAGGATTAGCATCAGACAGACATGAGATTTTACAGTTTTCTCTTGTACAGCTTGACATTAACCACAACAACTTGGTACATTCTGGATGTACTCCAACATGCACCTTCCTGCACATATGCCACCACGTTTCACCAGAAATACAACAGTTAAGAGAGAAGATTACGACACATCAGTCCACCGCAGCTCTAACATACACGCCAAAACACTCCACCCCTGCTTCAGCTTCTGACTTTGCATCGGTGCATCCCCACACAAATCATACTGCAGCCAGCTGACGGAGATGAGACACAGGTAACTGCTGCGAGAGCCCAAAGAGGTCACGTTGGTCCTGTCACGTTTCGACGAAACAACCTATTTTGACCATGCTTTATCCAGATACCCAGAACCACCGAGTCCAAACTTCTCACCAGTTTGATGACAGTTGCATTCCCCTCTCCTACCCAAAAGCACATAAAGAGACAGCGTCAACTTTTCCAGCTGCCCAAGAAGGTCAGCCCATCAAGGCTACGCCAGCATCGTTCTGAATGGAGTTCCACATTGCTGGCTGAAGCATCCAAGCCATTTCATCTGGCACAATGCTGAGTGCATAAAGTGCATTCATACTCTCCAGGCAACTAACACAAAGGACTCAACGCCATCAGTACACTGAACGCACAGCAACTTGCAACTCCTCAAACTTTTATCTGTTCTTTATGTATTTGCACCAAGGGAGGCCACTGTAATCTGTCAACCTCAAATAGTCTCCTCTGAAAAAGTATTATTTTCCCAAAAGATAATCTGGCACTGTCAAAAAAACACTTGTCAGTTATGAATTGGCAACAATTAGAGCAGCCCCTTCTTTCCGCGTGGCAAGAAAATGAGAAGATAAAAAAATACTTCACCAAGTTATTCATTTATCATTTCTCACTTCATTTCCAAATTTATATTTCAACACCAGGTATAAAACAGGACCTTGAGGCATCCCTGTGTTCCTATTATTAGAGTAAAATTGAAACCACTTCATCTTACTCACAGCCACCCACCTTTCCCAAAAAACTCTTTACCTGTCAGGAGTTCAGCAACACCATTTGTTTATTAATGTGTCTTCCTTTATCCGCGACTTTACCCACATACTCTAACCAGTATTATTAGAATACTTTCCCCATAATTGAAACATTTAAAAAAAAAAAATCAGTGGTTTACCTGCTATAGAGGGAACTTTCTGAGAGGGCATCCATTAACGGTCCAATAATAAACTGATAAAAGGAAACAAGAACAATGGCTAAATGTACACTTGCAAGGCACTGTTACATAGAGGCTAACTAGACATTTTTCTCCAGAAAATGAGAAGATAAAAAAATACTAAGTCATTAATTTCTCATATCTCACTTCATTTCCAAATTAATATTTCAACACCAGGTATAAATTAGGACATTGAGGCATCCCTGTGTTGCATTCCTTACTAAAGTGTAGGCTGGTTAGAGAGTCAACCTACGTACAATACTAATCAGAAAAAAAATCAGAACTTTACACTCACAATATTTCCTCCCACACACAGAGTATTTTCAAATGTGGTTTTTAACGGGATACAGTAATATGCTGGTTATACTAGAGAGACATTCATCTCCTCTCAGGGTTATGTAGCAATGGATCTTCAAAATCTGTCCTTGAGTAGGGGACAACATGCACAGACTTGGAAGTCTGTTGACCAGGTTTATCCAAGACTCTGTTCAATCAATTAATATTAATCAGTAATTTGGAGAGGTTCAGGGGGCTCTGAAAATCTGAAGCATCCGTCACCCCTCTGAGTATTTCTCTTCTGATAACAAATCTCAATAAATTGGGAGCCGACTTTAATTACGGAACATTAGTTTGAAATACAGGAACGAATGACTGCACTCAAAACCACATTCCCTCTAGCATGGCCATTTTTCAAGTAATTATGTATTTGATGCCACTTATAAATACTGCTATCACTTGCACAGCTAAATAAGAGGGTATTTTTACAGAACATGTCTAATTCCAACACTACTGAGGCAATTAGTGTTAAGACGTATTACAAATTAGAGCATCTGTCTTTTCTGGCAAGTAACAGTAACAGCCTTACCTCCGCAAAACCAAGTGGATTTGGAAGATGCCTTGTTTCATAAAGCTCCAGAAAATGAAGAATGCCTTCCTTCGTCAATGTTTTATTCTCACTCTCAAACATCCGTTTATAAATGCACATGTGCCATGATGGGTGAAACAACCAACAACCTGTTACAAAAGCAAATTCTTCTAAACTGACACAGAAATGACAGTGACACATTAACACACTGACATTCTAGACAACATTGTAGTCAATTCACAGGACATTTCAAAAACATGATTATAGCTATCAGATTTGTAAAAATACCCTGTTCAATCTCCAATACAAGAAATTACTAACATGACTTTCAAAACTTACCCTCCAAATTCCAGAATGTGAAACCCACGTCCATTTCCCTGCAACTCTCCTCATACCAACATTGTATTCACCTGCAACACTGTCACATTAATAGTCTTCCCACTTTACAAATCTCTAACATCTTGCCTTACTTAATTAGATGTGCTCCGTTTTGCCCTACAGAAGATGACATTACACCCTTCAACATGCTGTCTCAGCATTTTATTTCCTCTCTCCCGCTTCCAACGAGCTGGAGTTTCCCCCCCCCTTTTACAAAGTTGTGCAGGTGACTTGGGTCATGTGAGCCACCCCAAGAATCTATGGCTTTGTTTTACTTTCATGTTAGCTGAAGTAAAGCAAAACATAGTGGGAAAGGACCATTTAGTCGGGTTTGCTGACAAAGTATTTCAAGATAACACAGTAAGCAATAAGCATATGCTAGGGTTTGTTCTTCTCTGAGCAAAGCAGCACTGCCTGTGCGCATTTGCCAGGCAACCTACGCGTGTAGCAGGGCCACCAAAACTGGAATAGCCACCCAGAAAACAGCTAATTGGAGAAATGAAACGTAACAAAAAGCCACTTCTAAAACAGCAGCAGAAAAAAAAAAGTGTGACTTAACTGCCTAATATTTAGGAGATGTTTCAGAAAAAGTCATCTCTTACCTTTGTCCCCCGATATACCATGCTCGTATAAACTGTTCAGTTTTGGTAATACTGGCTTTATGACATGGATCTGAAATGCAAATCAGATGTGATGTAAGTAGTCAGTCTGCACCTCAAACCTAGGAACTGGCACTTAGAATTTACTATCAACAGCATTCATATAAAAATTGACAATATAACTGTACTTGAAGAAACCTGCAAGGCCTGTGCAGCTGATCCCAGCACTTGGTATGGAACATTCAATCACAGCTTAGCGCTGAAGAAAAACTGATAGTTCCATGTTACCGTATTTTAAGGACGGTACTTGCTAATAACCAACCATTCTATCCACCAAAATTAGAACAGAACAGCACAAATCCCTACAATTAAACGTTTATGGTAAACACTATTTCTCTCAGTTATGGGACCATTACATACAAATAAGCTATAAAGAGGTGGTCACCACTAATAGCTGCCACCACAATACCACAGAGGTATGGAAGTCTCAGGCCAACCCTGGGGGTCACTGAGGGAATCTCTCTGCCGAGTACAGCAGGCGCCAAGTCAAACCCAGGCATTTCCACCCAAGGCCACAAGCACCTTCCCACACAGACCACACAGTCCGCTCAGAGGTTCATTCGCCAAAATGGGGCTGCGGCAGCTAAGGAACGGGCGACCCGCGGGCTCGCAATCAGCTGCCACCCCGGTTCTTCTCCCTCAGCCCGGTCCCCTGCTTCAAGCGGAATGACTTCAAGGACAGCGAGCTCCCAGCTTATCCTAAACGAATCACACGCGCTGCGCTTCGAACATTTAAAACTCCAGGTAAAAACATCCCTGTTAATACTTACCTGGGACCCCCCCACCCCCCGACTGAGGGCTTTACCCGGTGAGAAGCCCCGCGGCGGGCGCACCAGCACCAACGCCTCAGGCGGCCTCAGGCCTCCCCCGCCGCTCCCCTCAGGCGGCCTCA
>Ga0065711_1010391_pt1 | contig 10669 bp, 6 predicted proteins | sample Hoacrofraction12_FD_59098 | JGI IMG/M metagenome (GOLD analysis project Ga0065711, IMG submission 59098) | Hoatzin crop microbial communities from Cojedes, Venezuela - Epithelial fraction 12 v2 (version 2) | ecosystem: Host-associated > Birds > Digestive system > Esophagus > Crop | place...
AACATAAAAAACCCAGAAGAACTTTCCTGTGGCTTTGTTGCTGTGATAAATGTAGTGGGTTTCAGGGACTTCTGAAAGTCAGTCTTTAAAACTGGCCTGACACACAAAGTGCAAACACTGAGCTAATCGTGAAGAGCAAGTAAAATCACATTGTATTTGACTTCAAAAGGACTGGTAAACTCTACCCTGCTGGGACCCTGATGTATAAAGGAACATTGATGTTTCAGAATCAAAGTAGCCCGTGTAAATTCAGTCTTACATGTTATGTAACAGCTGAGGTTTTTAGGAGAATTATGACGTGAAAGCCTGATGGTTATTTAATAAACTGATCATTAATTACAATTCAACAATTTACTTCTGGAGTGAAATGAAGAGTAGCTTTTTAGCTCTTTTAATTTTAGTTGCAGCATCTGTCGCAAGCCTAAGTTTCTCTTCCGTGTTGCTGCGTTGATGCTGTATGCGTATTATTGGCAGTATTTTAGCACAGCTTGGTTGTTTATTTTGAGGGGGTGATATGTGCCCACTCCATAAGACACTGACCAGTGTGCTCAGGAGCAAATTATAGATCCATTCTAGCTGGTTTTGATCATGGTTACCTAGCTGTGGTTTTCCTTCGCCTCTACCACTTCCATTTAAATCGTGTAATTGTAGAGGAAGGCACAAGTTGTTATACCAGCATTATAAAAAGATGATTTTCTATGTCATTTATGATTAAATTTGCTCAGAAGCTCTGCTGTGGCTGGTGGAGGGATCCATCAGTAGTTAGCCAGATCTCCAATCAAAAGCTTCAGATAAGGTACCAACTACTTAAATTTTGGGACCACCTATCAATGACGCATCTGCCGTGTGCTGTGGCAGCAACTTGGAAGTTGTTGCTCTGAAGTGAGAAGTAGGCTCGCACGCTCAAAATGTTTGAACTTTTGAATTGCCTCCATTTCTGCAGCAGCCGCTGACTGAATCAATAAAAAAGAATGGGCTTTTCATATGTTCACTTTCCAAGGCGTGGATGTCCTGTCCTGAAAGGAAGATTGTGAGAACAGGTGCAAGTGGTGTAGTACCTGAGCTGCTAGATGATAAAAAAATTAGCAATAATCCAAAACATTACAAGGGAGATCAATTAAAAAGGAAAGAAATTTAGTATTATTCTGTTGAACCAAAACCAGAACATCTTACTTCAGTTCTTCCTAAAGATCTTAGTTTTCCAAGAATAATTAATCCCAGATTTTGTAGTGAAGAACTGAGCTTCTTGTTGTCCAGAGGTATGAATAAAAATTTACATTGCCTGAAGGGGCAAACAAATTCAGTATAATGATGCTCCAGGTTTGATGGTAGTTCCTGCAGTCATTTTCTCCTGTGGCCATTAGCGGAATAAAATCAAACAGGTTCCTCTTACCTGAGCCTGTGGTACAAGGCAGCGTTCACAGCAAACAGTGCTAGGTATTGGTAAGGGTAGTCTTGGGAAAATTTTTGCCATTTCTTTTCAGGTGGAAAATCAGATATTTCCCCCCCTAACCTTTAGACAGTGTTGATTTGCTGAGTTTTGGGGGAAGCCCTGGTTTCACAGACACATCAACAAAGAAAAAAAGTTTGCACAAGATGTGCATTGTGCCTGTTTACCAGTGTTGATGCAGAGAACAGTGTTCCAGTGTTGCCTTGTCTAAACATAGGTTTTCATTGTTCTCCTTCTTTTATAAGGGAGCTTAAGGGAGCGGTGTATCAGCTGATACAGCAGAATAAAAGCTTTCATGTACACAGGTTATGAATACTAGTACTAAAGCCACTGCTTTGTTGCCCACGTGTGAAGTCCTGATATCAGCCTGCGCGTCTGGTACACACAGTGCAGCGTGATGGCCGGCGGGCTGGTCTGTAGGTGACACAAACACCAGCAGGGATCTTCAGCTGTGTCACATGAAGAACCAGTTGTTTGTCCTGTGAAAGTCTGTGGAGTTACAGGAGCTTTCACCAAAGGATTTTGCAGTGAAGGAAATGTAAAGAAAACTTTCCCATAAAGGCTGAGAGTTTGCTGTGGGAATTAGTGCTGACAAGTACCTTTCATGTAGCTGTAGTTTGAACAAGCAAAAAAGAGCTCTTTCCAAAATATTAGCATAAATCGGGGGCTTTAAGCTTAGTTAGGTCATGTATGTTGTAAAATAAATTGCAGCAGGGAAAAAGTTTCCACCTTCTTTTTAATTGTATTTGTACAACTTTTTATACAGTAATTATGTGTTTTGCTCTGAACATCAAGATATACTGGGAAGTAAATGGTATAGGCTGAGTCTGAATGTTAAATGTGAGCAATGTTTAAAAAGCAATTAGCGCAGAGAGGTGTACTGGGTGATAAATGGGGGAGGAGGCAAGCAATTGAAAGTGAAATGATCCTGCTGCAACAGTTTAATGTTCAAGAGATGCGGTAGGGAAGCGACTCATGCGTCACCTGAATTTCTGCTGGGCTTTTGCACGAGGCAAATCCTGTGGCAGCGCAGCGTGTGTACGCGAGGCTTCAGCTGGCAGCTTTGGCTTTCCCCATGGCTTTACTTTGCCCACGGTATTGACGAGTGTTTCATTACATAAACACCATTTACTAAATACAACATAACTTTAATTATGACAAGTTTAGGTTTTACTGTCGTTTTGGAAGACGTTACAGAAGCAAGACTTCTGTCCATCTAACTTTTGCTCCTAGAGGACCTTTATGTAGCACCCAGATAGCTGTATGATTTACAACTGGGGCACGTGTTCGACAGTAAACACGCTGGAACTCTGAAGAGGTTGCAGCAGTGCTATCATGTTATCTAAGGAGCCTTTTGAGTACTAATCAACTTTAAAAACTTTCTTTGTGTGCAGATCTCTTGTCTGTGCTGGTGTATCTGACTGCTGGTCACATTACTGAGGACAAGTGTACAGCAGGAGAGAACAGACTCGGTGGCTTGCATTTAGTTACATCTTTCAAGCAAGCGTTTCCTTTCCTTCCAGAAACAACAGACAAAACCTGAAGTAACAGAATTTGTGAAGTGAGTTTAGGGAGATGCAGTGAGTGATGAGTCACTACTTCAGTTTCTGTATTTTTAAAATGTTTATTTTGTCTGTAACCTAAAACTCTTCCCAAATGTTGGGACAGTTTTAATCCTTTCTTGTGATTTACCAAAGTTGGGGAGAGTAAGTTATGATACTGATTCAACTGGCCAAAAGAAATACAGAAAATTATGTTTCCATCCTGTTTTGAAAATTCATTTCTTTAAAGACCTTTCAGATCTTTAACCTTCTAACTCTTATGAGTGCAGTAGAAATTATTTAATGTGCAAAGCAGCAATATTTTGAAATAAGAGTAATTTTTTAAAGTGTCCCTGCAGTTACTGTATTTAAAAGTTCGTATATGGAAATAATTCAGAGCATTTTTTCTTACTTGATGGGCTGTGCTATATTTTGTTCTGCAAAAAATGCAGAGCTGTAGCTGTACCTTCTGAGCGCTAGGCTTGGGCGAATTTTGTGTTCGTGAGGGTTTGCTAATGTGCTTTTTACAGGTAAATTCTCCTTGCAAGAACACTGTGTGCCACCAAAAAGCGTTTTTGCTGGCACAGCTGCATTAACTGACTAGATTACATCTTCAGATGCATCACCAGATACAAACTGACACGCAGTGGCTCTGTGTCACGCTGGAGCAGCGCTCCTGCACCCGGTCTGAGTGCCTGCTGGGACCTGGCTCCTGGTCCCTTGAGAGCGTGGCATGGTGTGCGCCAGGACCATGCCCCAGCCCCGCTGCTCGCTGCTCACCCTCTTCCATCTGAAGGTGACGCGGACACGTCCCTGGCCAGTGGTGGGCCGGGATCCTGCTGCACCGGCATGGGCGGCAGCCGGTGCGCCAGCTGTACCTGGGCAAGAAGCCAGAATTGGTGAGGATATTGATGTATTATTTATCCTGATTAAAACTGGAAAATTTCTTAGCGTTGTTACTGCTGAACAGCTTTGTGGTTGTGTAGATAAGACTGCCCATTGGGGAAGAATTGCCACTATTAAAGCGTTTGAGAGCACAATGATAGTATCAGCGCTTAGCAAAATTCTGTAGCTATCGATTAGAACGCACCTGTGGTGGAAAGATTTTACTGGGAAGGATTGTTTATTCTGGCACACTGCTGCACACCTTGCCCGTGTTTGTATCGTTTATTGGCTCTTTGCTGTCTCTCAAAAAAAGCTACTCCAGACCACTGTTGGTATTGCTGAAAATGGAGCAGAACTTTGAAACCAAAAGGCTGTCTGGTTTTCAAGTTCCAGTAGTCATTGAGGAGGGCAGAAAATCGATGCTGCCAGTGGCAAAGCACCAAACAAGCAGGGCGAATAAGGCTCAGAAAAGGAGGTTACAGGGATTCTCTGTGCCATTAGTTATGGTGGTTTTTATTTAGGAACAAAGACTATCCACATTTGTAACCAGTTGCTTGTAATGTAGATCACTTCTATTTTCAGTAATACTCAAACACATTGTGAGTTGGAGTTTGTTTAATATAATTAGTTTAAATATAGGCATAAAGGAATAGGGTTTGGGGTTGATTTTTTTTTTCAAATCTTTTGTTTCTTAAAAAATTGCTTATGTCAAATAAGTTTAAAAATGTTTTGTTTTATATTGCCAGTTTGAAGTGCAGATCAAGTCAGCGTTGCAGCAGCCACCGTGTATAGATGTATGATGAACATCTTTTTGTAAATATCAGTCGATACATCTGAGTTTTATGGAATGTAACATAAAAGGCATGTTCCTTGCCAAAACTTCCTTTGTACTAGGCTTCTCTCTAATGTAATTTCCATCAGTTAAAGAATAAAGAGAGCATGTTTTGGGGCCTGTTTTGCTTGGCAGTGCACAAAGAAAAAGAAGGGGGGAGGGAGGGTTGAGAGTATTATTTCTCAGCTACTTCACACAAAGAAATACTGTACTGCTTTCAGAAGTCTCTTAGTACAAATGCCTCCTGTCACAGGCGATCAGTGTTACGCCATTTTGACACAGCTGTATGGGATACTGCAGTGTGTTAAAAAATTGTTGTCTTGGACTCAGTACAAGAGGGCTGGAACTGGGCAAGAGCCCTAGGTCTGATTTTCCATACTCGTATGGGTGCTAATTGTGGAGTGAGCGTCATTTCAGTGAGTAGCTGTTGGGAAACGGCGCTGTGTGACACAGTGCGCTGCAAGGACGGGGCTCACCTAGTGCCCAGCTGCGTGGAGAGGGGCTGGCTTGGAAGGGCTGTGGCTGGCTCTCGTCAGGTCTGCGCAGTCACGCATGCTGTCTTGCAGGAAGGAATAAGAAGCATGCTCCATCGCTTGCACAGCACTCACGTTGACTTGGCCTTCTGATTTTGTCAGCATGTGTCTGTCATAATCCTGATCATTTAAAATCTGCTTGGTTGTTCTTTCCCGAGTTTGAACTTAAATGCAACAACTTGGTTGAATGCTCTGTCTTAAAAGGGATCCAAACAATGTGACATGGCTGGATGTTTTGGGGACTTCATGTTTCAAGCCTTTATACCCATAGCAATAGGTGTCCTACCGGTGTGTTATCCCATCCTGAAAAGTTTGACAGTAGGACACTGGGTGCGTGGCTGTGTCTTCTGCAAGCAGAAGTGTTTTCTGCCAGTTCTCTGTACTGAGGGCCAAGGTTTGACTGGGAAAAAGACCTGAACCCTCACATCAGAGGAGTGGGGAGGGAAGAAGCCAGAGAGCTGCAAACTCTGCCTAGAGTGGGCAGCGCTGCTGCCAACGAGGGAATGGCCCTGGCAGCCAGCGGTTAGCCTGGTTCGGCAGCTGCCTGGAGAGGTCGGGAGGAGAGACTCCATGCTGCGTGCCTGGGCTGCGCTGAAGGGGTTCTGCTGGCATAGCCCCGCGCAGGGAGAAGGCAGAAGGTAAAGAGCTGAAGTTCCCTGTGGTTGTTAGCATAAAGATATGCATGCAGACATGCTTCATGCTTGTTATACGTATATCCCCGTTGCCCTCTTTCAAATGATCTGTGTAATACTGAGAATGAGATAACAGTAAATAGAATTATCAGCCTACTTTGTAACTGTCAATAAAAAAAAAGTCTCCATTTTCTGTTGTGTGCGCACATTTGGTTATCAGATGTTTCCTGCAGTCCTGCTGCTTGCTGCTCTGTGTATGTGTCTCCTTTTGGGACTAGCATGTGAATTTTCTCTCCTAATTACAGTCTTGCACTGCTTAAACTAGTTTAGTAATTACGAGAGTGGCCATTACTTCATTAATGTGTAAGAAGAAAGTAAGATACAACTCCTTGACTTGTGCTGGTCACAAGTACTTTGAAGGTAGGTGACTTTATTCCCACACTTAGAATTTAAATACGCTGTCTTTTTTATGCTTGAAACATCAAGCTTCCTCATTAGTGGACTGGCTGTGAGAACATCCTCTAGATCTGGCTCGTTGACTTAAAACAGAAACTGAAAATTTTATCAGACTTATTTGTGTTATACCAAATTTCCTAAGATATCTTAGTGTCCTTATATTTTTCAATTTTCATGAAAGTGCTTCGTTTAAAATTTTAGTTTTAAGAGTTGGTTTCTTGATGTTGTCTCAGTACTGCAGCCTGTTCTATTTGTAGCGTGTCTCCGGTACATGGCCCAGTACAGCATGCTATCATATTGGGGGGGAGAGGATGCTTGGAGATTTGAGAGAAGGCAGAGGCCTGTCTGTGCTTTTTCATGTTTGGGCTTTTTAGTTGATTTCTAACTCATTGCTTTTTAATAAGTGTGAGCCATTCAACGCTAGTTTTGTTTTTCTGTTCTTGGAGTTGGGGAAACACATCAATATTTGTGATTTAACACGTTTTGAAACAGAGTTGGCATATTTCTTTGCTAGTATATTCTAGCAAAATTGCATAGGCATTGCTTGATGAAAACAACTAATTTTGGCTCTGGGTGTCGGTTTTATTCACAGTGAGTAGGGAAATCCCGATGTGCAAATGAAGGGTGCTCTGTATTTGCATAAACTGTTTTCTATTTTGGTCTTTAAGTCTGGTAATTCCTTGCTGTTTTGTTTATTGCAGGCATTCATATGTGGTCAGTTTAAGTTTCCTTCAGTAGTCTCTGAGGTTTTCCAGGTTCTTTTGGGTGCTTACTCTTGCATTTCCCTTTAAAAGAATCGTCTGTCCCTCTATAGATAATTTTGCAGCTTTGCTCTTACTGCAAGGTCACAAATTCTGTACCTTCAAGTGAACTGTAACTTTGTGTTTAGCGTGGGTCAGGTTAGAACTTCATTGGCCTTCAAAGGTGGTTTCATGCTTTTACTTTCACAGGAAAGGTGCGCTGGCTGTTTCAGTGCGAGTACACGGTGTTCCTTTGTATTTGCAGTTGGTGTGAATGTAGGCTACTGCTAACACAGGAAGAAGAAACGTTTTTATCGATATTTATATAAGGTGTGTGGTTTATTTTTCCCCATTCGATGTGTTGTTAAATAATAACCGCTATAGCTCAGTGTTATTTCTAGGTAACGTTATAAAAGTACACACGTCACTTGAAGGACTAGGGCTTTTTTTCCCTAAACTGTTGCATGGAGAGCACTGTGCGGTGTGCAGTGTGTTAGGCTGCAGCAGTGAAAAACATGTTCTCTGGGTGGAAAGAGAGAGATGTATGACACTCTGGTGACAGGCACATAATTAGTTCTGCGGAAGGGAAAGAGAGTTACGGTTTGTGGTCATCGATGTATTAAAATAGGTTTGTGTTATTTCCTTGAACAGATGTAGAAAGCTTTCACCAAACCGAAGTAGTCCTGGTGGTGTGTTTTTCCGTGGCTTGGGTAGAGCAGCCCGCAGTCTGAGGGCAGAAGGGGACGGCTGCAAGTTACCTGCTCATGGCCCAAGAAACAGCTGCTTGCTCCTGCCTATCGTGTAGCCTTGGCTTTGGTCTGCCTGGTACTCAGCTGAGATGTGGGGGGCTTGGGGGCCTTCCGCCTCCCGAGGCGAGCAGCTCCCCTGCACAGGCTGGGCCTGGCTTTGCTGAAAAGGAGAGAGGTGAATGGTGGAAGAGCAAAGGCAGCCTCCATCCGACCAACCGACGCGAGGTCAGCTGGGTGCTGCAGTCAGACAGAACGCCTTCCTCGGACTGATTCGAAGCACAGCCCGCGGGGCGAGGGAGAGGTTTGTGACGAGCAGATCAGCTCATCCCATCAAGGTCTCTCGTGCTCTCCTGTGTTGTTTTGGTTTGTCTGTAAGGAAGGTGGCTCGTAAGCACGGCCCAGCCGGGGCGATGCAGTGTGGCCCTCCGCCGTGCGCGGCCCACCGGTTGCCATGGCAATAGAAAGCCTCCCCAGCCGCGGGCTGAACCGCTCCATTGCCATGTCTCCGCTGGGAAATGGCTCCAGCGGCAGGGACGGCTCAGCCTGCTGGGGAGCAGAGCTACCTGGGAGTATCTCACCTGTGACTGACACGTACTGACCCGACCCGATGCGATCGTGGATGGTAGGATGAGGGGTTTTATTTTTAGACAGAAAGGGCATGACGGCCTATTGAAGTGTATCTCTGCTCTCGTGTGGAAAAACAGACATTTCTGGTGTACTGTGTTCCTTCTGCTGAGCGGGGACGCTTCCCCTCACCTGCTCCCACATGAGAGCAAGAGTACCACATCAGACTGTCATAGATAGATCAGTCAAATCCTGTATTTAGTCATCTTTCTCTTGCTTGGTAGGTTACATTTCAGTACGCCATCAGCAAGTATAAAGACAATTCTTACGTAAGTCGCTTTAATTGAGTTTGCCGTCTTTAATATCCCATTCTGATCTCATTTACTGCTCTTCAACCTCACTGTCTTCAGCAGAATGATTTCTGATATCCAGGATGATAGGATGATAAGAGAGGCTCACATCCTTAATGCCCCAGTGCTGCAGCGAGGGAAGGAGCCGGGAGCACTCTCTTGCATGTTGCTGTTTTCACAGTATGGCCTTTCTGTCAGAGAATAATCCTGGTCCTCACATGATGCAAAATCTGTTGATTAGAAGGGAAACTGATCGCTCTTTCTGTCTGCCGACAAAACATGTCCCAAGTTTCAAAGCTGTTGTATTCCCTCACTCTCTCTGCACACATAAGAATTTCATATTATTAAGTTTTTAGACCATGGCCTGTATTTTTATAACCCTTTTTTTACCTCATTTGGCCTGCTGTGTGTGCTGCCACAGTATAAAAAGCAAGCAATGAAGGGAATCTTCAGTAGGGTGTGTTTGAAAAGCTTTTATAATAGTTTATTTTAAATCCTTGCCTCTGTGTGCCTAAAATGTAATTAAAGCAAGAGCTGCATTGCAAATGATGCTAATTCTGAAAATACATTAAGTATATATCATCAAATTTTTTATTTCTGAAGGCCCTAATTTTGTAAAAAATCCTGGAAAGTTTTGCAAATAGAAGCCTGGTTGCACTGTAAATAGTGCAAAAGTATTTTAGTAACTGTAGTACTAATGAGCAGAACTTTTTTTTTTCCCCCCTTCAGATTTTTTTAAATGGCATTAGTATTCCAAACAGCAAAATCCCTGGCTGGAGAATTGTAGAAACGATGATTGCTCATTAGCAAATAGAATACAGATGTTCTGTTCATTTTGCCTGAGTGCTTCACATAAACACCTTGGGGAGTGACTGGCACAGAGTACAAAACTTGATAGCATAACAGTGTGCTAAACACTTCGGGGCTGGCAACAGAAGCCGAAGCATACCATGTAATTTTGTAAAATTTCATGTAATTTTTAATCATTTGTAGTGTTTGTGTAATGCAAGAACCTTCATGTGGGAAGTGCGGGTGGTGTGTGTCTACAGGGCTGTAATCAACACCAGAAACTAGAGTTGGGTCAACTTTGTGGAGGTCTGTTCATGTCATTTTGGTTGACTTTCTACCTTCAGCTTACAAAGGAGCAAACTTCCGTCCCACTCCAGATCTGTGAATCTTGTATCTGTTGTACATTTTTGTATTTGCCTGACCAGTTTCCCAGAATTTCTTGGGCCTCTGAGGCAGCATCTTTTGGTTCTTTTCTCATACATCTTCAGATGGTGTTACCAGGTAAGAAATTTGTTGTTCTTCCTCTCCCCTTCTTCCATTCCTCCATCCTCACCCCCCAACAATAATACCAGTTACTTTTATTTATATATTTATTTTAATCCTGCAGGTGCCATGACTGTTTTCGAGCACATATTAAATAAGGACTGGCACTGTAAGGCACCATTAGGGACTTCCTGATAGTTGTGTGCTAGTGGCTGTGGGGTTTTACATCCCAGCATGATGCTGCTGAATTCACAGTTCTCTGTCGATGCCTGCAGTGGAGGAGCTGAAAGGGGAGATGCCCCTGCTCTGCTGGAGCAGCCAAGTGAGTTAACCTTCTCTGTATCCCTAGGTCTTGGACGCTGCTCCTTGCAGAATTTTGGAAGAGAGAGAGTTCCCTTTTAGTGAAGATGCAGGAATTCTTTGGTTTTTAAATCCCACCTAAGAAATGCTGAATCTCATTCATGCAATTGGGTGGACTTTTAAAGAAAGGGGATTCCTAGCTGTGATTTTACTCTGGCCTCTGGCCATGATGTGTGTTGTACTGGTTTAGTTGCCAGGGCCAGACTGGGAAGAAGCTGAATGATCTTTGAAAGTTTTAAAATGCATTTATTTGTTAAAGAATATGTTGATTCCAGTGGGTTCTTCTTTTTTTTTTTTTTTTTTTT
>Ga0065711_1050758_pt1 | contig 10669 bp, 6 predicted proteins | sample Hoacrofraction12_FD_59098 | JGI IMG/M metagenome (GOLD analysis project Ga0065711, IMG submission 59098) | Hoatzin crop microbial communities from Cojedes, Venezuela - Epithelial fraction 12 v2 (version 2) | ecosystem: Host-associated > Birds > Digestive system > Esophagus > Crop | place...
GGGGGGTGGGGGGTGGGTGGTTTGTTTTTATTAGAAAAAGGGCATATTGAGGATCATGGGGTGGTTCTGTCCAAAGAAATTCTAAGAGGGTTTCTATTAATGTATTAAAAGTGGACCCCAGCTCCAAAATGCCGGTATCCATACCACAGCAACAAAATCAGTGGAGATCCCTATCAACGGTCTCTGCAAACACCCCATGAGAAAACTCCCAATCAGCTGGCTATGAACAGTTAACCTGGAAAACCCTCTAAGGAGGTGTTCTCATTGCTTAGCGTCACATGTAGCATGATGGGGTCTCACAGAAAGATGAGGACACACCCACAGCGTAATTAAGTAATTATTTTAAAAAACCTCAAGAGCCTTCATTTCTTTTGCTTCAGAAAAAGACCACCTTCTACCAAATCAAATTCTCAGTACAAAAAGGAAAGAAAAAGACTGTCAAAGATGTCACATAGCACAAAGCTAACAAGAAACATATGAAAATTGAATTTTCTTGTAGACCTAAAGGTAGAATTAAGAAGCACGGAAATCTCTTCACTAAGTAAATTGCCACTGGGTGGACAGCACAGCAAGATGAAGAGCTGCTTATGAGCCACAAGCATAAAGTTGAGAACGTCATGGTATTTTATTTATTGGCTGGTCCCATGTTGCCTTCCCAAATTCCAGCTAACAAATTCTTTAACAAAAAGCAAAAAATCCATTAATTTTTTTTTCCTGTTGCTACCTTCCCATTCAATTGATTTCCTAGTTACAAGCAGGAATGCTACGTGGTTGAGAAAAGAAAAAAGGAATAGGTGAGTCCATGAATGAAAGACAATACAGTTTTCAAACCAAGGCATGCACGGCACCTTTCTGGTTTGAACTGCAAGATCTATATGACTCTCCCCTAAATAAAGTGATACCACGCATTTCCAGACTACAAAGGCACATAACTTGAGTAATTGAACCTGCATATACAGTCTTGTGGTCACACTTTGACCAGCACACCTGTTCTTACACAGTACCACATAGGATTTGCAGGACAGAGTCTGGCCTTTTTCCTATTTACCTGACTGATCCACGAAAAAAAGTTACACAGTGATAAGGGGTTTTGCCCATTTTAGACTTCTTTTGGAAACTAGTATTCTCCTCTCGTTATGAAAAATAAAATCAAAGCTTTTCCTTAGATTCTGAATTAAAACAAAATAGATCACTCTACAGTTAGAAGTATTGATCTGATAAGATTGAAGGCACATATTTACTGGTAAGGCAACTTAATCAGTTTCTATAAGCAAAAAGTAAACTCCTAACCAATGCGGCAGGGCACACAATGTGTGTAAGTGTGTATAGTCTCAGAGATTAACTTTGATGAATAATTAACTTATTAGTAGCTGTACTGCAGAAGTGATGAAAGAAATCAAAGCAATACAGTTATACACAAGTATATGTATATCAGGATACTGATACTTAGTATGGAATACACACATATTGCATTTCAATAATTATTAGTAGAAAAAAATGAGATCAGCTATATAAAAGTCTAATTACATTCTTAAACAAATTATGAGATATTAAAAAGGTTACTGGAATACCTTTGAAGCTATATGAGGAATAAGAAGTAACATAAACCCTTTGGAATCTCTCCAGTTAATTAAACACCAAAAAAAATTAATATTTGTAGCTAGTCAAGAAAAAGGCCTTCCTTCAAGGCCATAAAAACACCAAGCAAAAATACAGCCTATACTTCTCTTTATACAGATGATCATAAAGGGTTAAACTCTGCCTCCAAACTCTCCCCAAGCAACCAAAGTGTGCAAGCAAAGGTAAAATTAGATGCAGAGTTTGTTCCTGCAGCGTAGACATTCGCTCAACTACGTTTGGTCGTAATGCCTCTATGCCACCAGACATCAGTGCTCTTTTCTTTTTAGCAGAAAAAAAAACATCCAAGGAGACATGCTCCTTGCCCTCAGGAGTCTAAAGACCTGAGAGAGAAAACAGACAAGGAACAGAAGAACCACAGGATCACAACAGAGAGCTGTTCCCCTTCCACATATCTCCTTTGCAAGTCTATAAAAGTTCAGAAGGCTTAAGTAATTTCATATTGGAAAAAATAAACAGAAGAGCTGCAATTTAAATAAGCTCATAATAAAATAAGGACACAGCTATATTGCACCTGCAACTTCTTCACAGATCTATATTGGTCATTAACTCTGTCAGTGCCCAAACACCTGTGACAGCTCAGACATTGCCCAAGTTATTTTCAGAGCTGGAGCAGCCTAAAGAGCATGTTAAATTATCCTTTCATATTCAATTTCCTAACTCAATGGCACAGGTAAAAAGAAACCATCTGTGTGTCTATTTTGCATCATCTAATTTGCATTCTATTAACACAATTAATATTGTATAGGAATTTCAACCAAAGTATTTTTGGTTCTTCTAGCTGGCAACACTCCAATTTGTAGACCTCGAGATAATTTCAAACACTAAATGAATCCAAGGTCACTTCAGGAGCCAGCTAAACCAGGAAAAACACCCACATGTTTGTTGTGAAATGACAGGTCGCTTGAATCCTAACAAGATTATATCAACAGCCAGTTACATTTTTTTGTCTGAATACAAGAATCAAATCACTCAAGTGAACATTATAACACTAATGAAAAAAATACTGTTGAGAATGAAACAGGTTCTTTTTAATCATGTTTCTACTTTTGGTAACACCGCATGTTAAGAAGCAATTAAAGTAGCTATAACATTGTTGGGGATTTTTGTTCTGTTCTTGCAATGACACACTTTGCTTCAGAAGCAAATCCAATAAACCATCTGAAATTATCTTTGAAATTATGTTTGTAACAGTTAGTTAAAACTACAGAAACATAATAGTTTCACTAACATTATTTGTTTTTTGGCATCTAGAGGGAACCTTTCTTTTCTACACTCACACAAGGAGATTGATGTTAGCCTCTGATTAATTCAGAGCATCAGGTCCTCACTCCTGCTTATTAAATGTGCTGCTTCAAACACTAGAAAGCAACTCCCCATAAACTTGTGCTATCCCTTTCCCATGATAGTTATCACATAATAGTAAGGATTGGAAGGAACTTCTGGGAATCATCCAGTCCAATCCCCCTGCCACATCAGGGTCACCTACAGCAGGCTGCACAGCACCTCATCCACGCAGGTCTGGAATATCTCCAGAGGAGGAGACTCCACAGCCTCCCTGTGCAGCCTGTTCCAGGGCTCTGTCACCCTCAAAGTCAAGAAGTTTTGTCGTGTTCAGATGGAACTGCAGCCCGTGCAGGTCTTGCTGAATGGCAGCACAGCTGTCTGGTGTGTCAGCCACTCCTCTCAGCTTTGTGTCATCAGCAAACTTGCTGATGGTACACTCTGTCCCTCCATCCAGGTCACTGACCAATAAGTTGAACAAGACTGGGCCAAGTACAGACCCCCTGGGGAACACCACTAGCTACAGGCCCCCAACTAGACTCTGCACCATAGATTTAGCAACAAATAGAAGGCCAATTTATTGCCTGGGCTACACATACATACAGTACATAGTAGGAATGCACTGTGATATGTCCTGCAGTCCTGGTCTCCTCAGTGCCTTTACCAGGTCTCCTGGGGTGCACAACAGCTCCCACCCAACTCAGGTGCCCAAACATCCATAGGGAGGAATCCCAAATACTGAGAAGCACGGAGCAGGATGAAGCAAGGCACCCTCTGGGAGCACAACTGCAGGGCAGCACCAGGTGACTGCGCATGCCACAGGGGAGAGGCTCAACCATAATTCATTCAGTTTGTTGCATGTATCAGACATTTATTTGGTACTTCAAGGCATTCATCTGCAGTTAACAGGCAGTCACCTCCCTTCAAGTATTAACCGGGCCACTCACAGGTTAGCTTTCAGATATCATTGCATTTAGTCCAACAAGACTAAAAATCAAGCCTTGCCATTCAACTCCATTTCTTTCTTTATAGCCCTCCCCCATGCTACCATGACACTAAAAAAATAGAAATCACCAGGGTACTGGAACTATTACCTATGCATAACTAATAAATTTAATTCCTTTTGTGTTTTCCATCATTTACGCTGAAAGCTGTTTTCTGAAAGATCATCTCATTCCATTTGAGCGTTACAGTTTCAGGCCATTCAGCCTGAACTCAGCTCCTGACAGGCAGTGGGTGCCAGCCCAGCAGGCAGCTTCTGCTGCACAACTGCTTACTCTCAAGAACACTGAAATACATGCCACCAGAACAGAAACGAGACCTGCAGCTGATGCAGCTGTCAATGATTCCGTGCTCACAGCTCAAACTAACCTCAAACCTTCTTCCACTATTAGTTATTTAGTTATTTATAAAAAATTACTTTTTTCCTAATTGCTTTCATAGACCAAATACTCCTTTCATATTTCCTACAGTGATACACACTTTGGGGAGAGTTTCAGGATTTTGATTATCATTCATCATCATTTTTAACATAGAAATATTAACTATAGATGAGTAAGAGGAAAACAGCTAACATCCTGCCACCATAACAACTTGCCCAGGAGTACACACCCAGCAACTCACAGAATTATCAGCCACTGCATAGAACTGAAGACATGGCAGAGCATGGACAAGTTCACAGCTACGCAGTAACCATTAACATTTAATGTGGAAGAGTGACAAAATGGCGTGCATGAAGCCCTGTTAGCGTTAGTCAATGGCAAATGTATTGCTAGAGATGTGATAATTTTGCAAGCCATTATGCTACAAGTGGCTTTTTTAAAACGACTATTCCACTGAGAGAATTGCTCAGCTCAGTGAAATTGCCAAAAAGTTCTAGTTTGAGAAAAGTCATATTACTTTTTAGATCACATTTGAGTTGCTGTAAAGTAAATAACCTACTAAGGAAGAAAGAACAGTATGCTGGGCTTAGAGGAACCTGCTGTTAGCTGAAACACCACCTGTGTTACAGTAATAAACCATAAAGAGGAGAGAACATCTCTGCTTGCTGTTTAACCTGACAAATTAATTGAAAAGGTCTACCGTGGACATACCAGTATTGTACAAGTCAGACTTCTTGCTTTATCAGTCACACTACATCCCCTTCATATCAGCCATTTCCATTTGTGGAAGAGGTAGAGCCAGGTGAACTGTTTTACTAGGATCCAGGCCACTGCCTGCATTTCAGTAAGCCTGGAAGAGATTAACTGAGTAGATGAAAGAAGGACGAGCAGGTTCTGTCATCTTCAGGGACAGCAGAGTTACTGAAGAGGCTTACAGACCAGGGCATGGCATCCCTGCAGGAGAGTCAGGAGGAAGAGCTGCACAGTCCCAGCCCCAAAACCCTGAGCTGGAATCATTCTGGGGCTGTTAAAAAGTGTCATTTAGAGTCTATTAAAGAACCTTTTATAATCCCATTTACCACTGATAATACCTTTTTAGCCTTCGTGGTTTAGCCCAACTACTTAAAAAAGGCATGCATTAAGGAATCATATTTTAGGCAAAACAAGGTTAAAATCTGGTGCCAAAAAGGAGAAAGAGCAATTTCCCTTTTATGAACAGTAGATTACATTTAGAGGCAATCAATTTAACTCTACTGAGCCCTCCAAAGCTCGCTCAAGTAATTATGGTTGGGATAGGAAGTATCCTTCTGCACTTCAGGCTGATGGGTTCAAATCAGCCTTCCGATGGATAAATTAATCTCTTCAGATATCTGATTTTTTTTTTTAATTGATGCTCATTCCACTGTTTTCCACTGTTTGGACTTACAGCTAATCAGAGTTCATCTTCCTCACTTTCTCATGAGGACTTTTTCCCCAAAAGCTATTTGTTGTCCTGTCTTTGTTTATGCAAATAAGCCTGGCTTTGGACAAAGTACTTTCAAATGTCAGAATAATAAAAGGGTCTCTGGGTAACAGGGAGTTGAATGCTTGCAAAAAAAGGATGATGTGTGCAGCTGGAGTGCTAGAGAAAAAGAAATTTGAAAGGAGGGAGAGTTGAAGGCCAGTGTCTCTGTAGTTATTTCGATAGCCTGAAGCCTAGATATACCATCTTACCATCCCCTCAGTCTCCCACACAGAAATTTTTTTTTATTCATTTATTTTAAACATAAAGCTACTATTCAGGTCAGTCAGGATGATTTGGATTATAAATGGTTTGAAGTAGCAACTCTGTGTTAGATTGTGTCCAGGCACAGAAGAAGAATCAAGACTGACATCTGAGGTAGAGCTGAAGGAGAATTTCTCCAAATGTGTATCAATTGTAATAACTGCAAGAAGAAATAAGTCTTCAGTCGGCTTGATTTCTTTTTCCTGAACGTTCAGATGACCCATATATAAATGTGTCCAGCAAAGTGTGTACTGTGTCCTTGAGTGACATTTTGCCTCTGTCCCAGATATTTGAGATTACATTTAGCACTCCAGAACAGCTCACGAAGGCACGCTCTACTGACTACAAACTGCAAGGCATTCTCTCTTCATTAGCAATGTGATCCTTTCCAGATAGTCAGAGGGGACTTTGTTAGTGCACACAGCAATGATTATTTTAGCTAATTAATTTTAGCTGAGATGCTCAAGCTGATAATTTCTAAAGTTGTGCATCTGTGAGTTGGGATGTGCTTCCCCATCAGAGATTCATTTATTCTGAGAAGGCTTGCCCCAAAGAGTAAATCCCTATTAGTTTTTCCCCCCCCTTTCCACTAGCACTGGTACGAGTCTTGGGGCATTAAGGTATCATGTCACCCATCCCTAGACCCACAGTTAAATTATCATCTCATAGTTAATCCCTTGCAATGCAGCTACTCCCATCTCCTCACCAAACCTATCAATAGCATGCCTGCAGCCATTCTGCATCAACAAAGATGGTTTTTTTCAAGATCAGCCTGCTTAGATGGGATAATTTAAAGCCTCATTCATTATTTTGTGTTTTACTTATCCATGTGAAACATTTCAATCAGTAAATTGCATTTTGATGGAAGAGAAAGATGGTTCTTTCATTCACACAAAGTTGTATATGTCATGGATCTATATATTTTTCCATTGTTTCTGTAATGTTACAAATTATCTAGCTCCATTAAAGTTGAATATAAATTTCATATCTGCATAACTGAAAATTGCTGAATTGTGGCCAGTTCACTACCAGAAGGAAACATACCTTCCAGTACTACAAAGCTCAACCCAATTATTCTTTGTTGGAAGAACAAACAAGAGCAACTGCTTCTATAGCAGGTACTTTCTGACAGTGCTTTTTAGCTATATTTCTTACTACAAACACTAGTTCTATAAAGCTCCTTCTGGCCACCTTTTTGTCTCGGAGAATCACCAGCTTCCCTGAGATCTCTTTGCACGCAGCTATAGAAAGTATCTCACTTCCTAAAGACCCTTTCCCAGCCTTCTTATATTTTTATTACTGGCTTGGAATATTTGGGTATATGTTTATCTTATATTTCTAAGACAGGTATGGAAAAATAGAAGTGCTATGTTGACTTGTGAAATGGTAGTCAAAATGATTACAACTATCTGTCCTGTCTCTGAAATACATAAAAAAGCATTAAAAATTTACATTTTTTCTAACCTTGTAGCTGTTGTCAAAGCCCTGTTCCAGAACCTTGTTCAGCTTCTGTCTTCCTGTCAAGCTTAATGCAACTACTCAGATACTTTGAGGTAACAATTCAACAAGACATACAAGATGCTTGCATTTAGAGTATGGCTTTTCGTAATAACAGAAGGCAAAGAAAATAACACACATAACTATTCAGAATCAGCATAGAATAGGTTAAAGATTAGTTCAGTAAATAACTGTTTAATACACATCCCAACTTTACCATTAATATTTAAATAAAATTGATTACTGCATGTGAAGATAACAGATAAAAAACACATTGCCCTGTAAAAGGAAAGTTCTGATCTATAACTATCTCCGTCTGTTCAAAAACCCACAAGACAAATCAACTTTAAATGACATCCTCGCTACCAAGTAACTTCCTGACCATGACAAAAGACCCACCACCTCAGGTTTATAACGGCTTTATCCAGAAACCATCCTGTGATGCAAAACAGAGAATTATTACACTGCTGAGGCACATTTATATGCCTTATTTGTGCACGGAATAACTGTGATTGCATCTGTAATTTGGGTAATTGTGCATGCACAACTGGCCAGCTGCATGCAGAATCACCCAACTTGCACATGTTGTCTTAATTGCCACTTGAATTATGACATTTTACAGTTATGTGCATGCAAATATAAGCAGAAAAAGACTCATTTGGTAAACAAAGCACTTTTCACTGGTTTTCAGTCCTTCCTAATCAGTCACAGTACTTGAGGCCATTTTTGCTGACACTTGAAACAGTAGATGTATCCTGAATTTGGTACTCAAGAAGCTTCTCCCAACCTTATGTAAGCATGGTTCAGTACTTGAAAACAGAGTAATACAACACGGCTAGAACTTCAAAGCAAGTCACCTGTCAAAGCACATAGAGGTAAACTTCTACCACATATCACTTGCAGCCACTCTGGGTGCTGAATATTCATTGATAATGAAAACAGGTATGTTCATTCCTTTGGAGTTCTATGAAATTTCATCCACTGGTCTCCAAGTGAAACAAATACTAGAGGTAAAAGCAGTGAAGGGGCACCCAGGAATACCACAGAAGTGAAGCTAATATAGTTAATTAAAATTATCTGGTTTGGAGGATCTCAATTATGCTGAAGACTAAACAAGCAGAGCTGGATCTCCTACTTCAGCAAAGAAGTTTGCAACTCAAGAGAAGGATAAGAAGAGTTTTAGGCTTAGCACTTTCAGGCTGTTCCAGTAACGTGCAGACTCAATGAAGTAAAGCAGCCTTAAAGACTACCTGTTAAGAAGCATAATATCAGGATTCGCTTTGTCTAGCAAACTTAGCTCTCAGATATACTGCACCTGGAATAGGAAATATTGGAATTCAAAAAGGTTTCCTGCACAGCTGAACAGAATTGGCCAGAAGGGATTAAGAAAACAAAAAAATCAGGCATATGGCCTGGTCTTCACAATGAAAATAAACCATTTCATTGACTAAACAACTGAAACGTCAAAAAATTACTATGTTTGCTAATTAGTCAGTTATCAGTTGTGAAGGAATAAGGAAAGGAAAGAGTCATAAACAACTCTTCATCAGTATTCCAAACTAGATTACCAAATATACTCCAGTGATCATTTCTCATGTCAACAGCTAGGAACCAACCTTCAAACAGTCACGCAAGTAAAAGAGTTAGGTTTGGAGGTTCCCCCCCAGGAACTGCAGGTAGCAAACAGAAGTTTTGTTATTTATTATAAGTCATCCAAGACTAAGTCACACATATACCTCAGAACAGAGTATACAAATAAGGCTTTCAGCAGGTTGCAGGTGAGAATTAGTCAGATTTGTTAGGGTAAAAACCCTATAGTTGCAATTAATAAACACTGACACATTTCAGTATAAAGATGTTACATAGTATATGAATTTTTAAAATAATCATTTTATAAAGCCATATAGTTTAATTCTCATGTGAGACATAATCCTATCTTTATTCGTTATACGTTACACACAGGTAGTTGAAGAACAAAGTTTCAGGCTCTGGCAGTCATCTGCCAAAAAAATGTGGGGTACTCAGGCAAAGACACAGTATTCAGTTCTAAACAAGAAGTGTTTCTTACTCAAAACTTCCCACAGGAAAAAACATCAGTCAAGATTCCATACACTTGAAATAATCTAATCTAAACTGCGGTTTCTTCCTCTCTTGCATTTCTCAGGTTTTGTTTAGCCTTGCTTTAAATGCAAGTTTTTTTTCCTATTGAGTCATGGTACACTGATGTATTTTATTAATGTTGCTAGTAACCATCAGAACAAATAACTTTCTGTACTGTTCGGTATAGCCAAGATCTAGCAGGGACACAGCAAATTTCAGCCCACGATAAGGCTGGGTCTGTATCTCTGAAGGTTATAGCTACATTCTCCATCTTTTTGAATAAAAAGACTTTGGTTATCTGCAGTTCCAGGAAGCTCGGTAAACTCTTTGTGGCAGGGGTAAAAACCCTTAGACAAAATTCTTTCATCACCTTCTGTCTTTCAAGAAGAAAAAGCCTGCATTTACCTAAAAGCATGACCCTGGAGTTTTGTTTTTAAGCCACAAACTGGGGGACAGTAGGTTTCAACTTTCCTCTTCTCAGGGATTGGAGATTAAAGATATATTTCACATCCCACTGAGATATTACAGCCTGCACTCTTTCAGGCAAAATATTGCTGATAGTTTAAGGTGAAATTATATCACCTTAAACTTTCTTCTCTGGACAAGAGCATACAGTTCTGTAGCACTTCACACTGTTTTTATAAATGTTTTTTGTTACACTACAAAAGCAGGAATTGCTACATTATTTTTACCTTTGCCCCCTGCCCCAACTTCCACATAATCCCATTTTTAAGTTTCATGACTGTCAGTTACTCCAAACATCCCTTGATTTTATGGCTTGCAGAAGCCATCGTAATCATAGGCCTTCTAATGTCCTGCCTTCAGCCAACCTTGCCACTGCCTATTTAGCAATTTTGTGCTGACAAGACAGTATCTTAGTTTAGCAAAGGCAGATGATCACCATCACCACCAACCCCAACCCAACCCATCTCACAAAATATTTAAACATTTACTTACATAGCAAGCTCTAGAAGCTAAACAAAGAGAAGCAAATGGGGGGGGG
>Ga0065711_1050759_pt1 | contig 10669 bp, 6 predicted proteins | sample Hoacrofraction12_FD_59098 | JGI IMG/M metagenome (GOLD analysis project Ga0065711, IMG submission 59098) | Hoatzin crop microbial communities from Cojedes, Venezuela - Epithelial fraction 12 v2 (version 2) | ecosystem: Host-associated > Birds > Digestive system > Esophagus > Crop | place...
TCCCTCTGAGGGTGACGGAGCCCTGGCCCAGGCTGCCCAGGGAGGCTGTGGAGTCTCCTTCTCTGGAGATATTCCAGACCCGCCTGGACAAGGTCCTGTGCAGCCTGCTGTAGGTGACCCTGCTTCTGCAGGGGGGTTGGACTGGATGACCCACAGAGGTCCCTTCTAACCCCTACTATTCTGTGATTCTGTGATTCTGTGATTCTGTGATCCCCATGTCTGTCCCTCCCCAGGCGAGCCGGGGGACGTGCACCCCGCTGCAGACCCGCGCCCGGCAGCAGCGCGGGGAGCAGAGGCTGCGGCAGGCGCCTGCCCACTGCTCCCAGTATGGCGACTGCAGGCAAAGGGAAGAAGAGTGTCTCCATGTCCTTTACGAGTGTGACGTTGGAAAGGGACAGCCGGACTGCGGGGTCGTCCCCAGAAGCTGTGTCCCTGCCCAAAGGCGCCTTCCCAGCGCCCCGGCCCTGCCTGAGCTGCGGCTAACCGGGAGCGTGGGCGGTTTGGGGTACAGCAGGGTCAGGCACGTGCACCTTGTCTCCCATCCAGTGTCTTGGGCGTGCTTGGTTTGGTCCTTTTCTGGAGCATCCTCCCCCAAACCGGGTCCTTGCCCGAGCAGGAACGCAGGGTTTTGCAGCGGGACCTGCTGGGGGAGATGGGGCCCAGGGACACCCCCATGAGCCAATGCCCCCCCTTGCTCACCACTGGGCTCAGGGACCACCCTGCCAGTGCCTGGAAACGCAGCTGCAAGGCCGGGAGAGCGGCGTTCGCGTTTCCAGTTGGCACCAGCTCTGCCTTTCCCTTCCCCGCGCCGTCCCGCAGCGCGTCGGCATTGCTCCTTGCCTGGACGACAACTGCCTGCTGACGGCCGTCTCTCCATTAGGGCTCCGGACAGAAACCCGGAGAAGGATGTGCTGATAAGAACGTCGAAAAAGGGGTTGTTTTTTTTTCCTCCCCCCACTTTTTCTTTTCTTCCAGATGACAAGTCATTCTCTGCAGTGGTTTTATTGACAGTAAATCCACCGGCAGCGGCAGGGCTGCGTGCAGGGAGGGATGGGGCTTCAGGCCGGAGCGGATGCGCACGGGGACCTACTTGCAAGCCCTTGCTTTCCACCCAGTGGAAAACCCCAATGAAGAGGTTCTGCATCTCCAACCCACCCTGGCTGGACAGGAGGTTTCCTGGGGGTCTCGGGGGTCCCCCGAACGCCCCAGGACCCTTTCCTGCGGGAGCCGGGGAGGAGGAGACTTCCGCACCGCTGGCCCCTGGCCAGGAAGGATGCAGCTGCATCCTTGGAGTCGAGTGGAGCGTGGGGAGCATCAGCACTTCCGCGTTATTTTTTGGGGGAACCACGTGAGGGTTGTGTTGATTTCTGCTGGGAGAGACCCAGCTGAGGGCTGTGGGATGGGAGAGGAGCTGATAATCAGCCCCAGGTGATAACTGATAGCAGGAAGACACCAGGCACCAGGGCTTAAAGGGGACCCCTGAGTGCTGGGCAGTGGGGTGTGAGGAGCCGTTGTAGCTGTGTCCTTCTTAAGCAAAATGAGTGCTTTGTCCCACTTCAGATCCAGTAGCCAGTGCTCCCCTATGGGATGCTCACAGCTTCAATTAGTGTGGAAAAAAAAGTAATTAAGGCAAGGTGCTGCAATGCTGAGGCTCCCAGTGCAGGCTCCAGCAGACGGGCAGGCACCGGCGTGTCTTTGGAACACCTCAGGAGCTTGGGCCAAGCTTGGGCTTGGGCTTTGGAACACCTCAGGAGCTTGGGCTTTTTTCTCACCTTCTGAGCAATGTTTGTCCCTGCTCTGCCATATGCACCTCTGTCACGGAAACAAACTTCCAACCTGCTTCTTGGAAGAGCATCCCCAGGGCAAGGATAGGTTTGCAAGGATGGGTAAGAGATGCTTTTCCATGCTTTTTTTGTGGTTTTTCCATGCTTTTTTTGGGTTATGCCCTGCTATCGCTCCCTCTGTCAAGGCAGCTCTGGCTTGCAAATTGCTTCTTTATCTGCATGCGCTGCCCAGCTGCTGTACAGGAGGCAATTTAATTCATAATGGTCTATTAAGTACTGTGGGTGCTGGAGGTGCTGAGCACCACCGCTTCCCTTCCCAGGCTGTGACGGCTCTGGGTGTGACTGGCCCTGCAGTCTCCAGGATCGCATTGTGTGTTTAAGGTGAGAGTTTTAATTGAAAGGCCACCGATGTGGCATGCCACAAAGCCCTTTCTGCTCGCTGCCGGGGCCACTGAGGTGGTGCTCTGGTGTTCAGCTGCTCGCTGGGAGGACGGTGCCGTTGTTTGCTCTGTGCCTGGTGTTGCTCTAACCCTTGACATCGGTGGGTTTGGCAAGGCTGGTGCGGTGTCCAGCCACCTCGTCCCACCCAGGCCAGAAATTTTACAGGAGGGACAAAAAATTCAAGCCCTGCTCGAACCTGGGCTGAGTGACATGTAAAATATCTTCAGAGCCGATCTCTGCTAATGGGTTGCAAATTGCTTCCATCAGCTCCGGTATTACAGATTGCTCATCTGAAATTGCTTCCAGGAGCCCATTTTGGGGCCAAACACTTCCTAGCTTGGGGAAATAACCATCAGCATCATTAGCAACAGTAAATTGTATTCAAATGAGGCACTATGGGACCTTACTAGGACTTTTTGCATGTGTCTTCCTCGGTGGTGGGGTAGCTCCGGCTGTTGCACCTGCATGGGTCTGGGTACCACTGCTCCCGGTCCCCGTTAGCTGTCCCCATCGCTCTGGGCTACTTCTCGAGGCGTCGCTTTGCTCCAGCTCTGAACTAAGAGAAGCTCCCTCCACATAGGTGCTGGTAGAGGTCCAGGGCTTCCTAATTCATGAGCACGTCGTTAATTATCTGCTGGAAGCCAAAGCCTCAGCATCTTGGTGAGACTAATGAGGCTATTAGCAGAGCTGCTTCTTGCTATTGCTGGCTTTGGCTGGCCCAGAGCACGTTGCCATCCGGGGTCGGCAAACAGAGGAAGACATATAAGCCTTGGGTTGCATTTTTTGGATCTTATTTGCTCTTGCCATTTAAGCCATGCCTGACCATTTCTGAGACCTTTCCAAAGGAAACCACTGTATCTAAATCCTGAGAAACGAGAACGCAGTGCGAGCAGCTCGGTGATGCTGTGGGATTTCTAAATCAAGCACGTCCCTGTCACCCAAGTGGTAGCAGATGCCAAGGGTCAAAGACAGCCTGGGCGGAGGGTCGAGCCGCAGCGCCCGGAGCTGCTCCTCGCAGGAGTTACCGACAGGGTTGTCCTGAGTAAAAACGCAACTGTTTAAAATCAGCAGCTTGCCTGCTTCCCGGCTCTGAGCTGCTGGGTCACTCGCCCCCGTGCAGAGTGTCTCCGTCTGATTTATGCCGTGTTGTGCTGTGCTCTCGCTTGCACCCGCTTGGCTCTCCCGGCGCGAGGAGCAGCCAGTCCATTAAACACTGAGTCATCCTCAGCGGCATTTAATTTTGTGAGGGACAGCAGTTTAGATAATTAAAGGCCTCCGTGGCCAAAGCTGGCGGCAGTGGACAGCAGGGCTGATGGGGAAGGCGAGGACACCCGGCAACACCAATTAATCGGGTGCCACACCGTAGCGGCGAGGCCCCGGCAGAGAAGCAGCTCCCGTCTCCCACCTTCCCCTCTCCCACTTGTGTTTCAGGGTGTTTTTTAACCTTTTCCTGCCTCAGACGAGGACTTCCTTGGTCAGGTGAGTGCAATGATGCTCTGTGCTATTTCTGCCCGGATTAACCACGTCCTGATGGGATCTCCCGTGGGCAGATATGCTGTCTGGAGGCCCTGGCTTATTAAAAGGACAAGCTGTTCAGGGAGCTGGTAATAAAGCCATGAAAGCTTTTATGAACCAGAGTTGAAGGCACTAATATCGCTGTGCTCTGCGTGGGTGAGAAATTAGACAAGAGTTCCTCCGTGCTGATCATTTTTTTTTTTTTTCCCTCCCCCCTATTCATCTTTCTCAACAATTATCTTTTATTTTGATATCTTTCTATTTAAACCTTCAGAACCCTGGGATAAAAAGGCGGTTGAACCGCTTAACAACCAGGCACCTCGCAGCGCGGGTGTGGGGGGCCTGGAGACACAGAGAGCCATAGGGAAGGTGGCTCGGGCTCTCCTGGGGTTTCAGCAGTGGAAACCATCCCCAAGGGCCAGGAGATGAACTTCTCAGGGCCCATCTCCTGCAGGGAAGCAGGTGTGTCTCCTGACCAGCAGCCTCGGGAAGAGCCGTATCGCTGCGTCTATGTAGCGCCGGCATTGCACACCTGAGTCTGAATATCTGGGATTTTCTCCTCTTGCTGCTCATTGCTCTCGGATCCGAGTGCCCTTCACCTGCTTCGGGGCAGCCGTGTTTTTTACAGCCCCTTTGGGGCTTTGTCTTCTCTTTTGCCACCCCAGAAACCTTGCGATCGATCAGCTGCAGCTTTCCGGAGTTGTGAGCGGCACATCACAAACCAAAGGCGGATGGAAACCCGGTGGAAAGTCACTGAGCTGAGCGTGCAGCTTCATTAGCTCAAGCAATTAGCGTGAGGCAATGCAAAACCACTGGCTACTGCTCAACAGCTGTTGTGAAACACTTTCCCCATGCACCAATTCCACCTTGACTGGCTCCTGCCATCCTCACGGTGTTCAGAAAAAGCCTCTCATCTGGGACACGGACAGCCCAGGGGCTGGTCCCCTGGCCTGGAGGGTCTGAGGATGCCCAGGCTGGACAGGACCCATATCTGGAAGTGTGGGGCAGAGACCAAACAAGCTCCTTTCACAGGATGCTGGGCTGTGGCTGGGTCAAGCAGGGATCTGTGCAGCTGCTTGCAGTCCTACAGCGCTGCCCGAGGCCATCCCTCCTGGTTCCTTGCTCTCTTCGCTGCTCTGATCTCCGTATCAGAAGCTGGAGCTGCTTTGGAGCTACGTGAGCAGAAACGCCGCGTGCCATCGGTAGCCACGCCGGTGTTCCCGCAGATGCATCCAGCAAAGGCAAACTGCAGTCCCAGGCCACGAGCGGGTGCCGACATAGCGTGCGTGCACACAGAGGTGAGACGCTGGGATGTGTGGTGTGGGGTGCAGGGCAACAGGATCCCCCCAGCTCCTCCCTGGGTGCAGATCCAGCCCAGTCCCCCGCGCTGCGCCGCTCACCCGATACCATTTCTCTGCCCGCGCTACCCTGGCTTTGCTAGCGGCTGCTTGTCCCCGTGTCCTTGTCACTGCCACGGAGCCGGTTCAGATCACATTTTCTTTTATTCCCTCTGACACTGGTTGTGGTCACAACAAAACGCATCTCATTAAGGAAACGCTGAGGCTAGCTGGGAGGGGAAATGGATCCCCCCATCTGGTAAGTGCCAGGTCGGGGCAGCGGCACACGCTCGCCGTGGCCCCGAGCGCTGGGGAGCGGTGATGGAGAAGGCAGCTCGTGTGTCTTGGGTGTGCAAACACGCTCCGGCAGCCTGAGCGATCGCGCAGGAGCCGAAGGGTTAACACCGCCGGCGTGCAAACATCCTCCAAATGGCACCGATGGGAGCAGCGAGCCTCTCCGCTCTCTGAAAGCTGGCAAACAAATTAAAGCAATGTTGCAACTAACGCGTTTCTTTGCAGCAGAGAGGAGGAAAAGCACCGCTCAAAGGCTGAGGAGACAAAGGCGGTGCAGATGGGTGCTGGGGGACCCGGCGAGCGCCACGTGCTCTGCGCTGCTTTGCTCGGAGCGAAGCTGAGATTTGCTGCTACAGCTCTGTGAGAGCGGCTGGAATAACCTGGGGAGGATCTGTGGGAACTGCATCGAGTCCAAAGGGGGGAACCTGCCTGGGAAGGGCTGTGGCTAGGGGTTACTCCGGTGTTGCTGTTCCTTGGTGCCCGTGTCCCGCTTCTCCAGGAGGAATTGTGTTGTGCAGAGAGGGAATACAGCACTATATGCTCCAGGCGTATATATCAGTGCGTCTTCTTCCCAGCAACCGCCTGACATGCAGCAGTCTGGCATCTTCAAAAATGGGGTCCCACTTGGCTTCTTGTGCTCTTATTTGCCTTGAAGAGAAATGAAACGGGGAGATGCAAATCCCCTAAAGCAATATAACGAAGCTGGGGGCTGCGGTGGGCCTGGCGGAGCCAGGTCTGGGGCTGGTGGGTGGCTGGAGGAGGAGGGTGGTTGGCATCAGTTTGGTGTGTGGTGAAAGGGCTGGTGGGGCTGGGCTGCCTGGACCCGCAGCCACTGGCAGAGGGCTGCTGCTGGTGCCCGGCGCGGCCTTAGCGTTGTCCCTCGTTTACAGAAATGACATGTTTCTCTCACGATAAACAGGGGGGTTTGCTACCCTCCCTTGGCAGCCAAGCCCGTGCAAGGAGCAGATGGAGCCCATCTTGAACGTGCAATCTCAGCAAAAGCGAAGCCAATAAGTGAGTTAATTACCAGCACGTTATGTGAGAGCTGGGGATTCCCAGGGGACGGTGGAGATGAAGCAGTCCTTTGCTCGCCACCCGCAGCTGCAGGAGCCGCACGTGCCGGAGGGGCCAGGGGACCCGGCTGGTCGCTGCGGGAGCTGAGCTGCCCTCCCTGGGGATGGCTTGCCTGCAAAAACCCTCGGTGGACCAACCCGGAGCTCTGCAGATATTATTGAGGTCGTATCCGTCCTTTCCCTGTGGTTTTCCTGGCTGTGTCTCTTGAGGCGTATTCATGGGGCGGCTGCGAAGTGCCAAGCAGTATCTGCTCTCTGCAAGACAGTTGCATCCCTGACTCTGAAAATACGAATGACTCTGAAACCCGAGGGCAGAGAATCGTTTGCCTTTGTCTCACTGCTGAGCAAAATTGGGAGAGAAAGAGTAGCAGCTCCTCTACTCCCTGGTTTAAAAGTGAATTTTAACTGGGCTTCAAAGACCTCTGGTGCCTTTGGGCCAGCTTTGCCGTGTCCCTCCAGCCATGCAATGCCTGACCAGCGACACGAAGGACTTCCCAGTGGAAATGCCTGCCTGGAGGCAGCGTGCTCGGCTCTGGCAGCCGGAGGATGTGGATGTGCTGGTTTGCCTTCCTTGGTGCTTCTGCTCTGCTTCCCATCAGCTGAGCTAATAAAGTTTGGACTTGTTAAATCCACAGATGGTTTCAAACTCGATTGCCCTGGGCTGGCTCAAAGCTCCTGTCCACCCCTCCCCTTGCGTATCTGCCGGGGAGATAAGGATGGCAGTGGCTTTAATTCCTCACTTTTGCATCGGCTGCCGATTCTCCTGCTCGCTCACCCTTGATAAATATTGCACAAAGCTTTGGCTGCCAACGTGCTGGAGATAAAGGTCCAGTCCCGCCAGATCTCCTTCCTCGGTGCCTTTTGTCTCGTTCTGTGTTCAATTTGTTAAACAACCCACCTGCCGCAAGAAAGGCTCTTCCCGTCTCTGCTTTGGATTATTGCTAAACCTGAGTGAGCTCCCTCCTCCCCGCACCCAGCTCTGGGTGGGAACTGAGGACTAAAAAAAGACGCTGTCATTTCCAGGCCTCGAATTGCCATTGATTGAGGGATCGATAGCAGAGCTTGCCTTGGCTCAGCGCTCTCCGGGGCCTGGCAGCATCCTCGTCGTTGGCGTAGTGTGGGTGCCGAGGTGCTGCCGTGTCCTCCACGAGCCCGTCCCCAGGAGCAGAGCCCAAACCAGTGTTTGTGGACACTCCTGTGCAGTAAACCTACAAACGAGAGAGCACCAAAGGCTCTGGTTGGGTTTAGCCTTGCTAAAAATCTTCTTTCCACCCCTGCGGCCAGGCTGGATGAGCACAGTTTGGGGTGCCAAGAGAAGGGCCAGTGTTTGGGAGGCATCGCCGGGAGCTGTGCTGCATCTTGCCCACTCACCATGTCTGGGTTTGCTGGAACTGGCTCTCCCAGCTCCGAAATCCTCCAGGAGCTGAAAGCTGCTACCTGACAATGCACAAATGTCTTAGGGAGAGCGCAACAGCGATGGGAGCTGCTCAGCTGTGTGATGGGGAGCAAGCGTGACGTGCACAGGGAGGATGCCCAGCACTGATGGTCTCCGTGAGACCATGCAGACAGAAGTCCCGATGCTGGAGCAGTGTGTGAGCGTTGCTCCTCACCAAGACTCAAATTTCAGGGCTGCTGGAGGTGAGAGGTCAGGCAGAGCCTATCCATTGGGGTGGGGAGGAAGAAAGAGAGGAGGGAAGGTCTCAAAGCAACCTTATTGCTGTGTATAGATCTGGTTGGTGGCATCTGTTAGAGCTGATATCCCAACTTTGCATCCTCTCATGCAGCATCCTGAGTGTCACCTCTCTTATGAGATCAAATTTAAAAAGAGATGAGTGATGCTCAGATCTGGAAGTGTTTGAGCTCAAATATGGCATGTGTGCCTGTTATTCGTGCTGTCCTGCTGGAAGAGCAGCTGTCCTGGGCAGCTTCAGATGCTATTTAGCTCACAGGTCTCTGGATTCCCCAGTCTGGGGGTGGCTCTGACAACACCGTTTGATCACTATCACTTCTAAATCCATAAGAAATGTCATCTAAAGTGCAACAAATAACGTTCTGATTATCTGCTGGATCCTAATGCTACTCCCTGGAGATAACAAGCTGCAATTTTCCCCCTGGGCTATACAATAATCGCCCCAATTACTCCCAAGCAGTGGTTATTAAACTCATGGCACTGCTTTCATTTACAAAGCAAAAATAATTAAGCAGGTGTCTATGTTCACCGTGTGGCTGGGGGTGACCGGGGTTCTTTCTGCTTTGTTCTGGGCGGCTATGGAAAACCTCCATGGCTTTTCCTCTCTGTGTGGCACAGTTCTGTCAAGAAGAGTACAGAGGAGCCGCCGGATGATCGACCAAATAAAATGCAGTTGGTGTCTGTTAATGCTGGGGTTGGTATCCCAGAGGATGTAACCTCTATCCAACTATAACATCAGAGGGATTTAGGGAGACAGCATGGTTAGCGGAGCTGGAATGTGATGGGCATGTGAAATCACACCCTAGGCCCTTGCAGGAGTTGATGCGCTGGTTTGGTTTAGTTGAATCGGTGTCGGGTATTGCCCAGGGTGTGCAGGACATGGGTGGCCTGTCCCAGCACAGCCCGTGACAGCGTTGTACCCCTGCTCCGTCAGCCTCCGGCTTCCCCTTACCTTGTCCCAGGGCAAACCTGCGGAGAGAGCTGCACCGCAGCTGAGATTTGCACGTTGCTGCTGTGTGTCCGGACACACACGTGTGCTTGCTCCCCACGCACGCAGCCAACACGCGTGGGCTTGCTTGGACAGCAAGGCTCCCAGTTCCTGCACACGAGCAGCAGCGAAAGCGGGGAGAGGGATGACCGGGACGGAGGGAAGCAGTGCTGGTGAATTATGCATGACACAGGGAGGAGAGCCGTTATCTGCACGGACAAGGGCCCGCGCCAGGCAGCCCAGCTCTCGGCTGTACCTGTACCATGCTTTTGCCCCCGCTTTATCTCCGCTCCCAGCTTGTAATTCAACCCAAATATCAGAGAAAGCTGGAAGATTAATTTTCTCTGTTTGCATGGCAAAGGAGAGGGGACGCGCTCTCACTCCAGACTCCCAGCTGCTTAATCCGCCGCCAAGGCCTGCGGAAGGAAAAGGCAAAAATTTATCAGCGTTGGCAAGTTGCTGGCGTGGGGAGGGGTGTTCGGACCTGGTGGCTGCGCTCAGCCCGGGGCTGCCCGCCGGCCCCTCGCGAGCAGGTCGCGGGCTCTCGCAGCAGGGCTCTGCGTGCTTGTGAGCGTGCAGTTTTGGGGGGGGCACTAGGAGAATGCAAAACCTTCCCCCCGACCCAGTGTTAGGGCCTGAAGGAATGTGTGGGGCTCCGGAGAGCCGGAGTCGCTCCCTGCCCTCCCACCGAGCGTGACCTGCGTGTCCTTCCAGCGTGGGAGTGTTCACGGCTACGAGTTGCTCAAATATTTAAGAGATGACAACTGTATTGATACAAAAACTAGATAAAGATCCCTTGAGTTTAAAGCAGGAAACATCAGCTCAGCTTTTATTTTCCAGCCTTCTCCCTTAGCTTACTCCCTGACTTAAATGAAATCATAAATATCAGCCCACAGAGGTCCTTTGTCACCGCACGCAGCTCCCGGCGACAAGAGGTCATTCATTAAAAGCCAGATGAAGGCAATAGAGACTCCCATTGTTTTTTAACGAGTTCAGGATAAGGCCGTGGCTTCTCTGCTGACACTAACGCACCGTTTCGCTATGAGGAGCAGAGAGGATGGACCGCGTGTCGCTGCAGACGGGTTTGGCTGATCCCATCCAAGTGCTCTTTACCCCAACGCCAGTCATCGCTGGAGGAATTATCCCGGCTTCACGCAGGCAGCAGACCACCGATAAACCCGGGCTGTCGTTCGGGCCAGCGGCACAAACCCGGCTCCTTTGGCCCTCTCCTTGCAGACCGCACGGGCGATGCGCCGAGCAATATTTGCACAGCCGAGCGTTGGCTGAGGCCCCGCAGCTCCCACTCCCACCCAACGGCATGAGCGTGATGCCATCTGCCGGCTTGTGGCTCGGGCCAGGCGTGAGAAATTGGAAATTAATTCCCCAAAATGTCCAGCTTCCTCCGGCTAAACCCAGGCTGCTCTCCCTGCTCAGCCTGCCGGGTGTTTCCCTCACACTTCTGAACCATTCCTTTTCGAAACCTGTGCTTTATTAACGCATCAAGAGAAATGCACCCAAGATAATTTTTTCTGCCTTTTCCCCCCCCC
>Ga0065711_1050760_pt1 | contig 10669 bp, 10 predicted proteins | sample Hoacrofraction12_FD_59098 | JGI IMG/M metagenome (GOLD analysis project Ga0065711, IMG submission 59098) | Hoatzin crop microbial communities from Cojedes, Venezuela - Epithelial fraction 12 v2 (version 2) | ecosystem: Host-associated > Birds > Digestive system > Esophagus > Crop | place...
AGCAACCTGGTCTGGTGGAAGATGTCCCTGCTCATGGCAGGGGGGTTGGAACCAGATGATCTTTAAGGTCCCTTCCAACCCAAACCATTCCATGATTCTATGATAACACAATTTTTACTTATGATTTGGGGGTGTTGGTGGTTTCTTACGACACAGGACCATGCGGAGAGACGGGGAAAGCCCCTTTTGCACCCAGGGATGCCAGGCAGGGCCAAAGGCATCACAGACAGCACAGCCACCCACGCGTCCCTCCCAGGCTCATCTGGGACACACCAGCATGCCTTGGATGCTCACTGCTGGCTCGGGTCGCCCCAAGGGCATCACGCTGTCAGCTGTAGGTAGGATGCATGTGTTTGCGGTGCTTATGAGAGTCCTCACTCCGTCCACAAAACAAAAAGCTCTTTTTCATTATTTTTTGTTGATTTCAGGGGTTGTGTTTTTTTTTTTGTTTGTTTTGCAAGACTGCTTCTGCAGGGCCAGTTGCTGGAGAGGTGCAGCACAGCACCCACGCCTGCCACCCATGTGGCAACCCGCTCCTTTGGACAGACAGATCACTAAAAGTCAAACTCAAATTAGCTCTAATTAAAGGCTCTCCACTCAGTGGATTGAAAAAAACACCCCCAAAATTGACCTCAACACCACTTCCTTCACTGAAACAAGCCCCATTTCTCATGTGGGTCCACCTGAGCCACCTGCTCAAAAGATCAGCAACCCAATTTTACCAAATTTTAGGAAAACAAGCAAAAGCCGTGAGAGACCACCTGGCTCCAGGTGCTGCTAGATGCTGGGGAAAACAACACACTGTTTTAAAAGATTAAGAGAAACATCCTCCAGGAGAGCTGGTCGGGAAGTCCAGAAGACTTGCCTACAAGTATCCATGCGATTTGGGTTGGCTCATTCTCCGGAGCATCTGCTCGCTGTATTTTCAGAGGCATGGGCACGCGCCAGGAAACAGCTTGTGTTTACTCCATCTCTGGGAGTCCACCATCCCGATGGGTCACCTGATCAACCCCATTCCTGCAGCTACCACCCACATTTTTGTGCTGTTTGAGAAGAAGCACCTGATAGTCTTGGCCAATACAGCGCAACGCTCAGGAGCACTGAGCACCACACAACCCAAGTCTCTTAATTAGAGGTTGCGCTGATGAACAAGCCCCATGTTTTCTCTGATGTCCGAGCCCAGCACTTTGCTGTAGAATTCAAAGTCAAAGCAGTAACTAGGAGGACAGAAGTTATTACCTACTCCAGGAGAGCAAGAGGACAATATCTCCTTCTGGGACATTGCAAATACTGGAAACTTTAATTCACATGTGTAAAATGACAATTTTCTCTGCCTGTCTTTTTCCTAACCATAGCTTTGTCTCAGGCTTTTCATTTCATTTTTTCCACCTTTGATATTAAAAAAGAAAAATAAAAATCTTGGAGCATGGTAAAAAACAAGCAAATTACATGCTGCTTAACTACCAGGAGCTGGAAGGAAGAAAACAGCCAGTGAATGGGAGCAGGAGAGATCGGGCAGCTGGCAAAGCGGACCTGTCCAAAATCTGGGCAGGACACACCGGGGCGATGCTTGGCACGCACAAGCCCAGGATTCCCTCCAACACGTCGAAACCTGTGATTTCACGCTATAGTTATGAGGGACCAAGATATTCGGTACATTAATGTAGTCATATGGGATATGCAACACGGTCCCTCTTAAGGAGGGAAGTCTGGGATGGTCAAAACACGATTTGAGAATCCCCTGCCCTAACAAACACTCTGCCCCACAAGCTTTGCTATACACGAAGGTCCACCTTGGCAGGCCCCCACCAAGTGCCCAGAGAAGTTTGCAGGCATCAAAACGTTCTCCTCTGGGTCTGGCTCACTGCTGAGGCCAAGGGGAAATGTTTCATCAACTGGTTTAGGGGGAAGACCCTGCCCTTGATTGTCCCCACCTCCATCCATGTGTCATCCCATTGGCTTTCACATTCAGAAGAAGCCTCAACCATCACCTTTACAAACACTTCCAGAAGCCACCGAATTATCAGAGCCAAAAAATCAAAAGCACGCTGACAGGTAAGGCAGAGGGGGCCCAAACGAATTGCAAAGGTCACCGAGGCACAACTTACACCCAGCTGAAACCCTACTGCAGCAATTTTCTTATTCTCCCAAAATATGAGACAGCTTGTTTCAAGGCCAGAGCTGCCAAAGAAGGGCAACAACTCCAGCAGACAGCAAGCATGGATTCCCTCAATGCCACCAGTCACCACCTTGGAGGAAGCAAGTCACTGCTCCACAATGGCAATGTTCAGTGCTCAACGATGCTTGGCCCTTCTCACAAAAACCTGGGCACTTAGTTATAACATATAAGAGCAAATTTAAAGGGGGATGCTTTTTCCTGTGTCCCCAACATGAGGGCTCAAGTACCAGGTCCTCCTAGTGACCTTAGAAGATACACGCAAACCACAACACGTGGTAGTCACGGCTTGTCAAAACTTTGACAAGGTTTTGAGTAATCTTTGACAAAGCTTTGCTCAAAAGCAATGTAAAGCTTAAATATAAGCCGCTGAGGAGCTCCAGAGGGAGATGGAGTCCAGCTACTTGGCTACCAGCTAAGCTCAAGGCCACAGTCGGGTCCCATCCACCTACACGCTCGCCATGGCCAAACAAGACATGCACCGCAACAGACAAGAGCGCGCGAAGCCCAGCCCGTCTTTACTGGTGTGGTGTCCTCCATCAGGCCTCGGATCTTCTCCACCACGTCGTTGCGGCGGTGCTGGCGGAGGGCACTGATGAGCTGGGCCAGGCTGGCCTCGGGGCCGCGGATGGTCCAGTGCTGCAAGGCGGCATAGGCGCGCTCGTGGTCAGCCGCGTAGCCGTTGGAGAAAGCGGCCACCTCGCGCTCGCTGGCGTTGCACAGGAACTGGTAGATGTCCTTCCACTGGCTCCCCACCTGGGCTGCCACCAGCTTCAGGATGTCGATGCCTGCGGAGCAGAATAGACAGAGGTGAGGCACGGGGGTCTGCAGCCTCTCGGCATTGCAGGTCTAAGCTTTAACAAGGCTTTTGTCATGCCCAAATAGCCATGATTATTTTTTTTTTAAGACCTTTCATGAGTCCAAGCTGCAAGGAGCTCCGCAGACAATCAGCATCCATAACGTGCTCAACACCTGCTATGCAAGTAAAGGGTGACAGACCCATGGGTTGCTCCAGTCAAGGCACACGCACTCTAAAGTTAACCATATTAGTTTAACCATAAAATTTCCTGCACTCTTTGACACAGGAAAACCGTTGGTACTCAGCCACGGCATGGCTGCAGGAGCAGGGGAGATGGCAACACGTTCACCCGTATGCCTGCATCGCAGTTACCATTTCGAACAGGAGCTGGATGAAGAGGTGAGTCACTAAAGCGTCTCTATAAAGATGAATATTTCCATAACAGAGCACCTGTAGCAGCTAGAATCTCATTTAGAGCTGTTTCCAGTTCAGACCAGTGGGGTGACTCAGTTAGGTGATGGGAGATCCTGCACCAGGTGAGCGTTGGGCAAATGCAAGATCTGGTATGGGATCTGAAGAGCGAAAAGGCAGAGCTTCCCCCAAAAAAGCCCTTGAGACCTGTTGGTTCAAGACGGTGAGGGTTGCCTCCCTTTAGCTTCGGGGGCAATGCAAAAAGCACGCTCATCCCTGGGTCTGCTACGAGATCAGGAGTTAAACCCTCAAATAACACCTCTTCCATAGTAGCTCATTAGCCTTGTTTTATCAAGCCAAACACCACCCAGTTTTAAACCACCACACGAAGGGCTGACATGTGTGAGTTGCAAAGATAAACTCACTTTTTCCAGCAAGGTAACCACACCTCGGGTTTCCTCGCGAGCCAGCAAGCCTCCATCGCTACAGGGACTATTTCTCCTTCCCTCTGCGGGCACGACAGCTGTGTCAGCAAAAACAGCTGCTCTTTAAGGAGGAGTATCATAGCCAGGGTCTTTCCCACTGGCCTAAAATTTAACAATTTCTAATACAGTTTAGACCAAGCCTCCCAACTGCCCCTCCAGATCACAGCCCTGACACAGCCAGATTGATACATACACATATATATATATATATAAAAAACCCAAACTATACAGCTCAATATAGATATTAATATATCTCTTTTTATATACATAAAAACTATACAGCCTGACATAGATATATTGATCTCTTTTTATATAAAAACTATACAGCCTGACATATATTTATATCTTTTTAATATATATGTGTATGTGTATATATAAAGATATATCTATTTTTATATATTTCTATATATGATATAGATTTTTGTATGTGTGTACATATATACACATATATAATTATCTAGTCTGATACAGATATTTTTATATGTTTATATATGTGTATATATACACCTATTCTTTTATATCTCTACAATATAGATATTTTACATTTGTGTGTAGATATATGCTTATATACACACACACATATATAAAAAAAACCCCTATACAGCCTTATATAGATCTTTTTGACCCAAACCCTTCTCACTATTAAAGCAAGCTTATCGAGCCCTGCTGTGCACACACCTCAGTTTCACTTCCGAGCCAGATAACGTCGCCATGACCCCACGGCACTCACAGCATCCGCAGCCGGTGTTCGACCTGCTCTGCCACAGATACGCCAAAGTACAAACCCCGTTGTGCACACCCCTACCCTCCTCCCACCGTAACCACCAAAGCTCCCTCCTCCCCAGCCGATCTATGGCAACGTGCGTGGACTATGTCATACGGAGATGTGAGGGCTGAGGTTTCTCCTGCCGTAAAAGCTCAGCCCAACATGGGGGATGCAGCCCACCCAAAAAACAAATGAACTCCAGGGCTTGGTTTTAACTATGAAGAGGTTCAAGGGGGGGGGGACACGACACTGGTAAGGAAAAAAAAAAAAAGTGATCTTCATTATTCAGAATAAGCCCAAGACAAAGAAAACGCTCTCCAGCATTAAGGAACAGGAAAAGGCTGTGAACATGCTATTGAGATTTATGACGGGGCTAATTATCTGAGGCACACACAAATATGCTGTCTCCCATCATAATTCAACACAATAGCAGGAATTACGCCTCGTCTTGTTAATTCTTCCCGTTACTCAGACGAAGACAAATCCCTCTCCCTCGATGGCCTTTGCACCCACCCGGGCTGGCCGGCAGCCCTGCGCAGGAGGGACAGGCAGCCTAAATCACGCCGGCAGCCAAGCCCTGCGCCTCCAGCTACCACACACCCGTGTCAGCAAGAAGCCCAAAAGCCAACTCAGGTTTGGAGTCAGGTCCTTTACACCAGCAAATTCAACTGCTTTTGGCCTAAAAGCAGCAAAATGCCAGCTTTATACAGCCGACTCTTCACTTTATCACTCAACCCAGGGGGAAAGAAAAAAAAAAAAATCGTAATTCTTGACTTTGAGGGTAGAAAAAGCTCTGCAAGGCTTGTGCACGAAGGTAACAACAGCAACGCAAGAGGGACGAGCAGGTCTGGTGCTGCCCATTATATCTCTATATCTAGATATATCTCAGTGCATAAGTCATCAGCCCAGAGCTTTTTCTACCCTCTTGTTCAGGGATTATTTTTTTTTTCCCCTGGGTTGAGTGATATATAGGTATACAGATATATAGACAATGCTGCCCATTTTTACGTATATATAAAAAATAAAATGCTGCCCATTTTACACTGAAAATGAGCAGAGCTGGGTGCCCCGGACAGTGCTGCCCCACGGTGAGACGAAGCGCCTCAGCTGGGAGGGAGCTTTGCCCACACCCACTCCCGACACACGTCAGTCGTACAGAAGCACAAACACATAATCTGCTGTTTTATGACCCCTGCGCCTCACGTCTAGTCCTCCTGGGAAAGGAAAAACCCATATACTACCTGCTCCCATCTAGGTATTTAATGCTGATAAATCCCAGTATTTACAGCTGCTGTACTGGTGAGAAGAGTTTTCAGCCGGTCTGAACTTGATTTGCACCAGTTTTACGTGGTGGCACGACATTTACGTCCTAACGTTCTCACCCAAGATTTATGAGAAAGCGCTCATGCTCCTATTGACATTTTCAAGTCTAGTATATTTAATCTCAGCATTCAATAAAGTGGCCCCATAAACATGTTTATATCCCTTGGCAATAATATCCCAGGGCACAAGAACACACCAGGCAGCAGAGGACTTAATGGCGCATAATAATCTTTGGAGAACAAATGTTCCATTAAAAACGAATTTGGAAATGTCTACCTTAATACTTTAAGAACCTTAAACTCATTTTCTTCCAACTATTAAATGAATTTAAGCCCCATATGTTTGCCACATCCACTACAATATTGTGCAAACAAAACCCTAAGGAGATATGGAAGAGACACAGACGTGAGCGCAGATTTGGCTCCAGTCAGTTAGAAAACCATTGCTCCCTCTGTTCTTGAAAAATAAGATTAAAACCATTACATGACAAGTTGTGGCTGCATGCTGCCAAGTATTACTGCTCAAGCCATTTACAGTAACTTAATTCACTTGTTCAAAACTAAAATAAAATGTTAATGCTCCTAATAAGCTTACAGTCCTACAATTTCCATTTTTCCAGAAGCCCTACAACTTACTCTTACAGAGCACTAATAGTGCCGGAGCATCCCACTGGGATGGGCAGGTGCCTACCAGGTCGCATGGAGCAAAAAAAACCCAGCTCCACCTCGGGTCTTGGGTCCTACCTGTCCACTGAACCACGTGGACCTTCTTCCATCACGCCCATCTGCACGCTGAGGCTGGAGATGACGCTTAAAGCCCTCCAGACCCCAGCAATCCCGAGTGAAATGGCCGAGCCAAGTGAGGACGGTGCTTCAACCCACCCATTTCACGCTTCCCACGCGAGGCTGGCCACAGCCACTTCGGCGCGATGCTAAAGCTGCTCTCGGCTTGCAAATACTGGAGAACCACCCGAATCCCCTTCCGTTTTTAACATGAGCCATGGGAGAGCTGTCACCACCCTGCTGCTAATGCAGGTGGCATCACCACCCTCTCCACCACCATCAGGGAGTGTCATCATTCATCACCCAGCTTTGGTCGCCTCAAGATGCTGGAATTAAAGAGAAGCCCTTGCTGTGAAATCCCCACAGCTGTGTCCAGCAGAGCTGCACATGCTGTGGCCATGCTGTGCAGGCAATGGCAGCATTTGAAGGATCCAGGACATTCATGAGTGTCTTGGGTACCAGGACAGGTGGCATTTCAACTGCGATTTTCTAAACATTGCAATTGTCTAAGTGTTGTGATGGGCTACTCCACGCAACCACCTAATATTTTAAGGAGGTGATAACCACAGAGCAATGAAGAAATCCCCTTCAAGCCAGGACACAGTCAACATGTTGTGCACAGGCAAATGCGAAGCCCAAGGGTGGATGTACACACATGGGAACACAGGCACAACCAGGCATGTCTACAGCCAGAGCAGAGACAAATGGAGACAAGTCTGGAGACAGACAGACACCTGCAGAGCAGCACAAGCAGACAGCACTGGTGAATACACGTCCAGCTCATCTATGAAGACGCTGAGCTGAAGGGAGGACCTTTCTGGAGAGGCAGAGCAGGTCTACAGACAGGTCTCTTGCCTCCAAGCACACTGCTCACCTCCACCCCAGTCTACCACATACCCACCATTTCAACCTATTTCAGTGACTTCATTTGTTTATTTTGAACCTGGTTCAAGATTTTTCCCACCCATTTCCAGCTCCTTCGGATGTCTGCTGCCTCACTGGGGTACACAGTTTAGCGTAGACAGAGCAGTCACTCCTTCCATTCCTGAACATCACCAAGGTGGTCATCACACAAGCGCATGGGACTCGGCTGAGCTTTAACAACCCTCCTAAGCTTGTTCTGGACAAGCCTGACTCACCTCCTGTAGCCCTGCTACTCACAGGCTGGACACAAACCCAGTTCCTCAGTGATCACTGTTTGACCTCAGGCAGGGCAAGCAGCCAGTGCGGCGTGGGGCCATGACCAGCAGTGCTGGCACACTTAAATACAGTACCTGCAAGAGACAGTTTCTCTCCTCTGCCATTACTTTTTCACATCTTCAAGCAAACCGAAGAAGAGTGGAAGAGCTGCCCTGCCAGAAGGTTACACCCGAGCACCTGGCAGCAGATACGGTAAAGTCTAACCACAGCCTAGCCACAGAGGAGTGTTGGTTCCTTCCTCTCTCCACCCTCTCACAAACAAAAAGCTGTCATTATTTTCATTTTCGGAGTTGAAGCCAAACGTCATTTGGTATTTTTCACAGGAGTGCTTGTTGAGAAGAAGGCGCCTTCAATGGAAAATCTCTTGCTCAAGCCTACAGAGCCCTCCAAAGCCATGTGTCCTCCCATCCCACTAATAAGGCAGGGACACATCACAGAGAAAAGGATTAACACACCACCAGTTCAAGTCTTACAGGCTGTACTATACAGCTGGGAAGCAAACTCAGGGGATCCTCCAGGACCCGTGGCACACACAGTCTCATTTATTGAGCAGCTCATCTGTCCAGGGTTCCAGAGCCAGCTTTGTGCACTTTCAGAAAGGCTGGATTTCAGCAGACTCCACGCTCCAGCCCTTCATCAGCAGGGAGAAGTCCCACCAGTTCACCCATGACACCTGTGGGAACTGACCTCCATCATCCCAGTATCAGCCTGAGCTGGAGCACCTGGAGCTTCCACCACCTACCTACTGACACAGGTATTCCGGAGATGGACAATATTAATTTGTCCTCCACATGCAGTGACAAATCCTGACTGTAACAGGCTGGCTGGATTTCGACACTTGCACAGAACTCGAGGATGAAGCACCACGGGTGGAGAACACAGCCCAAGGGCACATGCAAGTCAGACAGGAGAACCGCAGTGATGCAGCCCAACCCTCCCCTACATTCAGATAAAAGCTCCGAATCACTGCAAACCCAGCTCTGTTCCCGAGCTCAGCCCACCTACCTCCTCCAAATATCCTCCTGACTCATGCGAAACCCAGCCACAGCAGCCTATTTTTACCTCTGAGCACACACGAAGAGCCTGCATGTACAAGCGAGCCAAGATGCGGCACCAGTTGACGAGACACCACGGCTCAGCCAAACCAGAGTTCAGAAATCCCAAATGCCTTTCCAAAATGTGAAAACTTCACCAACCTCTGCCAAAAAGGAGAGGATATTGGAAACTCACTTCTTCCCCCCCCACGTATAATTCAGGTCCTAAATTAGGAGGTTTGGAAGATGTCCAAGGTCATCAATATCAGCAGAGGTTGGGGGATGAAGGGACTGAGAGCAGCCCTGAGGAGAAGGACTTGGGGGTGAAGGTTGATGAGAAGCTCAACATGACCGGACAATGTGTGCTGGCAGAAGGCCAACCATACTCTGGGCTGCATTCCCAGCAGTGTGGGCAGCAGGGTGAGGGAGGGGATTCTGCCCCTCTGCCCCGCTCTGCTGAGACCCCCCCTGGAGTCCTGCGTCCAGCTCTGGAGCCCTCAGCACAGGACAGATCTGGAGCTGTTGGAGCGGAGCCAGAGGAGGCCCCAGCAATGATCCGAGGGCTGGAACCCCTATGCTGGGAGGAGAGGCTGGGAGAGCTGGGGCTGGTCAGCGTGGGGAAGAGAAGACTCCAGGAAGACCTGACTGCAGCCTGCCAGTACCTGAAGGGAGCTTATAAGAAAGATGGAAACAAGACTTTTTACCAGGGTCTGTAGCAACCGGATGATGGGCAACAGTTTTAAACTGAACAAGGGCAGATTTAGATTAGACATCAGGCAGAAATTCTTTATTACGAGGGTGATGAGGCCCTGGCCCAGGTTGCCCAGAGAAGCTGTGGCTGCCCCCTCCCTGGCAGTGTTCAAGGTCAGGTTGGATGGGGCTTTGAGCAACCTGGCCTAATGAAAGATGTCCCTGCCCACTGCAGTGGGACTGGACTAAATGACCTTTAAAGGTCCCTTCCAACTCAAACCTTTCCATGACTCTAACAAGAGCCTTTGTCTGGACAGGAGGAAAGGACACACTCACGCAGTCTTGTCAGTGATTTGTCAGTTTTCCCATGGAGGACAGTGCTGGTATCAGACCATCCCAGGAACCAGCGATTCACATCCTCAGCAAGTGCTGTTTGGGCAAACCACTAAATTGTGATGTTTGGTGGGGGTTTTTAAAAAAGAAACAACAACAAAACAAAACTCTTGGTGGGCAAGGAAACCGACTCCTGACAAACACTGCCCACACACTCTCTGTAAAACAACTCCAGCAAACCAGGCAGTCGAGGAAGGTCTGTGATCAGCCACACACGGTTACAAACACGTTTCAGACCCAGGAACCTTGGGTCAGCACCAGACAAGACCTCGATTCCCACCCCACCCTATGTGGAAGTCACCCCTATGACAGCACCTTTGGCCCAGCTCTCCCAGGACCCACGTGAGCTCCTGCCCATCACCACGGGACGCTCTCAGAATCACAGAATTACAGAATGGTAGGGGTTGGAAAGGACCTCTGTGGGTCATCTAGTCCAACCCCCCTGCCGAAGCAGGGTCACCTACAGCAGGCTGCACAAGACCGCGGGTCTTGAATATCTCCAGAGAAGGAGACTCCACAACCTCCCTGGGCAGCCTGTGCCAGGGCTCCGTCACCCTCAGAGGGAAGAAGTTCTTCCTCATGTTCAGACGGAACTTCCTGTGCCTCAGTT
>Ga0065711_1050761_pt1 | contig 10668 bp, 8 predicted proteins | sample Hoacrofraction12_FD_59098 | JGI IMG/M metagenome (GOLD analysis project Ga0065711, IMG submission 59098) | Hoatzin crop microbial communities from Cojedes, Venezuela - Epithelial fraction 12 v2 (version 2) | ecosystem: Host-associated > Birds > Digestive system > Esophagus > Crop | place...
GGGGGGGGAGGGCAGAGAAAGGGCAAAAAAAAGAAACTGAGAAAAGCAAGTTATGCAAAAGGAAACAATCACTCATCACTTACCGACCAATGCCCAGCCAGTCCCTGAGCAACAGCAGCCCCTGTCAACCTCCACCTCCCACTTTTACTGCTGAGCATGGCATCACATGGTATGGAATATCCCCTTGGTCAGCTGGGGTCAGCTGTCTCAGCTGTGTCCCCTCCCAGCTTCATATGCACCCCCTACAAACTCACTGGCAGGGCGGAGTGAGAAGCAGAAAACGCCTTGACACTGTGTAAGCCCTGCTCAGCAACAACTAAAATACCCCTGTGTTATCAACAGTGATTTCATCACAAATTCCAATCATAGCCAAATGCAATCTACTATGAAGAAACTTGACACTATCCTGGGCCAAAACGAGTACAATTGTGAAAAGTCAGAGAATCGGAACCTGTTCTTTTCCCTTTCTGGTCTTATATATAAAGATGAGAGAAACGCAATAGCTAGGGCACAAGGTAAGATTCCTGGATAATTTCATGTCCTCCTTAAATCTAAATGTATTTTTTGTTTTGCCTTGATTAATCTGTTTTAATAGCTTTTTGGGGATGTAAAATGTAAAGTTACATTTTGTAGCAAGAAGTAACATAAAATGATCTTTGGAGAAAAAACCTAAAAGTTTAAAAATCCAAAAATTTCTATTTTCTTGTATATTAGTAGTTGAGTGTTTAAATATTTAACAATGTGTAACACGTAGTACTTCTCATTTGAAACGATAACCATTCTACATAGGATGTTTTAATACGCAGGTGGTAGTAATTGTTCATTTCTCTCCAAAAGGCAATGAAAATATCACAGTCACCACAATTAACACAATATAAAGATAAGAAATCTTTTGGTCTTCTTCTCTGTTGTCCATTATTTCAAGAAAATCATAAAAATAAGGTAAAAAGTATTAGCTTTGTCTCAACAAATGTGTAATATGTTCATATCTTGATTTTATTGCAGAGTGCTTAAATCTTGACTTGTACTTTGAATAAATTAAACCCATTGCCTTAAATGTAAACGTCTAGCTAATTTTTAGTGACATCTGGGCCAACACATTTGAAGCTAGAAATGAAACCATAGGGCCACGATCTTTTTCACTTTTGCATATCAGAATTAAATTGACTTCCTCAGTTTCTCTAATACTTTAGTGTCAGAAAAAAATGAAGCCTTGCAGCCAGATCCAGTTTGAGGTGTCCCACAGGTTACATCAGGTAACTCCCATAAATGCAAAGCTCACACCCCACAGTTGTCAGCAGAATTCAGTCTTCTCTGAGGTACTATGGGCCAGGGTCTCTCTAATCAGGCAGTGATGGGCAGGCCAAAGGGTGAGTAGAGAAGATCAGCACCCACAGAGACAGGGACATTGGGGGTATCTCTGAAGAATCAGTTTCTCACTGCCAGAGGTGAGGTGAGAGGCAGACAGGGGAATTTGTGACCATTAGTAACAGCCACCTCAAACCCAGCAATCTCCTGTCCAAGCCACCTGCCTGCCTTCCTCTAGCTTAGCATCAGTCTCCTACCTAGCCCAGATTTCTTCTTCAGACCCAGATGTTCCTCCCTGTGCTGTTGTATAGAAACTTTTCCAAGTCTTATTTCAGCAGCAACAATAGCTGTGTTAGCAGTATTAAGTAGGTCAAGTTAGTATCTCCTAATCCCAGAGCCTTGTCAGTAAACATGGGGACAGGAAACATCCCAGCTGGTCCTGCGAGAGTACTCCAGCTTTCCGCAGTGCACTGCACAGTCTTATCCGATTTCTGATAGCCCAGAGGGAAATGCTGACGCAACTTTTCTGCTCCTCTGAAACTTGCTTTTGAAGCTTTTCCATTTATTGTGCGAGAAAAGTTGATAGGTTTAGTTTTAAGCTCCTGCCTTCCCTCCTGAGCTGTCTTTGACAACTCTGACCAGATACGGAATACTAAACTCAGTTCTTCGTTGCAGTTACAAATCTCACTGGAAATCATTGCACAAGATCATCTTTCGTGATATTTTTACTGTGCAACTTTAACCTTGCGAGGCAAGTTGTACATATGGAATTTATTTCAGCAGTATTGTCTTGGATGTTTATGAGCGCACACTTGGTCCAGCAGTAGATTATGCAAAAGACCGAGAAAGCTAGTTCCTCTTAGTTGAAGAAGGTGACTGTTTGCACCTTATGAGACAATCTGTAAGGTCAGTCTGGATTATCAACTGCATTCCAAACTTTTCTAGCATACTTTTTCTGCAACAGCCTGCTGCAGAAGGAGCATTTTTTTTTTCTCATGCAAACTATGCTTTATGTTGCACAATGCTCTCTCACAAGATTTTACCTCTTAGAAGAAAATATCAGTCTTCTGAAGAAACTCTGAAGAAATATTTTTACATTTAAAATAAATAACATTTATAATGGAATACTTATTTAATTATTCTTAATAATTTGTAACAACTCATAATTTGTTTATGTAAATTGTTATTTATTTATTTATTTATTTATTTAAAATATTTTCGAGTCAGATCACCTCTGGTCAGAGCAGTTTCTGTTCTGAAACTCTTATATGTAAACAGAAAAATTGGTAATGAAGAATTCAATATCTGTTTGAGGGTATGGATGCTTTTTACTTCTGTCAGCTCCCTTTTACTTGTTTTACAAAACTCATTTTACATCGCTCTTTCTTCAGTTGTGTTCCCTCCTGCCTCCACACATGCCGTTTTCTACTTGTCTTTTCCCTGCTCTTCCTTTGAGTTCAATACTTTTTTCGCTGATACAAGAAAAGAACGCTAAAAAAATTACAAATGTATATCTATGTTTTCCTGCGAAAGATTTAAGCAGAAATCCTCACGACTACAGTGGTATTCACTGTGACCATCCATCTTCATTTTCATTTTTTTTCTCTCTGCCCTTCTCTATGTAACCATTCTCCATGATCTGTTCCACTGCCCTTCTCAAATGTATTGATCTCATGAGAAAGATACCACCTGAGAAAGCACCCTCAGTTATTTCCATTCCTTGCCAATCTATACTTTTCCCAAGGAACTGAAATATTTCTTTCCAAAAGATGAGGTAAATAACTATGCCAAATAGCTCCAGCTCCTCTTCTGTAGCTTTGCCAAAGCACAGCAAATCAGCACTTTATAAGGGTGCTATTAAAAACAAGAGTTAACACTGGTCGAGGTGTTTCCAACACTGAGACTTCATTCAAAGGTTCTGTTTGGTCAAAAAACTTAACATTTGGCAAACTCTTACCAAAAACTAGGCAGATTTCCACCAGAAACCTTCCCATTCTCCTGTTAGTTCACCTGAAGATTTCAGATCACTCCACACTCTCAGAGACACGGTTGATCTTGGTGTTGGGAACCCCAGAACCTTCATGGTCAGAGAGGGAGGAAAGCCCTGATCTGAAGGAGAATTCAGGGAGTTTCTGAATTTCTCCCCCAGTCTCAGATCTGCTATCCCAAAATCCCATGAGAGACCTATAGCAGATTACTGGACCCCAAGATACAAGGGGAGTTACTGGTCTGGACAAATGATATTTAGATGTTGGCTTGCTCACAAATTGTGCCTTGACCTTTCATGCAGTCTTCAGGTTATCTAAGCCAGTGCTTTCTGAGCAGAAGTTGTAATATTTTACAAGGAGTGGAACAATGTCATTAGGAGACATTTTGTTTCTAAACTTGTGAGGTTAGTAAACCCTTTTTCATTGAGAAATATTTACCAAAACCCAGAGAATCTCTACATGCTTACAGGTAGTTGATATGAATCAAGGCATTTATTCAAATGAAAAACCCAATTCAAAAGCATCTCTGTGCAACAGGGACCTGTTTTATTTATTTATTTCACAAGTCCAGACTGCATCTTACGTGGCATTCTACAATACTCTGTCTGCTAGAGTTTTAAATGGCTCAGGCAGCAATGGGCCTACACCGCATCCCCTGGGAGGTGATCTAACAACCCAGAAGACCTCACACAGAAAAGACAGCCTAAAATGTTCCCTCCAAGGTAATCTCTCACTCTGGCATACCCTCCCAGATTTCTTGCAGCATTACCAAGAAACTCCACTCTTACCACACATAAGGAGGTGAAAATTTGATGGCAGGGGAAATGCTGTCAGCTCCGCAACATTTATAACATTTTGGTTGTGAGATGTGCTCCTGTAATTGTTATGCACTGAAGCTCAATTATGGGTTACAAGGAGGAAAGGACAATCCTGCTTAGACTTTTTGTTCAGTTTTGGGAAGGATGTTTCCATGGAGGGGAAATGGCACAAGCCTTAACATTTCTAGTCATAAATTGAAACACTCAACAAACAGGCAAGGGTGTTTAGCCCATGAGAAAGAAGGGATTAAGCAGGAACCAGTCCTTCAGGACTGAATCTTTGAGTTTGTTTTGGGCTTTCTAACTAGAAATACTACAGAGATACTTACAGATATGGGGATAGTAATGAAGTGGAGAATGGTATGGAGAGAAATGAGTGGAATCTGTAAGGCAACCAAAGAACACTGACTACTTATATACCCTACAAGTACTGAACTTGTGCAGGAGACACAGATGCAAGTGGATTAGAGCTTTGGAATAGTTAGTGAGTTCTCTGTCTCACTGCAGTGTATAGAATAGATAAATAAATAGTGGGCATATGTGATATATATATATATGGTGCATTAGACTTTAAAATCTCTGTCTAACTGAATGCATTAGCCTGTATTTTCTGTTTATGTCTCTGGGATGCCATGGAAACACAGCACTGAATCCTAATGGGTCTCTCCTGGCAATAAATAAACAAAGTCTTTGTCTATTCAGGTTTCAATTTCTTTCTTTTTCTTTTTTTTCATATGAATTACAATTTCAGAAGGAAAACTGACTTACCACCACCTATTCTCTTTGGTTGCAAAGTGTGTTGAAAATAAATGCAAAATGCACCTTCTAGTGGCCACTGAGGTTTTCTAGACGGCTGCTACTGTCATCAGTAAGTAATGAATGCCACCTATTTGTATGGAACTTCCTTATAGGGAAAAAATGTGCCTTTATAATTAAACTTTGAGTTCGGGTGTTTTTAGTAAATTGCAGCCTAACCTTAAAAGCACTTAATATACTTGTTGAAATTGAAAGCTGATACATAAAAAAGCACACATAAAATCTGTTCTTTTCCTTACAAGTCTACAAGACTACAGCAAGTCCCTTTTTATATAGACCTTAACAATATTCATTGCCTTTAAACTGCTCCTCCAAAGCAATGACACACTATCACTTCCCGTGCTCCAGAGCTTATTAGAGCTAACCGAAGCAATCATCCCCATCAGGCTAACACACAGGAGCAAGGAGAAACTCTAAGCAACAAGTGATAGAAATACTGAGTATCACACAGCATCAGTTTGCCATCTGGCACCTGCTGTCCAAGTCTGAAATGAATAAAGTCATCAAGAGGGGATGTTGTGCAGTAACATGAGTAATAGAAAGACTGATAATTCTCTATGTGGAGAAGTGGGCAGATTTAATTAGACTACTCAAATCTGAAGAGTCAACTGAATCCAAAGGCAGTAACCTCAGCTGTGGAAGGCAGCCATATGGTCCATCTGAAGAGTTCAGGTCAGACTGAAATTCAACAGGGACATTCGTACCTAATTCAGAAATGCAGCGCCATGTGCTTGACTCTGCATCTGTCAGGCAGTTCTTGGGCAGGAACAACAGCAATACCAGGTATGCAGGTTTTGTGCAATGCACGCTACAGTCCCTGTTGTACCAGGTCTGAAAAACAAGCTGGCTCCCACAAGCCTTTCCAACTACACCAGCAGAGACAGCAGATCATCCCTGGGAAGAGGGAAGCAGGAAGAAGGGGCAGTGTCTAACATCCCCTTAGGGTGTCTCTCAGGTATCTGGCTTTCCAGTATAATCATAGAATCATAGAATCATAGGTTGGACAAGATCTCTAAGATCATCAAGCCCAACCATCCACACAACACCACCATTCCTACTAAACCATAACCTGAAGTGCCACGTCTACACGTCTTTTAAACACCTCCAGGAATGGGGACTCAACCACCTCCCTGGGCAGCCTGTTCCAATGTCTGACCACTCTTTCAGTAAAGAAATTTTTCCTAATATACAATCTAAACCTCCCCTGATGCAATTTGAGGCCATTGCCTCTCGTCCTGTCGCTAGTTACTTGGGAGAAGAGACCAACACCGTTCTCACTACAACCTCCTTTCAGGTAGTTGTAGATAGCAATAAGGTCCCCTCAGCCTCTTCTTCTCCAGACTAAACAGACCCAGTTCCTTCAGTTGCTGATCAAAAGACTCATTCTCTAGACCCCTCACCAGCTTCATTGCCCTTCTCTGGACACACTCCAGCACCTCAATGTCCTTATCGTAGTGAGAGGCCCAAAACTGAACACAGTACTCGAGGTGCGGCCTCAACAGTGATGACTACAGGGTCGTGATCGCTTACCTACTCCTGCTGGCCACACTATTCCTTATACAAACCAGGAAGCTGTTGGCCTTCTTGGCCACCTGGGCACACTGCTGGCTGATGCTCAGCCAGCTGTTAACCAACACCCCAAGGTCCTTTTCCACTGGGCATCTTTCCAGCCACTCCTCCCCACGCCTGTAGTGTTGCACAGGGTTGTTGTGAATGAAGTGCAGGACCCGACATTTGGTCTTGACGAACCTCATACAGTTGGCCTCGGCCCATCAATCCAGTCTGTCCAGATCCCTCTGCAGAGCCTTCCTGCTCTCAAGCAGATTGACACTTCCACCCACTTGGTGTCATCTGCAAACTTACTGAGGGAGAACTCAATCCCCTCATCCAGATCATTGATAAAGATGTTAAGCAAGACTGGCCCCAAACCTGAGCCCTGGAAAACACCACTTGTAACCGTCCGCCAGCTGGATTTAACTCCATTCCCCACCACTCTCTGGGCTTGGCCATTCAGCCAGTTTTTTATCCAGCAAAGCATACATCCATTCAAACCATGGGCAGCTAGTTTCTCCAGGAGGAGAGTGTCAAAGGCCTTACTAAAGTCCAGGTGGACACCATTGACAGCCTTTCCCTCGTCCACTAGGCAGGTCACCTGGTCATAGAAGGAGATCAGGTTGGTCAAACAGGACCTCTCTGTCTTGAATCCATGCTGGCTGGGCCTGATCCCCTGGTTGTCCTTCACAGGCCCAGTAAGCATACTTAAGATGAACTACTGTGTAATCTTCCCCGGCACAGACGTCATGCTGACAGGCCTGTAGTTCCTGTGATCCTCCTTCTGGCCCTTCTTGTAGATGGGTGTTACGTTGGCTATCCTCCAGTCATCTGGGATCTCCCGTATTAGCCAGGAGTGAAGGGTGAAGCTGAGATGCTTTATAGCAGCCTTCAGTCTCCGAAATACACAATGGCTGCTGATGAACTGAGGCCGATCACCTGGGTAGTGCAACTAGTCTTAATATGAATTCATTTCACATAATGATAAATCACTGTGCAGGGGACCAGGTGGTGAAGAAGAAGTCTTGGAACTGAAAGGTGCAGCATGTGAGTCAAAAATTTTCTCTCTTACCCTTCTCCCAAAGTGAGTATATGCACATAAAGTAAAATTCATGGATTGCTTTCTATTCCTGCTTTTATCTTTTCTGATTCCAGAAGAGTGGAAACAGTTGCTCATTCATAATCCGATTTTGCTTCTTTTTTAATGTGACAAGCAGGCTATGATAATAAATATCTCACCCCTAAGAAATAATAATATACTTTCTGCCTTTCTGGTTTTCCCTGGGGGAAAAAAAAAAATAAATAAAAAGAAGACATTGTCAGAAACCACATAGTGCATAAGTGAACAGTCAGGCCGTCACAATGTATACTGCAGAAAGAGATGTTAACAATGGAACTAGTCATGACAAGTGGACAAGAAAATTAAGTAGATAGGTGGACTCAGTTCAGTTTGTTGGTCCATCATTTGCAAAATCTCTGAGTCTTTGACTGCCCTTCTCTTTTGGACATGCTGTTATGCCAGAAAGCAGTAGACTGTGAGGAATCTACCTTGCAGGGAATGATCATCCTCATCAACTGCCTTCCTCCTCCCATGTCATGTATGGCTATGGCACAGTCGCCTCCCCTGCTTCTGGCCAGCAAAGAGAGGGAGAGGACACTCCCCTCAGGAACTAACTTGCTATTTGAGGAGGTTGCAGCAGTACAACAACCCAGGACCAAAAGAGAAGCTGGATGCAAGAGAAGTTTGAACTTTGCAATTGGGCTTGAGTCAAACAGAGACAGGCAGGAGGGACTCAGTGAGCAACACAGCATGAACTACTCTCAGCCCAGAAAGCTGCATATTCCAGTTCCCCACTAGCAGACAATTCAGTTAATCAGGGCCTCCGACATCTTAGTCATCTGGGAGAACCATAAAAAACATGGTGCAAATAGGACTGATTAATACTAAATTTTAAGTTATAACTGGTTAAAATATGGTATTTGGCTATAGCCACCTTAGCCTATTTCGCTACCCTGGTTAGATACAAATTTTACAGTGGTCACATGTCCAAGTGGTGGCATCAAGAAACCATGCTATCTAAGGTGCTTGCTTTCAGCTAGTGGAGTTCTGGTACAAATTGCCAATACAATAGGAATTGTTCAGAAGTCACTCGAGTACATGTCCGAGTCTGCTTTCTTGAGCATCTGTGTAGCTCTATATTATGTGAACCTCTATATGACACAGCAGTCAGTCTTATACTCTTGCCAGATGTCTTTTAAACGTGTAGTTCTTCACACCTTGTGTAAGTTGTGAACATCAACACAGAACAGCTGAAACAATTACAGAAGATTCCAGGCATTTTGGGCTGGAGTCATCTGCAAATGTACAAAAAAGTCATGACCTAATCGGGTCTTCTTTGACAGAGGGAGCCAAATAGCAGCTCTGTCACCTGAGGCCAACAGAGTAAAAAATATTCTTTTCAATGTTTTTTTTGTGGAAAAGAGAGAGAGAGACAGCCACACAAAGCAGTTACACTGTATCACCACTTGCTTCAAATTCTCATGCAGCACTGTTGTATTAAAGAGAGCATCAAGTTTTGCCTGCGTTTACCCTCTGCCCCTTTTTTATGAATATGTCCAGGCAAGGTTGTTAAATACTTTGAAGTAGTGGCTGCAAATATAACTCAGATTACTTTTAACGTTCAATGTGTAGCACGACAAAACAGCATGATCTAATAATTCTGATGACAAATGCTGCAGAAGGATAACATCAACAATAACTTACATTTACTGGTGTATGACATTTATCATCACTAGGGTTCTGGGTGCTTCCCAGCTCTTACAGAAAACTTGACTCTTGGTTGAGATTAAAGCTCTGAACCAAAATCTGATTTTTTATAAGTGTTTTCTATTTACATAGTGAAGCTTTGTAATTTTTAAAATGGAGATCTTCATCCCAGTTTTCTGAATTGCATGTTACCTGAAGAGCTTATCATCTACATATGTGACAGAATTACTCTCTCATCTTCCTGCAGACTCCTATGGCTTCTAACTTAGTAGCATCTGAAAGCAGACAAACCTTGTCTTCATTGCTATCAGCGTACATGAGTGAATTTTATTCCAGACATATGTGTCTCATTGTAATCCCTACAGGGAGTCTTACACTTCACTGAAATGATTCCTTTGATCATCCCCTTCTTCCCTGCCCTCAGCCATGCCTATTAAGACCTGGGCATATGGCTTCCAAAAATTCTGTAAGACAACATGTTCTTTTTATGCAAATACCAAATAATTACATCATTCACACATTCAGATCCATCTTTTCCCTATGCACTCAGTTCTCTACAGTTTCAAGTTCCATCAGTTCTCCTCTCCATGTCCCACCAACCGTATGCATAGCCCATACACTAAGCAGAATGGTTTCGATGTCAGAAAAATGTTTTAAATTAATGTTTTTTTCCTCTAGTAGGATATTTTTCTCAGTCCTTTGAAACAAAAGACACCATTTTTCTGGTACTCGGTGTTTAACACCTCTGACACTCAGGGGAAAATCCATCATACAAGATCACCAGGAGCTTCTGAAGTTAAATGAAGTACTTGCCAGAGCTTTCCAGTGCTAATGACTTGCATCTGTGAAATGGAGCTACTCCAACAAGGGCCAAAGACTGAACATCTATTCCTCTACCTAATTTAGTCAGCCATCAATTGTACTTGCTGGATTTTATTCTGAGGACTGCATGCCTCAGTTCTTAAATCAAAGGGAGATTTTGTCAGATAGTTACACTGTTTCATATTGTTTATTGCACTCCCACTGTTTCATATGGTAACATCTTTAAAACATATACATATATATTCACATATGCAAATTACTTAAACCTCATAACGTCTTAAACCTCTCTGCTTCTAGTAGAGATCAGGCAGAAGAGAAAGGTCCATGGAATGTGGAAAGAGGGGCAGGCCACTTAGGAAGAGTACAGAAATGTGGTGAGAGCATGCAGGGATGCGACGAGGAAGGCCAAGGCCCACCTGGAATTGAAGCTGGCAAGGAAGGTCACAAACAAGAAGAAGGGCTTCTTCAACTACATTAGCAGCAAAAGAAAGGCTAGGGACAATGTGGGGCCGCTGCTGAATGAGGCGGGTGTCCTGGTGACGGAGGATGCAGAGAAGGCAGAGCTAATGAATGCCTTCTTTGCTTCAGTCTTCAGTGC
>Ga0065711_1050762_pt1 | contig 10668 bp, 11 predicted proteins | sample Hoacrofraction12_FD_59098 | JGI IMG/M metagenome (GOLD analysis project Ga0065711, IMG submission 59098) | Hoatzin crop microbial communities from Cojedes, Venezuela - Epithelial fraction 12 v2 (version 2) | ecosystem: Host-associated > Birds > Digestive system > Esophagus > Crop | place...
CGAAGAATGCTTTAACAACTTATACTGAAGAAAACCAAAATGTGAACGAAAATATCGATAATGGCTGGTTAGAACAGATGCGTAAAGCAGCGCAAAACGGAGATGCCGATGCACAATATAAATTAGGTAAGTTATATTTTATGAGAGATGGTGGTGCACAAGACTATGCGCAGGCTTTCTTTTGGTGGAGCAAAGCAGCTGAACATGGGAATGTCAAAGCGCAATGTTGTTTGGGAGCTTGTTACAAAGGTGGAATCGGAATCATCAAAAATGAAACTCAAGCTGTATATTGGTATCGCAAAGCAGCGGAGCAAGGGTTGGCTGAAGCACAATTCGGTTTAGGCGCGTGCTATTCCACTGGTGATGGCGTAGCTGAAGACAACAATCAAGCTTTTTATTGGTTCAAGAAGGCGGCGGAACAAGGATACGATGAAGCACAAAATAAATTGGGGCTCTGCTATGCCATTGGCGAAGGTGTTGCGCAAGATTTTGCGCAAGCTGTGTATTGGTGGCGTAAAGCGGCGGAACAAGGCTTAGCAATTGCGCAAAACTATCTGGCTCAAAGCTACTATAATGGCAAAGGTATTGCACAAGATTATTTTCAAGCTACTTATTGGTGGCATAAAGCAGCGGAGCAAGGAGATGTAAAAGCGCAATATTATATGGGTGTTTGTTACGAAAATGGAACCGGCGTTGCTAAAGACGAGTCTCAAGCCGTTTATTGGTACCATAAAGCGGCCGAACAAGGTGATGTCGAAGCGCAGTCTTTATTAGGAGAATACTATTATAATGGCAGGGGAATACCTCAAGACTACAAGCAAGCGGCTGATTGGTATCGTAAAGCGGCCGAACAAGGTGATATCGAAGCACAAAACAATCTGGGCCTATGCTATTACTATGGCGAAGGTGTAGCGCAAGATTATACACAGGCTGTCTATTGGTATCGCAAAGCCGCGGAACAAGGCTCAATTACAGGCCAATTAAACTTGGGCATGTGCTATTATAATGGTAAGGGAGTTGCAAAAGACAACAAGCATGCAGTTCATTGGTTTCGAAAAGCGGCTGAACAAAGCAATGCTGAAGCACAGTATTATTTGGGCTGTTGCTATAGTGATGGCGAGGGTGTTGCGCAAAATCACAAACAGGCGACCACTTGGTATCGCAAAGCAGCTGAACAAGGGTTTGCTCTTGCACAATATGGATTGGGGGTCAGTTATTACTATGGTTATGGCATGGCTCAAGATTACAAGCAGGCTGTTTTTTGGTTTCGCAAAGCCGCAGAGCAAGGATGTGCAGAAGCACAATATGGTTTAGCAAAATGTTATTTTTTAGGACATGGGCTAACACAAGATTATAAACAAATGTATTATTGGTGCCGCAAAGCAGCTGAACAAGGAAATGCAGACGCGCAATTAAGTTTAGGGACTTGTTATATACTTGGATATGGAGTAATGAAGAATGAAGCGCAAGCCGCCTACTGGTTTCGCAAAGCCGCTGAACAAGGTAATGTCGAAGCACAAACGGCATTGAAAATACTTGGTGAAACATATTGAAAAGAACGAGAGACAGCGTTTTGAATCATGAGAGCGGAAGAATGCTATTAAGCAGGCTCTGTGGTTGTCGCAAATTTTGCGGCTACCACTCAACACAGTGCGATTGCGGAAAATATGGAGTTGGTACAAAAAAAGCGACAACGGGAGGTTGTCGCTTTTAGCCGTTGACTGCGCGCTTAGCGGACGCGGGCGAATGTGATGGTGTAGTCGTTGCCTTTGGTCAGATACATCGTGTCCCATCCCTCAAAGTCGAGGTAGAAGGCTTCTGTGCCGCTGTACAGGTAATAGATTTCAAGGCGGTCGCCGTAGATGTCCCACGTGAAATCTTCGTACTGCAGCGCGCCCCACGAGTCGTAATAGGTATAAATGCCGCGGCCGTCGCTATAGAAATCGTACCAGAACACATCGTTGCCGATGATGTCGTATTCGCCGTAGTAGTCAGAGCTCCAGGCGGCTTCCCATGATCCAACGATGCGGTCCTGACCGGGTTCATCGTGCCAGTGCCAGTCGCAAGAGGTCATTGTCACCGCCAGCAGCGCCAGCGTCAAACAAATTTGTAAATTTCTTTTCATCTCTAATCGTTAATTTGAGTTGGTGTATTTTTTTTATGGGACAAAGTTAAGGCAAAAAAGTTTAACTTTCGCATAATTTTTTATAACTTTGTGCCATCAACCATCTTTTTTTCAAAAATTATGAACGATTTTGCCAAACAATGCAACCATATTTTCGACCGGATTGTCGCGCTCTATCACACCACCGACAATGTCGATACGCCGCTAAACAACCCCTTCACCGACTCGCCCATCACCGCCAAACTCGCGCAGAAATGCTGGATTGACGCTGTGCAGTGGCATCTGGAGGACATCATTCGCGACGAGCACATCAACCCCACCGCGGCGTTGGCGTTGAAGCGACGCATCGACCGAAGCAACCAGGACCGCACCGACATGGTGGAGGAAATCGACAGCTATTTTCGCGAGCGGTTTGCCGACGTGAAGCCGCTTGCCGACGCGACCATCAACACCGAGAGCCCCGCCTGGGCAATCGACCGCCTCTCGATTTTGGCGCTGAAAATCTACCACATGCGCGAACAGACGCTGCGCACCGACGCCACGCCGGAGCACATCGCGCGCTGCAAAGCCAAGCTCGATGTGCTGCTCGAACAGCGCGAGGATCTCTCCACCGCGATTGACCAACTGCTCGCCGACATCGCCGCCGGCAAGAAATACATGAAGGTGTATCGGCAAATGAAAATGTACAACGACCCCGACACAAACCCCATTCTCTATGGAAACAAAAAATAAACCCACCAACGTGCTGATCGTCCGCTTCTCAGCGCTGGGCGACATAGCGATGACGATTCCTGTGGTGTATCCGCTCTGCCACGCCAACAAGGACGTCAATTTTGTTTTCGTCACGCAGACCTGGCCTGCGGGCATGTTCCGCAACCGCCCTCACAACCTGCGCGTTATCGACATCGACATCCACGAGCGCTACAGCGGCATCAAGGGCATGTGGCGCCTCGCCGAAAAACTTAAGCGGCACTACAACATCGACGCCGTGGCTGACCTGCACAGCGTCATCCGCACATGGGCGCTGGATACCTGGATGAAGTTGCACGGCGTGCCGGTGGTGCGGATGGACAAACAGCGTGACGCCCGACGCGCGCTGGTTTCTGCCTCGTCGAAAGGCGAGCCGCTCGTACCCACGGCAACGAAATACCGCGAGGTGTTCGAAAAACTGGGTTTGGAAGCGCCGGACACTTTCACCACGCTCTACCACGACCACGAGTTGCCCACCTCCGAAATTGTGCCGGAGAAAAAGGACGGCGAAAAGTGGATTGCCATCTCGCCGTTCTCGTCGCACGACGGCAAGACCTACCCTATCGGCTTGATGACCGAGGTCATCAAAACACTCAGCAAGCAGCCCAACATGCGCATCTTCCTGCTGGGCGGCGGCAAGAAAGAAAAAATGTTGCTGCGACCCTTCCATAAGAAATTGGAAAACGTGGTTTCGCTCGCCGAGACCAAGCATAACTTCACCGACGAGTACGCGCTGCTCGGGCGTTGCGACCTGATGCTGACGATGGATTCTGCCAACATGCACCTGGCGTCGCTCATGGGCGTGCCCTCGGTGGTCATCTGGGGCGCCACCACGCCGGCTTGCGGCTTCTGCGGCCACCTGCACGACACCAAACACGATGTGGCGCTCGACTACAACTGCCGCCCCTGCGGCATCTATGGCGAAAACGATTGTCGCTACCACGACTTCCGTTGCTTGGCGAATATCGCCCCCGAAACCGTTATTAACCACGTCCTCGAGGCACTCAAAGACAAATAAAACCAAATGGCACAGAAATCGATTCTCATCACCGGCGCCGGTGGATTTATCGGCGGATTTCTCGTTCAGGAAGCCCTCGACCGAGGCTACGACACTTGGGCGGCGGTGCGCAAGTCCACCAACCTGGAATATCTGCAGGACCCGCGCATACACTTCATCGAGTTTGATTTTACCAACCCTGACAGCATCGAGGAGACGTTGCAGGACCACCTCGGCGAATATGGCAAATGGGACTACATCATCCACAACCTCGGCGCGACGAAATGCGCCAACTACGCCGACTTCGAGAAAATCAACTACGGGTACATGCGCACCTTCGTCGATGCGCTGCGCACCACCGAGATGACGCCGGAATGCTTCCTGCTCATGAGCAGCCTGAGCGTGATGGGTCCGGGCGCGAAGGGCTCGTACAAACCCTTCGACAACAACGACATCCCGCAGCCCAACACGTATTACGGTACGTCGAAACTCAAAGCCGAGACCTACCTGCAGACGCTCCCCGACTTCCCCTACACCATCTTTCGCTGCACCGGCGTTTATGGCCCGCACGAGCGCGACTACTACCTCATGATAAAAACCATCAAGTACGGTTTCGATTTCTCGGTGGGATTTTCGCCGCAGATGCTGACCTTCGTTTACGTCAAGGACCTGGCGCGCGCCGCGATGCTCGCGCTGGAGAAGGGCCCGATGCAGCGCCCCTACTTCATCAGCCATCCGCAAAAATATACGCAGAAGGAATTCCGCACGTTGGTGTGCAAGGAGTTAGGCAAACGCTTCGCCATCCCCGTCATTTGCCCGCTGTGGATGCTCAAAGGCATCTGCGCCGCCTCGGAATGGGTGGCGAAAGTGCGCCTGAAGACCTCGACGCTCAACCGCGACAAATACCACATCCTCAGCCAACGCAACTGGCTGTGCGACACCACGGCAGCCTCGCGCGACCTCGGCTTTGACGCCGAATACGACTTGCAGCAGGGTTTGCACGAAACCATCGAATGGTATCGCCAAGCCGGCTGGCTCTGATTTCCACGCTTAGGAATAGCCTCACGCAGATTACGCGGATTTTAAAGATCCCATAAATAAAAAGTGCCGTCATGGAAGAACTCATGCACTACATCTGGAAGCATCGCCTCATTCCGGAAATGGGACTGATGACCAACGACGGACGTAAAATCCGCGTCATTGACCCGGGGCTGCACAACACCGACGCCGGACCGGACTTCTTCAACGCGAAGGTGGAGATTGACGGCACCATGTGGGTGGGGAACGTGGAGATGCACGTGCGCGCCTCCGACTGGCGACGCCACGGGCACGACAAGGACAAAGCTTACGACAACGTCGTGCTGCACGTGGTGCAGAAAGACGACGCGCCGACCTATACCACTGCAGGCGAGCTCATTCCGCAAATGGTCTTGGAGGTGTCGCCGCTGTTCTACGACCGCTACACCGACCTGACCGGCAGCAAAGAGGAGCTGCCCTGCTCGCAAAAGCTGCCATCCATCCCGTCGCTGGTCATCACGGAGTGGATCCAAGCACTGGCTTTTGAGCGGCTGCACGACAAGGTGGAGCGCCTCAACCGGCTCAGCGAACTGACGTCGGGCAACCGCGAGGAGGTGTGCTACATCACCTTGGCGCGCACCTTGGGCTTCGGACTCAATGGCGATGCCATGGAGCGACTGGCACGCGCCACGCCCCTGCGCCTGCTGCACAAACACAGCGACAGCTTGCAACAGCTGGAGGCGCTGCTTTTGGGGCAGGCAGGGCTGCTCGGCGGCACAGACAGCACCGACGTTTACCAACGCACGCTCGCGCGCGAATACGCGTTTTTGCGCAACAAATTCTCGCTGACGCCCATGGAGGCATCGTCGTGGCGCCTGTTCCGCATCCGCCCGCAGAGCTTCCCCTACCGCCGCATCGCGCTGTTGGCACAATTCGTTTGCGGAGGTTTCAACCTGCTGCGCCAAATCATCGAGACGAAGGACGAGGAAGCGCTCCGCGACCTGTTCCACGTTGAGTTGACGGGCTACTGGACCAACCACTACTGCTTTGGCGCGGCGTCGGCTGTGTCATCGCAAGCACTCAGCGAAGCGAGCGTGAACATCGTGCTGATCAACACGGTAGCGCCACTGCTGTATGCGCACGCCGAAGCCACGGGCGACTTTGACATGAGCGACCGCGCGATTGCCTTGCTCGAAAGCCTGCCGCCGGAACGCAACGCCGTCACGCGCCTCTTCGAACAGGCGGGCATCATATGCGACGACGCCCTCACCTCGCAGGCGCTCATCCAGCTGCGCCGCAACTACTGCGAGACCCGCAAATGCATCTATTGCCGCATCGGGCACCGCCTCCTCGCCAAAGCCGCCACCACCCCCTAACATTTTATCTCACGCAGATCACGCGGATTTTAAAGATCTTTTATCCTGCGGTCGCGGATTTTTAAGGATTTTTCTGCGAGTTCTGCGAGTTCTGCGCGAGGTTCAACTCCTAATTCCTAACTCCTAACTCCTAACTAGAAGGACATGATTCAGAAAAAGCAATACGGACTTATCGGGCATCCCCTCGACCACTCCCTTTCGCAGACCTACTTCAACACGAAGTTTGCCGCAGAGGGCATCAACGCTGAGTACCTCAACTTCGACATCGAAGACATCGGACAACTGATGGAAGTCATCGCCGAGCACCCCCGCCTGGACGGCTTGAACGTGACCGCACCCTATAAGGAGCAAATCATCCCCTACCTCAACTCAATGGACGACGACGCGCGCGAGATTGGCGCCGTCAACGTGGTGAAGTTCCTGCGCGACGAGTCCGGCGAGCTGAAGGAGCTGCGCGGCTACAACAGCGACGTCATCGGCTTCGGGCAGTCGGTGAAACCCCTGCTGACGCCACAACGCACAGCCGCGATGGTATTAGGCACGGGCGGCGCGGCAAAGGCGGTGCGATGCGCGTTGCAAAAATTGGGCGTGCAGGTCAGCTTCGTCTCGCGCACCAAATCGGAATTCACCATCGCCTACCCTGAAATCACACGCGCCATGGTGTCGGAGCACAAAATCATCATTAACGCCACGCCGCTGGGCAAGTATCCCGACGACATGCTCTGCCCCGCGTTCCCCTACCGGTTCCTGACCAAAAATCACCTGTGTTACGACCTGATTTATAATCCGGAGGAGACGCTCTTTATGAAAAACTCGGCGAAGTATGGCGCAGAGACCAAAAACGGCTTAGAGATGCTGTTGCTCCAAGCCTTCACCTCCTACGACATCTGGGTTTCCTAACCCTTCTTTATTTTTCTCACGCCAAGCCCCCTATGAAACAAGTACCGGCGTTGCGCATACTACTACCGTTTGTCGTAGGCATATTGTTGTGCGGCGACGGCGGGAGTTGGTGGGTCGTCGGCACGCTCGTGGCGCTTGCGGTCACTGCCTATATCGTGCTGATGCTGCGCAGCCGGACCGCGCTCGCACGCTTAAACATACGCCCTTACTTTATCATCCCTATCTGCCTGATTGCGTTGGCATTAGGTTACGCCGCAGCGCAACTCAACCAACCGCCCACGCTCGATTTGGAGGCATGCAACGACAAGTTGCTCACGGCGCGGGTGGACGAGATCAGCTACACCGACCGCTCGATGCGCCTGTTGGTAAGTACGGGCGGACACCGGCTGCAGCTGAGCACGCGGGGCTGTGACTACAGTCTGCGCGAAGGCGATGTGATAGCCTTCCGTGCCGCGCTCTCGCGCATTGCCAACCATGGAAACCCCGACGAAACGGATTTCGCCACCATCCTGCGCCGGCAAGGCGTGCTTTACACCCAGCACTTGCCTGTCAACCAATTAGAAAAGGTAGGCACCGCCCCCACCCTGCTGACGCGTTGCGCATTGGCACGCCGCCACTTGCAGCATCGCATCGCCTGCAGCCGCCTCTCGCCCGAAGCGCAGCATTTCGTCATCGCGCTGATTTTGGGCAACGACGACCTTATCCATGCCGACACCCGCGCACGTTTCGCCACGGCGGGCGTAGCGCATGTGCTGGCGCTGAGCGGTTTGCACGTGGGCTTGATTGCGATGATGGTGTGGTGGCTGCTGTTCCCGCTGGATTGGATCGGCGCGAAGAAATGGAGGCTGTGGCTGACGTTGGCGTTGATTGTGGCGTTTGCGGTGTTTACCGGGTTGTCGCCATCGGTGGTGCGCGCGACGGTGATGATTGGCTTCGTCTTTGCCCAGGCGCTGTTTTATCGGCGCAACATGGCGCTGAATGCGCTCTGCGTGGCGGCGTTGCTAATTTTAGCGGTGTCGCCGGCGAGCCTATACGCCGTCGGTTTTCAACTGAGTTTCATCACGGTGGCGGCGCTGCTCTTGCCCGGACTCGCCTTCGGCAACCGTTGGCGCGAAGTGACGGAAAGCAAAACCTCGAAAAGTCCGCAGCAACAGTTCCTCCGAAGCAGCCTCTCGTACATCTGGGGCATCGTGGGGACGTCGTTGGTGGCGATGCTTGCGACCATTATGCTGACGGCATACTATTTCCACACGATTTCGCTGCTCGCGTTTCTAAGCAACCTGCTGATTTTGCCCGTTTTGCCGCTGTTTATGACCTTGGCGGCGGTGTTTACGTTGCTCGCCGCGGTGGGCACTGACGTGCCGTTGCTGGACCGCCTGCTGGACCTCATCTACAGTTATTTCAGCAAGGCGACAGAGCTGGTAAATGCGTTGCCACTCTCGCACATCAACGATGTTTACGTGGGCGGATGGGCGGTGTGGCTCTGGTTTGCGATCTTGGCGATGTTGACGCTGTGGGCATTCACACGCCGTTATCGCTACTGTCTGTGCGCCTTAGTCGGCGTCGTGTTGTTGGCAGGAGGATGGATGGTGCAGCAACGCAGCACGGCACACCGCGGAATGGTGATTTTCAACAGTTTTGCCTCGACGCCTCTGCTCTATTTCGACAATGGACAAGCCTGGCTGTGGGAGCCCGACGCGACGGCGAGCGACGTAAGCGCTTTCCGACGGTACTACAGCGGATTTCTCTCGCGCCACGGCATCGACAGCATTCGCGCCATCACCGCGGGCGAAGACGTGACCTTGCCCGAGGGGTTCATCCGCCCGCCGTATGCGCACGCGATGGGCAAAAGTTATATGGCGGTGGGCGCTGGCAGGTGGAGGCGCGCGCAAGCAGTGGACCACTTCCACGCAGACCGCATCATCGTGACACGCCGCTTCCACGGCTCGGCGACGAAGTTGCGCGAACTTTACGACTTCGATGAATTGGTCCTCTCGGGCGCGTACTATGCTAACGACATATAGTTTTTGCCTAACCCATTGTATTGCATGAAAATCAACGTGTTATGCTGACAATCAACAAATTAAGAAGACAAAATTTAAAAAAAATTTAGCATCAAAAGTGTGCAGAATGGCACGATTTATGCTAAAATGTTTAGCAAATGTTTAGCAAAAAATCATTATGGCTTCATTTAATTTAACCGCAGGAAAGAAGAAGAAAAATGGCGAGTATGCGATATATGTACGTATCATCGCCAATCGTAGTATAAAGTACATACCCACGGGCATTGTCGTTGACCATGTTCGTGGCGGGTTGCCCACGGATATGCGAGCGAGGGCATCGGCGGAGCATTTCCTTGCCGAAATACGCCAGATTTACTTTGACGTTGGCAATGAAAAGATGAGCGCAGGCGAGATTGCTGACGCCATTGAGTTGGAGAGAAAGAAGCGCCAAGGCTTTGACTTTGACTTTGCCGAGTATATGGTGCTGCGAACGCAGAATGAGGCGTTTGGCACCAGAAAAACCCGTTTGACCGCATTACGCTCGCTATGCCGTTTTTTAGGTACACGGGAGATACATTTATCCTCTTTGAAGAAAAAGACGCTGCAAGCGTGGATAAATTCGCTCCCAGGCAATCGTGCGCCCTCGCTGTATAGGGCGCAGATGCAAGCGATATTCAATCAGGCGATGCGGGAGTTTAACGATGAGGATGAGGGTTATATGCCGTTGCCGTTTAATCCGTTTAAGAATTTGGTGCTACCAAAGGCAAAACAACCTATCAAGCGTGCGTTAACGGTTGAGCAAATACGCGCTATTGCCGCATTGCCGGACAAGGGCATTGTTTATGATCGCTCGCGTGATATGTTTCTGTTGTCGTTTTTACTCGTGGGGATGAACTCTGCTGATTTATACTGCTGTGGCAAACTCCGTGGCGGCAGAGTGGAATATGAGCGACAAAAAACACGCACAGTCCGTGCGGATAGCGCATTTATCAGTATCGCCGTGCCACCGATGGCTCGGCCACTGCTGAAAAAATACAAAGATGATGAACGCCTGCTGGATATGTGGCGGTGTTACATTTCGTTCGCCACCTTCAATAAAGCAATAAATACAGGGCTGAAACAGGTCGGAGCAGATGTGGGTATCGAAGGGCTGACGTTTTACGCCGCGCGCCACTCATGGGCGACAATAGCCATAAATGAAGCGGGCGTGGATAAATGGACTGTACACCTTGCCTTAAATCACGTTGACGCAAACACGTCGATTACCGATGCGTACATCAAAAAAGATTGGCGGGTGATTGACGCAGCCAATGAGAAAGTCTTGGCGTTGGTGTTTGGGGAGAACAAGTAAGTTTTCTTCAGAGAAATTTGGTGGGTAAAAGATTTTGGCGTAACTTTGCAGTACTACAAAGTTAACATGTATATAAAGGGTGAAACGCCCCTACGCGTGATGCGCAGGGGGCGTTTCTTTTTTACTTGATGTTTCTGTATCTCATTCCG
>Ga0065711_1011409_pt1 | contig 10667 bp, 5 predicted proteins | sample Hoacrofraction12_FD_59098 | JGI IMG/M metagenome (GOLD analysis project Ga0065711, IMG submission 59098) | Hoatzin crop microbial communities from Cojedes, Venezuela - Epithelial fraction 12 v2 (version 2) | ecosystem: Host-associated > Birds > Digestive system > Esophagus > Crop | place...
TTTTTTTTTTTTATTACACCATTCTGAGTTGGTATGTGTGCCTTTTGTGTGCTGTCATTCTGTTGTTCTTGTTTGTTTTTTCTATCACAGAACAGAATGTCTTTATTCTACGACTAGATTCTGAAATAAGCCATTTTGTCTCCTGTGCTTGCTTTTCTGTGTTACAGGGAAGTACACACAATCAAACTAATAACTGCGGGTTTTTTTCAGGACTCCCTGCAAAATTGAACCCAGCATAAACCGTGTTTTAAGTACTCGCAAACCTGAGAAAGAGGAGGACCTGCTACAGCGAGTACAAAATTATCAGCAGGATACTCAAGAAAAGAAAGAGATGGTGATGTACTGTAAAGATAAAGTTTATGCTGGAGTCGAAGAATTTTCTTTGGAAGAGATCCGAGCTGCAATCTACAGAAAGAAAGCAAAGAAGAAAACTGAAGGTATGCTTCAAAATAGGGTGGCATAAGACTTTATGAGATAGAATAATAAAATTATACTTGCTTCTTATCAGCATACAGCTGTTATTGCACCTGCTGTTCTTTTTCTGCTGGAACAGTTATTTAACTGCTCTGAGGTACAGTGGAAGTAACATATCCGACAGCTTTATGTGTAAGTCATGAGAGAGAGAAAGAAGAGCAGATGTTTTAGCCCCTTTAAAAGTAATTTAGCCTTTAGCCACGGATTGCATGTGAAATATGTACTGTGCCTTATAAGATTTTCTTCCTTAGAGGAGATGCAGGCCATAGCACAGAAGAAGGAAGAAATACAAAGGAAAATTGAGGAGCTGGAGAAGAAATTAAAGAAGAAAGAAGATGACAAGCAGCAACAACTGCATGAACAGGTATTGCCCTCACGTAACAGTTCTTTTAAAAATAGCTACTATTTTAATTAAAAAGTACGAAAGGGGAACATCATCTAACATGCTTCTCTTTGGCTAGCGCTTCTTAAACTTTTTTTGAAAGGCTGCTTCAGGCTATTGTACACATACCTCACACAGTAAATGAATGCTCAGAGAAACATTTCTTTTCTTCTCCCCAACTTGTCCCCAAGCCATATCCTTTCACTATACTATAGGAATGTAAATGAAAGGCTTCAAGTAGTGTTACTATACAAGTATTGTTATTTAACAGTTCAGCAAGATATCTAATGCTACGGTATAAACTTCTAAATTTTTTTTAAGTAAAGGTATCCCAAATGCTTAAGGGCAACTTGGTCTTTCTTAAGCTTTATTGGTGCGGGGTTTCCTTTTATAGAGAGAGAATTTATAGTGCAAAAGCAGACGGGAGAAGAACCTGGAACTAGGGGAAGAAGTGAAGGACTGCAAAGTGGTGTGGGCTAACCCTGGTAGGCACCGCACACCCGCTTGCTTACTCCCCGTCAGTGGGATAGGGGCGAGAATCGGAAGGGTAAAAGTGAGAAAACTCGTGGACTGAGATAAGGACAGTTCGACAGGTAAATCAAAAGCTGTGCTCACAAGCAAAACAAAATAAGAATTCCTTCACCACTTCCCACTGGCAGCCAGATGTTTAGCCGTTTCCAGGAAAGCAGGGTTGCATCATGCGTAACGGTTACTTGGGAAGACAGATGCGGCAATTCTGAACATCCCCACTTCCTCCAGATTTTATTGCTGAGCATGATGTAATATGGTATGGAATATCCTTTTGGACAGTTTGGGTCAGCTGGCCGAGCTGTGTCCCTTCTCAGCTTGTTGTGTGCCCGCAGCGTACTCGCTGGGGTGGCAGCATGAAGAACACAACACCCCGATGCTGTGTAAGCACTGTTCAGCAATAGCTAAAACACCAGTGTGTTATCAACATTGTTTTGGTCAAAAATCCAAAACATAGCAGCATACCAGCTGCTATGAAGAAAATTAACTCTGTCCCAGGCAAGACCAGTACACCAAGCCACACCCGATTCCTCTCGAAGTTTTATAGACGGTAGTATGCTCTATTATATATTAGATTTTTTTTTTGTTTCCTTTTCTATGCAGACCAAGCAAGTATACTTTGGGCTGTCGTTGATAGGTAGCGTTTAAACCCCCGTTTTCTTATAGGTTGCAAATAACAAGTAAAAGTTAATTATTTCAAAGCTTTTCCTTTTTGCAACTTCATTAGTTGGGCTAATAAAGAATGTTGTCTCTTTCTCTCTCTCTCCTTCCCCACCTTCCCCATTTCTGAAACAATGCCTTAGTAGTAAATATTTTAAATAATGAAATACAAAGTGTTATGAGTTTGATGTAAGCAAGCTATGTAATAGCTTCCATATGTCTTTAAGAGGAGATTTTAGTTATACTGCAACTATGGAAGTTATATACAGTTGCAAAGAGTAAACTATGTATTTTGACTACACTAAGTGATAAGAATGAACTTTTTTCATGCAAGTAAATTAAATACAAATAAAACTACCTAAACACAGCTATTAATCTGTTATGGCTCGAACAACCTACACAGGATTATGATAATATTCTTGGAACTTTATTGCAAGGCTTCTGATGCAATCGCCATTGAACCAAAGGATGGCTTTGTTTCTACAGCCACCAGAGACAACAGGAGCTTTGCCATGTTTGGGACTGCACGGCTTTACTTTTTCCAGTGCAACAGAAGTTGGGGAGAAGCAGCCTCAGCTGCAAAGGTAATACAGGATTTTGTTTGCCAGCAATGAGAAAATTTGTGGAGATAATTAGTTCTGAGTCACATGAATCACTAACAGATAGCCTGTTTCCACAGGCAGAATGGCATATACCCTAGGCAGCAGCCTGTAACCAGGATCTGTAATAGATCTTATATATTTTCGATTATTTGTCTGAAGGCTCTTCACTTGAAGTAGCATATGTCAGCTTGGCTTGCCTTTTTTACAAAGTTTAGTTACGTTTTGTGAAGGTGTGTAAAAAACATAAGAAACAAGTTTGTATCTTTTTCACAGTGAATTCCATGTCTCTGAAGATACTCAGCTACAGAAACCAGCTTGTTCTGAGGGTAAATACTTAAATTTTTTACCATTAAGGAGAAGGCCGTGTTAAAGGGAAGTGTTCTTTTAAATGAATAGCAAGACTGCAACGAACTGAAACCAGAAGTTTTAGGTGGATTCGAAGACTGAAAATGAGAACGTGCTAGAGTAGTGCTTTTAACCATATTCAGCAAAAGACAGAACATCTGAAGCCTGAGAACTGTCACTGTTTGAAAGGACTTTCAAGCAGAAGAGCTTTTTTCTTTTAATAGCTGAAAAGCTTTCTTCACACTTTCACATATGCAGTCTTTCTAAAATCTGTAGAAGAGTTTAATGCTAAGATTGGTACTATCTTAAGTCCTTCTTTTTCCTCAGAGGATTTGGTAGAGGAATATAATCAGAAATCATATATTCAGTTTTGTTGTTGGGAAGGGTGTGTGCTGAAGAAGTTTACTTTTGATCCGAATTGACAACTGTTGCTGTTGACAGAGGTTGTCCAGTCTCTTGACGTACGCCCAGATACACAAAGGGGAAATGTGTTTTTAGACTCTGAGAATGAACAGAAGGAACAGAGGGATGAGGCCAGCCTTGAGAAAAAAGGTACAAATTCTAAAGCATATTCTGAAAAGAGCGAGCTATTTAACATAATGTGGTGTTAAAAGTGTGGTTCATTAACATGACAACACCAAGCCTTTTTTTTAATAAGATTTCTTTAAATGTCGGTTTTGTAACTTCCTGCTGGGACTGGTAGTTTGAAGGCTGTGTATTATATGTTTTAAGTAGCACTGGATACACTATTGTGGAAAAACTGTTGATACAATAGAGCCTCTTTGTTTTCCTTTACAGGTGTGGGTCTCCTTCCCCCACCGGATCCTGCTACGGTTTTCTCCATATTTGATGAATCCTCTACTTTGGCAGATCAGAATAGAAGGTAGAATTTTTCCAGATCTAGATTTCAGAGGGACGGAAAACTGAAGTATCAAACCACTTTCTGTAGCAGCTGAAATACAGTACTGTTTCTTGTATGGATGTAGGGGTGGTGTTTTATTTATATTTGTATTTTTTGTTTTATTTCATTACTTTACTTGGGAAGTCTGTGATGAGGAAATACTCTCCTGTTGTTCCTCTTCAATGTAGAACTTTTTAATCTGCCATATAAACTTTCCTCACTCTGGAGAGCTGTATATATTGCACTTTACTGGTAGTTCTGTAGCAGAAAGTGGTAGACTGAAATTGTCAGTGACTTCAACTCTTGAGAGGAATCTGCTGAAGTTCAGAAGCTACTCTAATAAATATTTAATGGAATGTAACTTTATTTTAGTTGTTCTGCAGAGCATATACAGAAAAGTGCCCGGCGCCCTCTTGCTGTTCGTAAACCTTCAGATTCTCTAACTGCAAAGGAAAACTTACCGCCAGAAGCCTGCGTAAGGAAACAATTTACTCCATAGCAGACTTCCTGTCACGGAGAAGCCAGCATAGAATGTCGTACTGTTGAACTGAGTGAGACTGGCTGGACTGATTTGATGCGTGATAAGCAAGGATTCTAAACTTCTGTCTGGCGTGGCAATACTTGAATTGGGTGATGTTAAGATTACACTGGAAATTTCATGTTTTGATTGGGCTTTAAGGTGGCCGGTACAGAGATGATGGTACGGAGTCTTCCAAATTTTAAGCAACTGATTAGTGGCAAGGATTACAAACACTGAAACTTATAAAAAGTTTGTGTGATGAAGAGTTGCACTCTTAAACACTGCCTGCTGTTCCACCCACTTTCTTGCCATGCATTCAAACAAGCATCTCGGCTCACGTGTTCCTCACCCAAAGTACCATATGCTGGACTCCCTTAAACTTTTGTGTCTTGTTTACTGAGCTATGTGTGTCTATGTGGCAGTTTTGCAGATGTTTGTAAAGCTTTCAGTAGAGGTGGTAGTTGCTGTCTCATCAAAGGACTTAGTTACTGCATGCCGCAGTAGACCTTTAGACTGGTTGAGTGAGAGGATTTTATTCTGAGCTGAGAAGGAGTTTATGTACAGCTACAACATGAAATACTTATCGGGGTTAAGCATGGTAAGCATCATGCTGATTTTGGTTCTAGTGTCAGTCTGGATAACTGCACAGGTCTGCTTTACATGTCCTATATGTCTTCAATGCCCAACATTTCAGTAAACACTACAATAACGTGCTTATAACCGAACAGAAACACATTTCTGGGATGGTGGATACTATGCAGCCCATAACAGTTCATGGCAGCTCTGCAGTGCCCTAGAGGGTAACAAAGCTACCCTTTCTAGTCAAGGAAACAATATATGCAACTATATTACAGGTAGGGTTCAATTACTCAATTTCAATGAGCAATATAAATAGAGTATATGAAGACTGAGTGACATATTCATGTTGAGAGGTGGTGGAGTCGAAGAAAGGGAGAGATAAATGTTCCGCTTCTAATTTACATAATCTGCAGGCTTTTCACCATCGCTTCCTACTTTTTTCAGGATGAGCTGAATGGAATTGAACCTTTGACTGAAGATGCTATTGTGACCGGCTCCTACAAGAACAAGACCCTTTGTGCCAACCCAGAAGACACGTGTGACTTTGTTAGGGCTGCTCATCTGGCCTCAACGCCCTTTCACGGGGTGGTAGCTCAGAGAGTCCCAGCTCCTGCTTTTTCACAGAGTGTCCTGAAGGAAGACTGTCCAGAATCGAATTGTGCACCTCTGAATCAGGAAACGCCAGTTTGTGAAGGAGTGTACAGTGAAGCTCTTTGTGTAAATAAACTGAGGTAATTAGGGACGAATTGTCTTAAGCCCTTTTTCCTGCATGTCTTTTGGTTATGGTTTTACCGTTCTGTTGCTGAAGAAACAATTTTCTGAAGAGATCAGAATGTACTGAAGACAGCCTTTTCTCTAGCTCAAGGGTCCATTGTACCTTGAGCAGATTTAGGAGGTCTTGGCTTTAAGAGTCCACCTGGCTTTTCAGCATTACTGCTGTGGGACTTGAATCCATGCTGCTTCTACCAAATAATTTGCAAATAAATTAATAAGCACATTCTGTCTATGTAACCAGAGATGAAAAGTAGAATCATCAGTTCCTTTTATACTTGTATGCTTCTGTAGTTATTTTAGTATATGAAATACATCTGGTGATTATGGCTTAGATTTCTTCTACGGAGGAGAGAAGCTGGAGAGAAGAAAAAAAACTGGCAAACAACCTCCTGTTTCTTATCATTGTAAAGAAAAAAGCATCTGTGGGATGGGTCTTTCTTCACTTAGAACTAAGTTTGATTTGTTAGCTGTTAGTATGTAAACATGTATGCTATGCAGAAGGTGTTTGTTTACTTGTCAAGTTCCCTGGGAAACCATGCTGATTATAATTAGGAAGGCAGAGCAAATTATTTCCCACCCAATCCTCCACTGCTTTAAAAGCACTGTAAGTCTGAATTTTAGTAGCTAAGGGAGTTGCATATTCAGTATGTCTTCTATTGTGCACTCATATTTAGTGGAATAGAAGATACAATTAATCTATAGAGCAAGATTCTGAGTAGAAACAATCATTGAAGCTGAAATGAAGCTCTGACATAAGTATTGGTTTTCCATTAAGGATGGGAAAGGGCTTCTTTGACATAAAGAAGTCTAGGACTGCACAGTGTCCTGTCATAGTCACTAGGCCAGCATTCTCTAGACACTGTATCGTCTGAAAGTCTGAATAGTTGCTGATTTTATTTACAGCCCGATCATGGAAGCAAGCCTGGAAGATACTCGATCGTCAGGTGGTTCTGTCTCCTCAGGATCTTCTCTTTCCGGTGTTACACAAATGTCTGCTATTAAATACCTGCACATCCCCAAGAAACTGGAACTTGCTCAGAGCTTGCCTGCTGAAATGGTTGCTGATGCTGGAGGTATCAGTGAAAACATTACCGGTTAGTACGAAACTGAGTTACAACAAATTACTTGCAGCTGTCACTAAACTATGGCGCTTTTTCTGTACTTCCTATATTCTGCTCTGCTTTCCGTGTATTTCCCATTACTTTGACTTGTGACTAAGCTTGCGTCTCCTTTGCCAGAAGTAGTAGTGAGGTATGCAGTATAGCATGCTTGTCAGCATCCAGAAGATGTAAATATTAAGGTGATGGAGAAGTTGTTTAAGGTATTACAGCAGGAAGTGTGTAGGAGTGATGAGATGTCAAATTCTGAAATGAAAAATTTGGACTGAATGGTAGTGAGAACTTCTAAGACAGCTTTGTTTGGTTTTGCGTTGGTTTTTTTCTCTCTGTAATTGTACTCTGTGTTGTTCTGATGTGCTGATAAGTGCCACACTGAAAATGGTGAATATGAATTAGAAATCTAGTGAAAGTTGCCTAGTTTTGGCTTTAAATTTGAACTCTTAACTTTGCTGTAAACTATTGTGCTGCTTTGCAGTGTGTTTATTTTTCCTATTGAAGGAAAACAGTACTGGTACTTAAATAGTTAATTTCATTTGTTTGTCTTCTGGCCAAAGATCTTTGGGGTTTTTTTCTGTTATCAATCTTTATATTACAGTTAGAAGAGGAATGGTCACAAAAAGCCTTCAAAATCTGGCCTGTAGAATCAGCTTTGTGTTGAATTATGGCTTTCAGGGTGATTAACCTGCTTTACTCCTTTGATTTCAGCTTACAATATCTTAATTAGAACTCTGTAGCTGAAAATCCTCAGTGTATCTACTCTAGAGAAGAATATGTTATTGTGTGTCTGCACAATAACAGACAGACTCTTATGGCAAAGCATGCTCGGGACCTGGAATGAAAATACAATTAGGTGAAGAGTGTTGTCACTGAAACAGCTGAAATATTTGGATAGATCTTGCAGTCATTTTTTATCATATGCACTAATCTTTAGAGCAGGATGAAATATCTTTAGAGATTCTTTTCAGAAAAAGGCAGCATTTGTTCAGAAGTTTTAATGGTCCTTTCTTAAACTTTGGATCATTCCCGTTGCTTTTCTTCTTGCTTTCTGTGCATCTCCCTTGAACTGCAGTTCTCGACCTGGTTGTAGTAATTCTGCTGAGGACTCCTTAACACTGCATAGAGCAGAAAAATAACTTCAGATGTCTCAGTTTATTCCTGTAAAGTATGCCAGTAAATCTCATAAATTTGTGATGGTAAAATAGTGGAACACCTATTTAGTCTTCCAATTTACTACTTTGGCGGGATTACTTCCTGAGCAATATCTGACTGCAATGCTTTTCGGATAAATGAGTATCACAGTAAGTAATGATACTCTGATTCTTACCTTGGTACTGTGAAAGCTTAAAACGTTGTCACCCATTACTGGCCATACAGTTTGGGAGAGGGAGTCAGTAGAAGCCACCTAGTTTGCTGTGTTTTACTCTGATCATTTGAGATCAACACTTTTGAGGCTACCTTGGTTTTGTACAGATGAACTCATCTATTAAATGATTTTTTTTTGCTGTCCTATTACGCAGAAAAGTAAACCCAGACCTACATGTAATTAGTTTATGTGTCTTCCAGCAGGTAAAAGCCATTAAATTCTTAATGTTACAGTGAGCAGCAGAGTTGGAGTCCAACTTGATTTTCCTTTTATTACATAAACCGCCTGCTGTATTCAAAAGAGTGAATTTCAATAAAACCCTTCACTTAAAAAATCACCAACTGATCACTTACTCTGGACATAGATTTAAAAAAGGAGTGTTAATTTGCAAAATGAGTTTAAATTCTTCTGTGGCTGAGCAGACGTACCTAACCTAATTCAGAGCTTTGTCTCTTGTCGAAGATACATTTTACATGACGCTACAGTAGAATCATTGAGACCTCATGATGAGATGGTCTGTAAAGTAGGTTCAAAGACGAGTGTTATGTTCACTTCACAAGAAACTACTGGACAGAGATTAATTGACTTGCCGAAAGGCGATGCAGTAGATCAGTATGCAGGCAGAAAGCTTCCAATGTCCAGGTTACTTTTACATGACAGATACAATCAAGTCGCAGAGACTCGACGCCTAGTTTCAGCTCATCTGTTTCTATTACTCGTCTTCCTAGGTGACGATGTAACTCCGTTCTTGTGGAGCGCTGAGCAGCGTAAAAAGCTTTTAGATCCTATGCCAGAATCACTGACTGCTTCTCCAGACTTTCGTTTGGAGACTGGCGCTCTGCCTGTCATGGAGTGTCAAAAAGACGTTGAGCTAGGTAGGTATGCCAGACACTCCACAGAGCAAGAGATCCATTTATGTTCTAATTGGTTTGAAATGTGCTTCATATTTAACCTCACTAGTTTTATGTGGTGTAGATGGGGAATAACTTGACAGCCTGGGTACGCATATTTGCTGAGAGCTCATGAAAATAAACTTTCATAACAGGAAATGAGACTTACTGTATCAAATGGGAGTACTGGACCAATGAAGAATACAAGATGTTTTTTGCCATTCCAGCTAACTTCCCCCAGTTGGATGCGAAGGGATTTGCAATAAAGGTAACACGTACGATGGTTATTATACAAGAAGTGTGAAATGTTAAAATCTCTTCAGCCAATATAAAGTAAAATGTAGTAAGCTTGGTCTGAATTTGTGAATGCCATGCATGAAGTTTGCTGCTTCAAGTCCTCTTTCTAATTGCTGATATAGATTAAAAGCTTCTGACTGTGGAAAATGTCATCTTTGGTAAAGCGGGGAGGAAAAAAGGGGATGAGATGAATATGAAGATGAGCAATTTTCACTTTATTCCAAAAACAAATGTTGTTCTTATGTACCTTCTTGTAGGTGTATTCTCAGCCTGTGCCTTGGGATTTTTATATCACACTTCAGTTACAGGAGCGTTTGAATACTGACTTTGACCAAAGCTTCAGTGAGAACTGCAGCTGTTACCTGTATAAAGATGGCTGTGCCCTTTTGCACAGGGATATAAATCGCTTCACGCTTGGGGTCAGTACAGATCAACAAAGTACAGTTGTAGAAGACATGACCTCTTGCATAGGTACCATTAGTGAGTTTTGTTTGTTCTTATGTTCATTGCTGAAGGTGGTCACGTGCTTAATCCTGCAATCTAGATCCTCTGCTTTTTGTTTTATGTATCTACAAATTAGGACTGTCCATTGTGGCCTTAGAGCTGGTTTCTCATTCATAGATAATGTGCTTCTTGGAGGCAAACTTGAACCAATTTTTTACATTTTCTTTGTTCATGAGTGATAAATGTCCTCAGCCAAGAACCACGTGTTATTCCACAGNAAGGTTTGCATCTAAAACTCTTGTTTAACTTGACATCTTTCAATGAGTTCCAGTCTGCTATAGCAAGGTCATAGCATTTAGTGTCTTGCTGAAGGATTTACGTTTTAAATAAAGTCTTGTAAGTGCATTTTGAATTGTTGCATATAAATAGGATACAAATTAAATAGTGATTTCGGCCTTCGGTTCAATTTCCTCTTGATCTTTTGTCCTCTTCTGAATAATAGTGTTTCTTAAGAGCTCGTGGTTCTTTTAATTCTGGCTGGGCTGATGATGTGCAAAATCTGATTATGCTGAATTTAGGGTAGGGCTATTATCCCTGTACAGATCAGTAAGAAAAACAATGTGAGCTGTAAATATTTCATTTAATCTAAGGTAGGATGGCATATAGATATGTGTTTATTCCCTGTTTTCAGGATGTTATTCGTGGCCGTAAGTCCATCACGGAGGAAGTTATCCTGCTGGTTGTTTATAATCTTCTGGGTGTGGTAGAGAAGCTCCACAGAGCAGAGATT
>Ga0065711_1013392_pt1 | contig 10667 bp, 13 predicted proteins | sample Hoacrofraction12_FD_59098 | JGI IMG/M metagenome (GOLD analysis project Ga0065711, IMG submission 59098) | Hoatzin crop microbial communities from Cojedes, Venezuela - Epithelial fraction 12 v2 (version 2) | ecosystem: Host-associated > Birds > Digestive system > Esophagus > Crop | place...
CCGCGTCCAGGCGGGTCTGGAATATCTCCAGAGAAGGAGACTCCACAGCCTCCCTGGGCAGCCTGGGCCAGGGCTCTGTCACCCTCAGAGGGAAGAAGTTCTTCCTCGTGTTCAGCTGGAGCTTTCTCTGCTTCAGTTTGTGCCCGTTGCCCCTTGTCCTGTCACTGGGCACCACTGAAAAGAGTTTGGCCCCGTCCTCCTGACACCCGCCCTTGAGATATTTCTAAGCATGTATTAGGTCCCCTCACAGCCTTCTCTTCTTTAGGCTGAAGACACAGTCACCTCTGAAAGGGGCTGGTGTCATCACGTGGTTGGATGCTGGGCAATTTGCATTAGGCTCTTCGTTGCAGCAGCTGGGATGGGACACGAGGAGAGTGCCTGCTCCAGGGAGAGGAGATGCTGGGGTCAGGGCCGAGCTTGGAAATCACAGAACCATAGAATCGTTAAGGTTGGAAAAGACCTCTAAGATCATCAAGTTCAACCATCAACCCAACACCACCATGTCTGCTAAACCATGTCCCGAAGGATCATGAGCTTGCCAGCTCGGCTCTAAGCCCCAGCAAAGCTCTCCTGGGCAGCTGGGGGGAGACAAGGGTGGTTCATGCTGTGGTTTGGCTTTGGGAAAGGTTTTTCTAGCTTTTGTGGCGGCAATCACAAGCGGGTGATTCCTGGTGCCGCAGACATTGAGCTGGGATGGGCTGACAGGGAGGGCTCGGGGCTGGGAACTCAGTGCCACGAGATAAGGGGCTGCGATAAGGGGGCTGCGTCATGGGAAACTGGCCTCAGGGTCCCGCCGCCCCGAGGGGCCGAAGGACGTGAAGAGATAAGGGTAAGGTCACCCAAGCCCCGGGAGAGCTTGCCAGGCGACTCAGCGGCAGGAGGCTTGGCTTGCAGGAGGCTGCATGAACCTCTCGGCCGTGTCCTGGCATCCGTAGCCAGCTGCCGAGGAAGCCGCGGAGGCTCCACTGGCACCACCGGCCCTCGGCAAGGCAGTGGCATGGGCTGGCGGGGCCAAGCTGGTTCTCAGCACCGATTTACTCCGCATCGGGGCCGCGATGGGCGAGCACGTGTCTCCTTGCAGAGCACAGTCTCCCAGTCTGTCCCAGGGGATTTATTTTCCTAAAATGGAAGCAAAAGCTGAATTGATTTATTTTGGTTGGCAGCATGCGGAGCCGAGTAAATAATCCACGAGAAGCTCCAGAGCTGTCCAGGCATCTCCAGAGGCCCGGTTTCTTTTCCTAGAAGAACTGGGCTGGTCTTACTTTGTGACTCCCCAGCTCTGGCGGCAGGAGCTGGTTCGTCCCTGGGCAGAGCCGCGGGTGATGGCCGGCATGGCAGCTCCCAAAGCTGTGCCCGGCTCTGCGCCGGGCGAGCATCGCTCTTGCATGCCCATGGCTCGGGACACGCTTGCTGCCTCGCCCCGCAGAGATGCACTTGACGTCTCTCGCTTGCTCCTGGCACGCAGTTAGATCCTGCTGAGGGGTCCTCAGTGGCCGCAGAGACTCTTCTGTTGGCTGACGGGGATGTTTGTGCTTCCCGGCCTCTCTGGGAGCCTCTGCGCGCAGCTCTGTGCCGCGGGCATGCAGGAGCTCAGCCTGTTGTCCTCCAGCATCCTCTCCCTCGGTCCCCCGGGCTGCGGTCCTCCCCTCCTCGGCCCCTCCGGGCGCCTGGCAGCTCTCCAGGCTCCCGCTCGGCAGCTGGTCCTGATTCCTTATTGTCCGTCTGGGTTTGCACAGGGGGGTTGACACAACACTTCTGGGTGTTTTTCCCTCCCAGAGCCCTGCGGAGCATCCCCGGCTCCCTGAGGGTTTCTGTTCCTCACACAAAGCCAGGCCCCTTCGGTAGGAGCCAGTCCCTTCTCCCCCACAGAACATCCCATAACCACCCAGGTGTTCCTCTGCTAAAGTCCAGGTCATCTGGGGTTTTTCCTGTTTGTCTTTGGGAGTTTCTCTTCCATTGGAGATTCTGCTTTGTTGCGGTTTTTTGTCTGCTTGCAAAGCAAATCTCATCTGCTTTATTTCGGATGTCTCAAAAGATTTTGCCACATGATGGCCACGGGGACAGAGAAGCAAAAAATTCCTTTTTCTCTAATGGAAGGACCTAACAGCATAGAAATAACGCGCCCTGGCTGACCAGATGGCCTTTCTGTCTCGTTTAAATCAAAGGTTGGGAAGTTCAGCAGCAGCTCCTGGCCATGAACCAGCACGGCCACCCCTGGGAGCAGACCAAGAAGTTCCTCAAGCTTTGCCCGTCCCAGCAGAGAGACGGGGAGGAGAGATCGCCACAGCCAAAGCAGCACCAGTGGGGGTCACGGCATCGTGTTTGGGATGCTTCTGCCCGTACCCATCTGAGGAGGGGGCTGGGTGAGGCTGAAGCCTGGTGATCCCCTGGCAGCAGGGACCCTCCCGGGCAGGTAATGTATGTGACCATGGCATAGGGCATCACCAAACCCTTCATGGAGCTGCAGCCGCCTGCGGACACTGCGGCATCTCAGAGCCACCCGTTCCTCCCTCAAATAATGAGCTGTAGCTGGGGTGAAGGAGACTTTTCTCCTACTTGTCTTCTTTTGTCAGTCTTTAAACCCAGTTGCAAACACTTCTGGTGATGAAGGGTCGTCTCGCCATTTGGGTCACCTGCTGAAGTGCAACCTCCTGCTCCCAGCCAGATGCTCCACAGCAAACCCATCCTAGAGGAGAAGCAAATTTCATCTTAATTTTCTTCTTTCAGATTGCAACACAAAGCTTCCTATCTGAGGCGGCCTTGGAAGCTTCTCCTTATTAAAAGACCTCCTTGAAATGTATCGTAGCAGCCAAGGAAGGTGGTTATGAAGCACAAAAAGCCTGCAGAAGAGCTCATTAAAACAATAAATTACAACTAATTAGAATAAATCAAGCTAAATCAGCTCCAGCGTGAAGGTAAAATGAGGTGTGAGTGAGTGTTTTTAATAAGGCCGGTGCTAATCCCAGGCTCCTCTCTGAAGCGATGGTGAGTTCTGCTGCAGTGATGATCCTGCTGCTGGGACCAGGGCAGAAACCAGACGCAGACAAAGGTGAGGGGAAAGCAGACCTGAAGGGGTTTCTAATTGTTTCCCAATCTGAGCTGCCTGCCCCTAATTGCAGCGGGTTTGGGGGTAGGGCTCGCAGAGGGGCAAGGACAGGTTGTGGCGCTTTGGGTTTGCTCACTTTGGGGTTTTTTCTCTTTAATTTGCGATGCGCATAGTGGCTGTGGGGTTTTGTTCATCTCTGTCCTATCACTTCATCACGCACAGCCACAGCTAAATGACTTCTCTGCATAATTAGCAGTGAGATCATCACGACCGCCTTGGCTCGGAGTCATTTCTCCTCCGGTCTCCAAAGAGCTGCTCAAAACAAGGGAGGGAGGCGGAGGCAGGGAGATGGGTGCCCTGCCTTTGTCCAGGCAGCTCCAGAGGTGGGTGCTGGAGGGGGATGCCTTGGACCCCTGCTCCTGCACCAGCTAAGGGAGGTTTGTGACATCTTGCTGCCCTCCTCAATGACGTTAACACTCGAGCCAAAGGTCCCAGGGAGAAAAGACCAGAATCACCAGCCTGACCCACGCCGAGGACAGGGCTTGCTGCTGGTGGGATGCTGGGGAAAACCTTCTATGACAGGGTTAAATGCCCACGTAGGACATCATGGACCAGAAGGTCCTTGAGCTGCCAGAACAAAAGGTTTCCTTGCTGAAATGAGTGGGTTGCTTCTGAAAGCACCTGGAAGTGGGCTCAGCTCTTGGGAATGTGGAGCCACGAGCCAGCATGGGCCCTGGTGCCACGGCCAGGGTCAGCGGCAATGCTGCTGAGACACCATGGCTTGAGCCTTCCTGGCTGCTGCTTCCCTCCAAGGAATCAGCACTACTGCCAGTGCTGGAGAAATGTATTAGTTTCATTAAGCTTAAATGATTAGCTCCAGGCCTTGATAATGATACTTAATGGATCTAATATTTTTTGGCGATTATGCTGTTGTATACAGTGATGTATATCATTAATAACCTTCTTTAAACCTCCTTGCTTTCACTGCCACTAATTATGTTCAAGCCCTGCTTATGCCTAAGCCCAGTTAGCTGCCTGTACAGAGGCTTTACCCCATGAAGAATGTCCAGCTGTGCTGGGAGGCAGATGCTGGTGTCTTGGGTTACTGAGCAGGAGGATTCTTGGATTTGGCCACAGGAGCCATGGGCTGGACCCCACAGGGTAGTCAGGGCAGCCGCGGCAGGTGCTTCTTGCTGCAGGAGATGGTGGAAAGCCTCAGGGCAGCTCCCCTCTGCTCAAATGCCCTTTCCCAGTCACCCTCTGAGTTCTGTAGGGGGGTTAAAACACCAGCCAGGGCTGCCTTATGTCCCAGGTTTTACCACTTGTTGGTGTCCGAAGGGAGACGATGGACAGTAAGTAGGTGAGGGTGGTGAAGTCAAACATTGGCCACTGTTCTTCCCAGGCAGCAATAATGAATGCATCGAGGGATCAGTTTTGGGCCCCTCACCACAAGAAGGACATTGAGGTGCTGGAATGTGTCCAAAGAAGGGCAATGAAGCTGGTGAAGGGTCTGCAGAACAAGTCTTATGAGGAACGGCTGAGGGAGATGGGGCTGTTTAGTCTGGAGAAGAGGAGGCTGAGGGGGGACCTTATTGCTGTCTACAGCTGCCTAAAAGGAGGTTGTAGCGAGGTGGGTGTTGGTCTCCCAAGTAACCAGCTATAGGACAAGAGGCAATGGCCTCAAGTTGTGTCAGGGGAGGTTTAGATTGGATATCAGGAAAAATTTCTTTACTGAAAGAGTGGTCAGACACTGGACCAGGCTGCCCAGGGCGGTGGTGGAGTCACCATCCCTGGGGGTTTTAAAAAAACGTATAGATATTGCACTTTGGGACGTGATTAAACAGGCATGGTGGTGTTGGGGTGACGGTTGGACTTGATGATCTTAGAGGTCTTTTCGAACCTTAACGATTCTGTAATTAAGTGTTTTCTCAGAGAAGGTGTACCTAGGCCTGAGACTCACCTGTCATTGCTAGACCAAACCTGTGTGGTCCCCAAGCTGGACATGGCTGGCTGGAAGAACGAGCATCGCCGCTGTCTCCAAACTCTCCCTGAAAGTTGCTGTCGCCCTTGGGAGGAGCAGCCGGGCTTGGCTGCTTCTCTGCTCCTCCCTGCCCATGCCGCCTTCCCCTCCCCCTGCGAGTTGATTAATCCATTAGGATTAACCTCTCTTTAACTCCTTGATTAGCTGCATTTTAAAATTCCATTTGTTTTCCTTTTCACATCAAGCCAGAGCCAAAAAAAGAGGCCAATTTGCAGCGACGCTGATTTACTGCAATTTCTGAAAATCAGAGCGACCGCCGGGGAGGCGTGCTCAGCATTTCAACTCCTCCCCTGCGAGCTGTGAGAGGCTCCAGCCAGCCAGACCCAACTTTAGGAAGAGCACAGCAGAGCCAGCATCCTCCTGAGCTCCCAGGGCTGGTTTCTGATGGGATCAGTGCAAACCTGGAAGATGCATCCTGTGTTTCAAGGACTTAAAATGCCCTGCTCTGCACCTTGGGGAAACTGAGGCCTCCAGTGAAGCGATGTGGTGGGGTAGCAAGGCTGATCCTCAGCCCTTACACGGCTTTTTGTCCCTTAGGGACATCCATAGCTCCACTGGGAATGTTCTTGACTTCCCTGAACTGTGTAGAGCTGGAATTTCTCTTGCTTTAAGACCACACAGGGTGGTAACAATATGGTTTGGCCTCATCCAGACCTGATTTGCCAGGTGTAGACCCAGTCCTGGGTTTACTGAACCTGAGTCTAGCCCATGACCTCAGTGAGCTGCCAGACCCCCCACGCCCCTCCAGAGTCTGAGGGTGTTTGATGCCAAAAGCTTTGCCCTGCTGTGCTGGGAGCTTGGTTCAGTGTGGGCTCTGGCTTTGCCTGTGGAGCCCGAGCAGCTGCCTTCCTCTGCCATGCAGGAGCCACTTGGGAAAAAAATCATTAATATCTCCAAAACCAAGCAAACCCACTGGATTTAAAACAAAATCTGTACTGTTCCCAAATGCCTGCCTTTCCCTTCCCAGCTCCCCCGGGAAGGAGCGGCTCCCTCTCCATGCCCAGCCCTGGGCTGTCTCAGGGTCCTGCCCCGGGCTGCCCCAGCAATGATGGCCTGTGACAGCGATGGTGCACCCCATCGCTGAGGCTGGGGATGCTGAAACACAGGCAGCAGCGGGGTCGCGTTGGGGTGAGCAGCGCTGTGCAGCTGGTAGTGGTTCCACGGTGGAGGCTGTTTAGAACCCCTCCAGAGAAGGAACAGCCCCCTCCTGCCTTTAACCCTGGCTCCGTGCCCCACGGCTTCACCCCTTGCAGATGAAAGGGGTGCAGCCCTGCCAGCACCCCGTGCCCACATACTTGGCTGGCTGCTGTGCATCCCAGCTCTTGCTGGGCACAGGTCATCCCCTTGATGATCTGGGCTCCGGAGTTACTCCTGCTGTATTTACGCAATCCTTAAGCTTTAAAGGCGACCAACGCTGAGCACCCGCTGCCCTGCACTAACCCTTCAACTCCTTCTTCAGTCGGTGCCTCTGGTTGTGAATCGACATCTGAGCGTGGGCGCTTTGGGAGGCTGGTGGTGGGGCTGGGGTTTGGCCAGCCAAGCTCGGGGAGCAGCATGCCAGGGCATGCTCGGGCTCTGCCTCTCCCTCTGCCGCAGAGGGATGGGGACAAACAGCTTTCCCAGGGACGGAGAAGCTGGCTGAGCTGTGTATTGCTGGTTGTAGGTGCTTGCCCCACGATTAGGGGATCTGCATGTAAGGCACCTGGGTCAAGGCTCTGGTTGGATCTCTGCAAAGCCAAGGCTTAGAGCTGGGGTCTGGGGCGTCCCTCTCGCCTGGCTGATGGCTGGGACCAAGGGCTGAGGGTCTCCCCTGCGGCTGGGGTACTGAAGGAGATGGCTTGTGCTGGCACCGAAACCCCTCTCCTATGAGCTGTGTTTTGGGGCCAGCTGTCTGCAAGGAGCAGCTTTCCCTGCAGCGGTTTGGGCTGTCCAAGAAGGGCTGAGTGCAGCAGGGACAGCACTAGAGCCCTTCTCCTTGTCCAGGCTGCCCACTTGTGGGGTGTTTGTAAGGACCTTTGAGATTCCTCTAAGCTTTTGGAGTAGCTCAATGTGTTTCTAAGCTATTTTGGGGGGTATGAGTGGAAAATAGAAGTCATGGATGTGTGCACCCATACACAGTAGCCTGCAGGTTCAAGAGTTTAGACAAGCAGGTTCAAAGCTCTGCAAGGGAATCTTCCCATTACAGAAGCAAAACATGGCAAAATCAAGCAGAAAATGGTACAAACCCAGGCAAAGGGCTTTGCCTTGCAGGACTGCGGTGCCCAAAGCTGGACTCCCCTGCACGGGTGGTGTTGGAACTGTAAAAGTCTCTCGGGAGCTGTCTGTGAGCTGTCAAACTATATTATAAGCTGCAGTTAGGGTTTAAAACGCACCACGGTGATACACAATTTAGGAGAAGCATGTTGCATTTCCATAGCTATACAACAAGATTTTCTGAAATTGCAATGATACAATAAAATGTCTTTTAAAGTGGCACCCAGATGGCGGGGGGAAATTGTGCTGTTTGAATTCCCTGCAGATAAATTGAAGCTAAAGGGATGTTAAACATTTCATAGGTTTTTTTCCCCCTCCTTCCACCACCTGCTACTGAAATGCCACAAGAGGAGTCATCAAACACAGCAAGTGAGACCCTAACGGCGCATCGCTTAGGAAACGGCCTCGTCTCAATCCTATATCTGATGGCAATTAACAGCAAGAGATCTCGAGCCCGACAGGGTCAGGTCTGGGCTCCTCGCTGGCTCCGAGACGGAGTCGGGATGCACGTGGGGAGCAGGAGGGGTTGCAGGATTCGTGTTCCTCGGGGCCTTTGCGTGACCACGGCGTGAGCCCGGAGCGACGGGGAGAGGCTGTCGGACCCTGCCGAGTGACAGCTCTCGGGGTGCGGGTGAGGCGTTGCTCCTCAGAGCCAACCCCAGAGTAAGTCTCGCCATAAAATCAGGTCCCAGCTTGATGTGGGCAACCTTTGTGCTAACAAACCTCCTAATCCGCTCCTCGGGAAGGTGGCTCTTGGGGCTGCGATTTCTGGTGGGGGGTTCCCAAACCCATTTCTAACCAAAGAGAAGGAGTTGTATGCAAACTGCAGGCGTCAGGGCTCGGCACTGGGGTTTGCAGCGTGGGGGAGATGCAATGGCCAGAGCCGTATTTCTCCTTGGGAAGCCCCCTGCTGCAGGATGCATAGCCCCCCAAACACAAGAATGGAGCCTTTGGTAATAAATCCCCGTCACACCAGCCATCCTTGGGGCTGAGCTGCTTCAGGGACGGGCTCCATCTCCCTGGCTTCGAGATGATGCTGCACAGCCCCCACAGCATCGCTCTGCGGGGCAGCAGGCACTTCCCTCGCAGGGTTTTTTCCCTTTTCCCCCCCTCTTTGGCATTCACAAGTGAGGAGTGGTTTTGCTCCTGGGCTAAATATGCCACTTTGTCTTGTAACAGCTGCCAGGTTCTAAAACGCTGGCAACTTGTGAAAGCAGGGAGAGGACAAACGCCAATAGTTCTGCACCCGTCTTTGCTCAAGGAAGAACAGGGCTTGGTGGCTTTTTGCTTTTTGTTTTTGGTTTGAAAGTAAAATCAGCATGTTTACCCAGTCATTTACTTGAGCTGTTAGTCATGGCTAAAGAAACGTGTGCGGGCTGGTTTGTCTCCTCTGACGGGTCTTGCTTCCCTGGGGTGGGCTGGGGTGCTCAGGGGAGACCGTGAGCAATAGCAGCAAATATGCAAGCCTTGGCTGCGCTGCGTCTCGGGAAGGCGAGCCAGGGGTGACGGCAGAGCAGCCCCGGGGCTCCCGGGAAGCCTTTCCCCACTCCATACCTCTTTCCCTGCACGTGCCGGTGAACACCGACGGGGTGAGCAGCCCCGGTGCCCAGGCAGCATCTGCACCCGGGGTCCTCTGACCCTCTGCTCGGTCAGACACTGCTGCTTCCAGCCTCATCCAAGCCTGGGCCGCGTGGGGCAGCTGCCCCTTCAGCCCACCTCTGGGCTAGCTTTTTTTACATACACTTTTAAATTATTTCTGGTGTTGTCGGGTTCGTTACAGCAGATGGGTCCGTCCAGTAGGCAGGGTGATGCTCCCAAGGGGCGGTGGGAACTCTTCGTGCTTAACATGAAATGGAGGTCGCTGGCAGGGTGTGTTGCTGTGTTTTTTCCAGTGTAGCGGGGCACTTCCCGGCTGGGTTCTGGCTTAAGTTTTGGGAGAGGAGATCCTGGGTGAGATCCCAGCAGTTATTTCAACGGACTGAGCCCGCAGGGAGCACCTGCTCACCAGCAGTGTGGGCTTTCCGACATCCAGCAGCGCTGCGCAAAGCCGTGAGGACTGCGGCTAGGTATTTTCAAACAACATCAGCTGGGCAAGTTTTGCCAGAGCGCTGCCTTTTCTTGTTATCTCTTCCTGCAATTACAGAATGATTCAGTGACAGCTATCCTGTGGTTTAATGGAAGAAGCTTCCTGCAGGTACGGTGTGTGTAACACACAGCAACGCTTTCTGGTATGACACGGTACTGGCTCGTGTTATCACAGCTTGAGGTGTTCAGCAAATAATCAGCATCTTTCCTTCAAACGCCAGGTTATTTTGGAGGGGGGTAGTCGTATTATCTATTATTCTCACGAAAACAGATAATAATAGTAATACTATTTGGTGGAGCGCTGTTAATGCAACAAGGCTGTCACTTGTCACCAAGAATGCTGTGTGTGGCAGCCTGTTAAAAAGAAAGTCAAAACAAGGCTGGCAGCAGCCAGCCCGAGCGCATCGCCATCGCTGCCGGGGCTCTGCGAGCGCGATCGTGTTTCCCCTGCGCTGGAGCCAGCGAGGATGTTCTGTACCGCAGAGCTATACTGGCCTGGCTGGTGGGGCCCATGACACATTCGCTGGCAGGGCGGCAGTGACGTCCCGGCGTGCTGGGGCTCGCAGGGACACCGACAGCACTGCCCTGGGGCTCGTGTTCGTGAGTTCTCTTGGTTTTGGCAGAGGTGCTCACCCCGAGCTGGGCTGAGCCTGCCTGCCTCGCTGCCTGAGCCCACTCCCTCCCGAATCCAGGCGCGGCTTCGGGGCCAGTCGTACGTGGATTTCTGGTGGGGTCAGTGGATGCTAAACCCATCCCACGGGATGTGCAGGGTGCAGGAGGACCAGCGGTGCGTGAGCCCCTCGGCTGTTCGCCCCACGGGCACCCCGATGCCCGGGTGCAGCTGCTCTCCCACACCGGGCAGCGTCTGCTTGTGACTGCCAGTACCGGGCATGATTCTTTCTCCGTCTTTCCTTTACAAAAGACATTCCAAATCTAAAAGCAATGTGAAGACAGGCAGTTACGAGTCTGGAAATGTATCATTAATGTAATAAGGGTATAAGAAGGTTTCTGTAGGAATTCATCTCCAGTGTGGTTGCTCCACAGTGAGCCATAAAGTTTCCAGGGGCACAAAAGTCTCTTTATCTTTTTTCCTTTGAGGAATTTCAGCATGCTTCACCCAGCTGCTGCCCCGTCCATTGGGGGCTTGGGCTTCGGACCCCGTGGGTAAGCAGAGCCTGCTGTGGGTGGGAGGATGCTCACTGCATCTGCAGTGAGAACCATGGCAAACCCCCCCCCCCCCCC
>Ga0065711_1050763_pt1 | contig 10667 bp, 4 predicted proteins | sample Hoacrofraction12_FD_59098 | JGI IMG/M metagenome (GOLD analysis project Ga0065711, IMG submission 59098) | Hoatzin crop microbial communities from Cojedes, Venezuela - Epithelial fraction 12 v2 (version 2) | ecosystem: Host-associated > Birds > Digestive system > Esophagus > Crop | place...
CTTTTAGATAATTAAAAAAAAAAAAAAAAAAGAGAGAGAGAGAAGAATACTAAGCATATAATTTGAGTTCACTGTACCTAAAATTTCAAAATTGTATCTCAGTGATCCAACAAAAACAAAACCACAAATATCTGCTATGTTGTAGAATTAACTAACGGAATAAATATACCTCTAAAAAATTAAAAGCTAAAGTTGAAAATGCTGCCATATACTATAGCTATATAAAATTCATCAGCAATAAGTATCTTAATAGTTACTTTATTCTTACAGCAAAGTAAAAACCAAACACAACACCTTATCAACTTCAATACCATCCTGGTAAAACTTCTAAAATAAAAAGAGAATGGTATTTAAAGATGCTGAGTTAAACAACGGAATTAAGATATTTAGCTACTTAGCAATTATGTACCAGATCAAAGAAAAAATTAATATTCACATAGGTGTTTAATATACTGAACCAGCAGCAAGCTCAAAAAAATACCCAAAAATCTTCTTTAGAAAAGTACTATTGATTTCTATCCAGTCACTTTATTTCATATAGCACAGAACAAAAATTAACCTCAAAACATGTTTATTTTATATAATAATTAGTTATTGAAGGGTTTTATTTGTTTGCTTCCAGATTTTAAACAATCCTCAAGGAAACCAATGAGGGGAAAAGCAGTAGTAACACTGAAAAATCCTCATCTACCTTTATGTTATCTTTAGGCTCCTGCTTGTGCAAGCGTGGAAAGTGGAGCTTTGAAACCAATGGCAGTTGCCATGGTCAGTATTAAGGAATCCCAATATGGGATCAAGTTTCACTTCAGGATTTAAACTTCTAAATACTTGCTATTGGGTATCCGACTTTATTCCTGTGAATTGTTCCAAAGATTCAGAAGTAACAGTTATACATAGATCTGTAAACTCTGCAGAGCTGCAATACAGCTACTTGTCCTTCTAGTATTTAAAGCAACACGTTAATGATAGAAAGTAAGCTAGTGTTACTGGAGACAATTCACCTAGTAGCAACACACGACTTCAACAGGCTGACAATGTTTCCTACAAACTCCTGAACCAACAGGAGGTGCCAATCCTGTTGAATATGCGTTAAATGAGTTCTGCTGACTCACTGAGGCAGGTGGCTTGCAGGTAAATGAAAAGTGAGTTGGGTATATTGGCTTTTATCTGCAACGTGACTAGAAAGATTTCACTGCCATTGCTGATGAGAGAAAATTTTTTTCCAGCATCCTTCAAAACAAGTGTTCAGTCTTTTGATGAACAAATGATATGCAAACAACTTTGAAGACATAGTTGCCTTAGAAGCCTACCTGTTCTCCACACCTTCATTCACCTCAATTGCTATTTGCCCTATATCTTTATTTTCTCAGACTGTAATATCATTTGAAATTATGTCACCTAGTTATCTCCACCATACTAGTACAGAAATTAACCAATAGCTATAGTTTAACCAACTGGAGGAGAAGAAAGAGTAGAAAAATTTTGTAAGTCTGTGCAGCTGAAGTCATTATCTTGAAAGTTAATCCAAGCTAGCGGTAACCAGTACACAGTAAGCCACTTTTTTATTGTTTTACTCAGGTTTCAAACAATTTAAAGAAATTAAACTTGTATTAAAATAACTACAATGTAGTTTTGAAAGTATTGCATACTCAAGTCAGCCTCACTACTCCTCGATGCATTTATTACCAAAATCCTGTAAGAAGCATAGGCCATAAAAACACCTATAACAATTTTACATATGCTTGCCATTATTCATTTATCAATCCTTCAGTTATGCCAATCTTCCGTAAATTGCTGTAAAATACTTTGTTGCAAGCCCAGTAAAAGGCAAGCCTTGCATAACACAAATAGAAGTATTTCATATGCTGGAGTTACTTAAAGAGTCCTGATCGCTAATACTAAATAAAGACACATAACAGCTGAAAAGTAGCTTTTCCACAATGCTACATACTTTTCTAAACAATAAAAACATACAAATAGATCCTAAAACAATACTTAGTACATTGGGGGGGCAGAGGGGGAAGCACAACAGTGTTATTAAGTTCACTGTATACATCAATATTACCTCATACAGCAGACAGCCTAGAGACCAGATGTCAGATTTGAAGTTGTAACCATTTTCGTGTATTCTCTCTGGAGACATATAATAAGGTGTACCAACTGCAATAAATACACAGTATTTTTGAATGAAAAATTATGTTGTTATATAGTAGTAAAAGTACAGTTTTCTTGGCTGAAAAACATTTTTCATCTTCTGCATTTCTCATTTTGCTACACATATAATTTCAATTCATACTTATGACTTCAGTTTGACAGAAATACACATGAATTAGACATCTATTTCACCCAATGCAGCTTTTTTTCTCTACTGATATCTCATTACCAGAATTATTCAGTTACAGAATACTTCCAATTTATCTTTTAAAGAAGCTCAAAAGTAATTATTTTCTTCCAAAGAGAACTAAGGGAACATACTACACATGCACACACACACATCCTTGTTCCTTTCCAAACGGTTAATCACTGTGGCTGGAAATAACAACAGCTAGAAATTCTCTTAAATGTCTCGATATTTTTTTTTTTAATTAGTTGTCTGTTCCTCCTTTTGAGAATATACAAATCTGAAAAAGCTGCTTTTGAAACTATTGAACAGCATTTAGTTTGCATAACCAAAACTAAAATTGAGCCTGAAATCCAGGATCTTCAGCTTCCCAGAGAGGAAGGCAGGCAAACCTGCAAGCCCAGCGCAAGCTGAGGTTCCTACAAGCAACTCAGCCATCTGCTGCAGGACTCGACTCTGCGAGGGCTTTTCAGCTCCCAAATCTGTGGCTGTCCTAGCTTAATCCTGCCCCAGAGCTGTGGGCTCTGGAGACGTCTGCGTTTTCTAGGACCGTCCCAGAGCAAATTTCCATTGGATACTCGAGTGTATCTCTCCCCTCAATTTTAATGAGACCCTACCCATCTGTGTCACACGCTACTTAGAAGAGAGAAATGCTAAGAGATGTTTCGGCTCCGTAAAAAAAAGCCATTAAAAATAAATATGAGTAATGCATAAGTGACAGATCAACAAAAAAAAAAAAAAAAGACAAAAAATAACAGTAGTGGCAATTCTGGTGCATCACCTCTGAACTTTCTCCCTCTATCCCCCCCCAAAATTACTGCCTAACAGCAAAGAGAGTCACAGATCTACGTAGATTTTTACTTCAGTTTTGTGTGGAGTATTTTCTTAAGCACTGAATCCTGATGATGAAAACCAACTGAATTCTGTCAATTCAATACAAGTTGACCTTATTTCAAAACTAAACATCTTGCAACACAGTCAGAGATTAAAATCAGCACTCTCACTGCAAACTATGAAAATTAGAGAGTGAACCTCACTCTATTTTACTGAACACAAAGATCTCTTAAAACTTCTGCACTTCTGAATTAGCCTCATCTATTCAGCATCCATCTCTGTATGAACACTGGAAACAAAGATATAACAAATACATAACGTAATTCCAAAGATGAATAATCAGGCTAATAGTTTTAATTAATCAGATTAATAACTTTACATCATTTCCAAAAGTTAAGGGTTATGCTTTGACAATGTGCACTATTTTTACAGAGGCTGTAAAATCTCAAACGATGTCATGCTTCCTGGGGCGGGGGGCGGGGGGAGGAGTACTTTCCTACTTGAAAGACCCAGCTCAGATTGGGAAAACCAGTACCACCTCATCCCAGGTCAGGCCACTGCTGCTGGCAACCCATAATTTAAAATTATCTCCTCTTGGCAAACAATATTGAAAACAATATTCCAAACCAGTATAAACTGAGAACGTGCTTCTTTAACAGATATGCAAGGACAGAGGTCCCATATTGCATCCTACAATGGACTCAGCCCCCTAAATATTTCGGGGGAGACTTCCAGCCCCAGGAAAGCTGAGGGTGCCGCAGGCCCCCTCCCCAGAGGCTCCCTTACTGCTGGCCTGAGCAATCACTGCAGCTCTGAACCAAGACTGCAAAAGATCAAGAGCTTAAAAGGAGAAAGGCAAGTGAAAATGACAGAGTGCTGCAAAAACCCTTTACTCTCGTGGGACGTTCATATTCACCCACAGCAGAGGAATGGTCAAGAAGGATGGTCTTTTCCCTGGGAAAGAACAGGCACACAGATGGGTGGGCTGCAACATCAAAATAGCTACCAGAATATCCAGAAGCAACTCTGTTATTCTAATGTATCAACAGCAATACTTTAATGAGTGTTTAGTGACAGCAATCTTAAAATTTGAAACTGTAATTAAATAACATTAGGCATGACACAGCTTTCATACTTCTATTCTCCTTACTGTTGTACTTCCCCCTTGAAATTGCGGTGATTTTTTTTTGTGTTACTCCAAGGGCTTGTGAGTTCGGACACCTCTGAAAACTTTCAGCTGTATTTTGCATCCACAGCATTTGCAATGCAGTGGTTTAGCATATTCTCATGCTTTGTTAACAGAATTCATCTAAAACCAAAAGACAGGTTTAGTAGTAATCTGGTTCTGAGCTGGTTACAGCAGCGGTGCCTTTGCTGCTCCGAGACCTCACGCGCGTAGCCGGCAGTGAGCAATGTGCCAGAAAGCGGCTTCGCAGAATCCACAGGGGCAGCTGAAAACAGAGGTTTGACAGCTCACAGTTTACCAAAAGCAAAGGTAATTTTAACCAGTAGCTCCAGGAAGCCTGCTGATACGTTAGGGATCTGATATGACTGTGAAAGATTGATGGTAGTGAACAGGACGAACAAATGCTATCATTGCACAGCATTTAGCCTAGCGTAACACCTTAACTGCAATACAACCTGAAGCCCCCGATGATCAACAAGTGAAAGCAATTGAAATTACAGTTGTATTAGTCGCTGAATCACAAAAACAACCTGCAGATCTAGACATCATTACTACCTGTAAACTGTTTTTAACAGAACATGACACAAAAGATTCATTATTCTCACATTCAGGAACTACTGAAGGCATTGCAACGACTCTTTAAATCGGTGAGCAATCTCAGCACATAGTGCTTTACTGCTGGCAAGCTACTACAAGATGTGATTATACTTCATGTATCCTTCCTGGATCATTATTTTTTCTGTTAAATGCAATACAGCACCACAATACTATAGAGATGTGACTTTCTTTACTCATCTGAAGACAGAAGTGGGATAATACAAGACAAAGACGCAGCATATAATACAGAGTTCAACGCAATATGCAAGTGCTTAACACAATTAATGGTTGATGCTGAAGACAGACAAAGTTACAAATGAGTTGCAGTTGTGGAACAGTGAGGGTAACCAACGACTAACATGACAAATTCTCCGTAACTACAGTTATTTTTTAAACTTCTTTATTTTATTATAAATGTAGGAGATTTCTAAGTCACAGGCTCATCTTCAACCACAGATACCGGACCTAAGACCTCAAGTAACCCTGCAACCTAGCCTACATTATGCAAATAGTCTAAGTGCAGAAATCAATCTATAAGTATCTTGGGTTGTTTTATAACGTAGCATTGTAACAGCACAACAATTTATCTTCAGCTTTCAAACTACTGTAAATAAAAAAAGAGCTGTTTCAATACAGCTTCTCCTGGTGACTGTGATGAATCAGCTGCAGATCTCCCTGCTAGCCTTCCTGTGCACTGAGGGCGCAGGTTCTCAGAATGGTTTGGTTGAGAGTACAGGAGTGGGGCTTACTCTATCCGCAGGGAAACAGTGCTGCATATCACCGCCTCAGCACTGGCTCTGACAGTCTCTGCTGGGTTAGAGATCCATATGTAAGAGGAAAGGAGAGCATCTGCACACATTTTTACAAGGTATTTTATTCTCCACAACCTGCATAAGTTTACAGTCAAATCCCTCATAACATAGCTCTGTGCTAGGGACAGGGGTACCATGGAAATGACAGAAGTCGTCAAACCACAAAAGAAACACCAGAATTCAACACAGATGATCCTTTGCTTTCAAGCATTTTAAGAAGATTGCAGATCTGTTCCTTTGCCCTGCAAGAAGGTATTCACGTTGCGGCAGCAGGGTCCGCCTGGACACCATACTGTGTAACCCTGTAGCACAACCACAATGGGGAACTGTTTTGTTTCATTTGGGTTTTTGTTGTAATTGAAATACTAGAATATTCACTATCCTTAAATCTAATGAATGGCTAACAAAGATTTAAAAATGCACATTTCCACGAGCTTGCCTCAGAATTGCCATTTCAAAGAGGATAAGGCCTAGCATTCAGCCATTAAAAACAGCAACAACAACAAAAAAATCCCTAACACACGCACACGCGCACATGCGCGCACACATGCGCGCGCACACACACACACACACCCCCACCCCCCCACCCCAAGAAATTCTGTCAAGTTTGTATCAAATCAACAATACCAAATGCCTCAACTTCTGCATTTTTGGAAGAAAGATTTTCTATTTTCAAAAAGGTATATACACCCCACAATAGAGAATTCTACTGTTTTGATAAGGCTATATAGAAAGAGTTAAGAACATTAACAAACCTTGTCCAGTGCAGTATTTTTATTTGTTTCAAATGGACCATCAGCAAGTCTTCTAATTAAATCAGTATTATTCATAATTAGCTGTTAGAAGCTGTGGCTAATAAAAATTTTAGTACTTTTCTTTATCTCTGAAAGCCTGAATCTAGTTTGCTACTGAAATTTTTATAAAGCCTGTAAACAAGTATAAATTGCTACACATAACATGTCTGTAATTCACTTGGTTTTGTGCACCAAAGGTTTATGGAATCATAAAAAGACACAACTTTGAAAGAAATTTCAGGAAAACCAGCATCAGAAACTAAAGGAAAAATTAATTTTAAAAAGTGGTCTCTGCTAGTGACATGATAAATCAGAGTGTTACTGTCTCCACTGTAGCCTAAGTTAACAGCTGAACAAAACCTTTTTCCTAGGGTGAATTCTGACACTAGGTCATAACTAAGAGGGAAATGGGAGAAGATGGGGAAAAAAAGAAAATAAAAAATAACAGCTCCTCTACCAAGACACAGGACCCAACATTAGAAACAAAGCTTCCATTCCCCTAAACCCCCACTCTCTGGATGACACTTGTATTTGTAAGAGAAAGAGCTTTGAAGGGTTAGGGGGTTTTACACTGTTTTTGACTCTAGCTCAGTCTTCAGTCCCTTTGCAACCATTCCCCTGCAACGAGCCAAAACAACCCGGGGTTGAAGCAGGCTGTTCCTCTTTAACTTCCTGACTTCTGCCTCAGAACACAAGTCTAGCTCTCCTGCCCCCACAACTGACTTCTGCCTTCTTCGTGCACTCCTACCTACTGATTAGGATTTACAGCTTCCTGCAAATACCGTCCAGGAGCAGCTCCCTTTTCACACCGCTCATTTACATCCTTCTTCCATTCGCAGGCAGCAGCAGGACATAACTATGACAAGTAAGATCTCCATAGTGCTGCCAGAGACAGCCACGGGGCTCCGATGGCAGCATGAACAGCAGCACTTCATATAATGCACAATGCCATGAAATGGTATCGAATCTTTAGGGTTTATCTGAACTTTGATGTGGAACCCAAGCATGTTTCCAGTCTGGTCTCACTGCTTCTCTGTCTCATTTTTTCATTAATGCAAGATCACACATCTGTGTCCGAGTTTCACCTCAGTCCTATTAAGATCTCAGCAGTCAGTCATCTTTTTGACTATACCAGTTTCAGTATGCACCAAACATGACAAAAACAGTCAGCCACAAAAGAGTGACCAAAGGCTTTCTGGAAGACAGCGAAGTAATGAACATATCAGCAGTTTCCTTCCTAAAATAGGGTTTTTTGGCTGTTAGCACAAGTATCGCCCACACCTCAAATGTGGTACAAACATGCTGAACATCAATCCTCTCTCTTCTTCCACACTGTACTGATAACTAGGACTATCTGAACAAAGTTAAATTAAGAGGTGAGGATAAATATGTCACATTTTAATCCAGAAAGTCTGATACTTCATAGTCTAATTAGAAACCTCAGCATCTGAACAAACACAATTCTTTATGTGTCCTCCCATGGCCCTAAATTAAGGATTGTAAAAGTTACTCAACTGTTCTTGGCTTTTTTAGATATTATCTTCCTTATCACGCACTCCTGTCAAACTTATAAAAATATCCAAATGCCCAATCACAGAATTGTCACTGTCATTTGTTAAAAATTTTTACTGATCAGCATTTGAATTGATTTTACCTATCTGTATTCAAATATCAAGTAGGGTGCTCTGCCTGCCTCAATACCCTTTACAAGGAACAGGAGACAATTCTGGATGCTGCCGTTAATGGCCCTGCTCTTGTAGGGTCTAAAAGTTCATTTCACAACCTTTGCAGCCAGTGAACAGGCTTAATTCAGCAACCACTAAACACAGCCACTTCAGCGGGGGAAAAGAAATATTTCTTAAATAAAAAAACCTACATAACCATACCATAAACACCAATTCTTACATTTCTCTCTAAAGCAGATCCTATTCTATTTACAAGACTTTCCTCTTTCAGAGAGATCCTCTTAGATTCTGCCGTTTGTCCATTCCCTACTTTTGAACTTAAAATATCCGCCAAATTTTTACTTTTTCTTCTTTAAAGGCTTCTTAATTATCCCAGTCTCCACATGCTACTCAAAAGATGCAAATTATATGCAAAGTTTGTTCGGAAAAAGACAATACAATGTTAGCTTTTATGTACCAGCAAAGAATAGACTGGGCATTTCAGAAGGTTTTTCTCTATTCTTGTAAGTTTTCTGGGGTTTGTTTTCGTTGTTTGGTTTGTTGGGGGGGGGGTGTACTTTGGTTTTCAAGTCTTTATGGTTCATAAAGCCTAATGCCGATCTCTCCTTGACTTATTTAGCTTACACTGCGAAACTCCACCTTAAAACAGGCAAGCTCCTCTGTTAGCCCTTTCAAAGTATATAACAAATGTCATCAATGCCACCCTACAGGCACACAGAATTACTAGATTCTTTCCAACACTGGTTAAAGTTCAAATGAATTTTTAAAAAATGTACCTGTATTATTGATCTTATTTTTTTCCTAGCATTTCTAGAAAACACTGCTGTCATGAAGACTTGTTTCGAGTCAGGAATGTACATTAAACGACTCAAAGGGGGAAGGAAAAAAAACAAGCCACAAAAAACCCCCAACGAGCTGTACCACTGAAAATGACACCTCAGTGTTACAGCTTTTCTGTATTCGTCCATGGTGGTGACCATTTATTTTATTATTATTTAAGAAAAGCTTTAGCTGGACCTAACCTTCTTTTTCATGAGTGAGCACAGTATTTCCACCCTGTAAAAGAAAGCAGTTCACCTCCCCAACACCTGCACCTTGAAGAAAGCTTACCTAAAGAATGTGCAGCTGTGGTTTTGGAGCTGAAAAACCGACCAAGTCCAAGGTCTCCAAGCTTTACTACCCCTGTAGCTGTAATGAACACATTAGCTGGCTTTATATCTGAAAAAAAAAGTTTAAGAAATTTAAAAGTCACAGTGAGATTGCAAAAAGAGCTACTGCTTTATTAATAATAGACCAAAAGAGGCTTTTATTTACAGCTAATATTAACAAAATTTAACTGTGCTGTTCAGAAAGCGTGAGTCTGGGATTCGGAATTTCAAATTAACTATTTTAATAGTACAAACATTGCTCAAGCAAAAAATCAAGAACCATGGAAAGTATTTAAAACAACAATGGAAACAAACAGCAACAAAATCACAGCAACCCCCACACCTACCCACCGAAGCATATACAGCGAATTCATCACTACTTTACATAAGCTATATGTAAGGACTTCCATTAGAACTAGAAAATCTCTCAGTATGTCTTAAGTAACATACGAAAAATGTTTTCAAGAACTGTAAAACATATTTTTCATCAGTTGTGCTGATCAGATTACCCACAGTGGCATGATGTTATTTATTTCAAATAGGTAACTGATTCTATTTAATAGCAAGCATTAAAAAAAAAAAGAAGCAAGTTTTACTCAGAAGAATGGTTATTTGAACTCGTCAATGGAATTGGGCTAATCAAGTAGAAACAAAGAAAAATAATGATGTATACCCCAGACAGTTATTTTTCACAAGTAATATTCAGTTTAAATTTTGACCCAATCCTTTAGAGACAGCAGCAAATATTTTTATTTTATGATTTTTAACAAGGTACCTATCCTGTTAGTCTTAACTGACCTGATATTTGTCTGGCAAGTGTGCTTAGCTCTTATCAGCTCAAGAGCAATGCACTGTGGCTCTAAACTTAAAGAAAATCACCTAACTTTTGTAACAGGGGATTACAGTTTGCATTAGATGTTGATACAGTAAAAGGAATGGTTAATAACCCTCAAACAGGAGCATTTTCATGTTTCCCATAAAAAGTTACAAAACCTTATAAGCTTTACAGAGGAAGACAGAAGCAGTTATGTTCTGCTGCTATGTGACCTAGTTTTTAGAAGTTTGGATCGCCCTTTGTGTAACAATCCAACACGGGTATTGTTGGATTGTTACACAAAGAGAAGGCTGCGAGGCGACCTCATAAATGCTTACAAATATCTGAAGGGTGGGTGTCAGGAGGATGGGGCCAAGCTCTTTTCAGTGGTGCCCAGTGACAGGACAAGGGGCAATGGGCACAAACTGAAGCAGAGGAAGTTCCGTCTGAACATGA
>Ga0065711_1050764_pt1 | contig 10667 bp, 3 predicted proteins | sample Hoacrofraction12_FD_59098 | JGI IMG/M metagenome (GOLD analysis project Ga0065711, IMG submission 59098) | Hoatzin crop microbial communities from Cojedes, Venezuela - Epithelial fraction 12 v2 (version 2) | ecosystem: Host-associated > Birds > Digestive system > Esophagus > Crop | place...
CTCAGCTTTCTTGAACTGGGGAGCCCAGAACTGGACACAGTACTCCAGATGGGGCCTCACTAGGGTAGAGTAGAGGGGAAGGAGAACCTCCCTCGACCTGCTGGCCACACTCCTCTTGATGCACCCCAGGATTCCATTGGCCTTCTTGGCAGCCAGGGCACACTGCTGGCTCATGGTCAACCTGTTGTCCACCAGGACATCCAGGTCCCTCTCCACAGAGCTGCTCTCCAGCAGGTCCACCCCAAGCCTGTACTGGTGCATGGGGTTGCTCCTCCCCAGGTGCAGGACCCTGCACTTGCCCTTGTTGAACTTCATCAGGTTCCTCTGTGCCCAACTCCCCAGCCTGTCCAGGTCACACTGAACAGCGGCACAGCCTGCTGGTGTATCTGCCACTCCTCCCAGTTTGGTGTCATCAGCAAACTTGTTGAGGGTACACTCTGTCCCTTCATCCAGGTCATTGATGAAGTTCAACAAGACGGGGCCCAGTACTGACCCCTGGGGGACACCAGTAGTTACAGGCCTCCAACTAGACTCAGCGCCACTGATGACAACCCTCTTGAGTTCTGCCATTCAACCAGTTCTCAATCCACCTCACTGACCACTCATCCAGCCCACAGTTCCTGAGCTTCCCTAGGAGGATGTTATGGGAGACAGTGTCAAAAGCCTTGCGGAAGTCAAGGTAGACTTTTGAAGACTGGAGTGACATTGGCTTTTCTCTAGTCTTCAGGCACCTCTCCTGTCCTCCAGGACCTCTCAAAGATGATGGAGAGTGGATCAGCAATGACATCCGCCAGCTCCCGCAGCACTCGTGGGTGCATTCCTTCGGGGCCCATGGATTTGTGGGTGTCCAGATTGCTTAAGCAATCCCTCACGCAGTCCTCCTCGACCAAGGGAAAGTCGTCCTCTCTGTAGGCTTCCTCTCTTACCTCCAGGGCCTGGAATTCCTGAGGGCCTGCCTTGGCACTGAAGACTGAAGCAAAGAAGGCATTCAGTAACTCTGCCTTCTCTGCATCCTCCGTCACCAGGACACCCGCCTCATTCAGCAGCGGCCCCACATTGTCCCTAGTCTTCCTTTTGCTGCTGATGTAGTTGAAGAATCCCTTCTTGTTGTCTTTGACATCCCTTGCCAGATTCAATTCCAGGTGGGCCTTGGCCTTCCTCGTTGCATCCCTGCATGCTCTGACCACGTTCCTGTACTATTCCCAAGTGGCCTGTCCCTCTTTCCACATTCCATGGACCTTTCTCTTCCACATTAGCTCTGCTAGAAGCTTCTTGCTCATCTACGTGGGTCTCCTGCCTCCTTTGCTCGATTTCTTTCTCAGGGGGATGCACTGCTCCTGTGCACGGAGGAAGTGACATTTAAACAGCGACCAGCTCTCTTGGACCCCCCTACTTCGAGAGCCCTGGCCCACGGGATTTTGATCCTACTTATAGCCCTGCTTCCTCCACACAGGAACATACAGCTGTACTTAAGTCACGTGACGCATCCATCGTTCTGGTGAGACCGCACCTGGTGTACTGTGTTCAGTTTTGGGTCCATTACGACAAGAAGGACATTGAGGTGCTGGAGCGTGTCCAGAGAAGAACAATGAGGCTGGTGAGGGGTCTGGAGAACAAGTCTTAGGAGGAGCGGCTGAGGGAGCTGGGGCTGTTTAGTCTGGAAAAAGAGGAGGCTGAAGGGAGACCTTGTTGCTCTCTACAGCTACCTGAAAGGAGGCTGTAGTGAGGCAGGTGTTGGTCTCCTCTCCCAAGTAACTAGCAATAAGACAAGAAGAAATGGCCTGAAGTTGCATCAGGGGAAGTTTAGATTAGATATCAGGAAAAATTTCTTTACTGAAAGAGTGGTCAGACATTGGAATAGACTGCCCAGGGAGGTGATGGAGTCACCATCGCTGGAGGTGTTCAAAAAACATGTAGATGTGGCACTTCAGGACATGGTTGAGTAGCCATGAAGGTGACGGTTGGACTTGATGATCTTAGAGGTCTTTTCCAACCTATGATTCCGTGATTCTGTGATTCTCCTCCTTACCTGTGCGGAATACGTGAAAGCCGAGGCTGCTGGTGTGAGCAGCTTCGTGCGTTCCTCCTTGGTAGATCTGCACACCCTGGACCCGTCTCTGGCCACCTGAATCTTGACCTCGGAGGGAAACAAAGAAAAAACTTGGCCTTGTTCCTTGATGACCAAATGAGTTACATACACACGCCAGGTCTCCATCATCTGAATAGGTGCAACGTAAACAAGACACACTGGCCAGCCTGAAAAAAACCGTCCACCTCTGCACTATCACAGGAAATGGCAGAAACATGAAATCAGTAAGAGGTGCAACAACTGCGTGCTCTTGTTGAATTTTAGTAATTTAAAAGGTTAGATTCTCAGAACCCAGCCATTGTGACCAAAACTCTTCTGGAAGCCAGCCTAGTTAGTTAACTAATGGTAGAAAAACATCTGAAAATTAAAAACACCAACCATATTGCAGCTCATTTGTATAAACTATAGGCTTTACCCAGAGCAAATATTGCTGGGAGAGAAATAAATTATTTCTTGCCCTTTATTCTTTCCTCTTTTTTTTTTCTTTTAAACACAATTATGCCTGCTGCATTTTTGTCTCCTGATAATGAGCATGACCTATTATTTAATTTTGTTCCCTTTATGAACCATTTAGAGAAGTAAAAATAATTGCTTTTTGGAGCAATGAGGAAAAAGGTTGTTTAAACAACCAAGGTGCACACATCTCAGTTAAACAAAAAAAATAAAGTAAGTTACCTTCTCTCTTAACTTTGCCAACTTTTTTTCTTTTTCTTGTTTCTCTACTTCTTCAGTATGTTTTTGTAGAATACTTAGCTCCAGTTTATGCAGATCCTGAAACATATAACAAACAGAAAAGCAAACTTTTCTTTGGAAGTAAAACAAATTATATAAAAATACATACACAGCCCTTTCAGTTTATTTTTTTGTTTTGAAATTATTTTGTCATGGTACAGAATAAAGTTACACTAGGTAGCTCCTTGGTACAGCTTGTCCTGCACAAACAAATAGTAGTTACACAGTATTGAAAAAAAAAAAAAGGATCGTAGTAGTTGGTCTCTGTTTACAAAAATTAACTCTAGTGTGAATGCTGACAATAATACTGGCTCTCCAGTAATCAGATTTACATTGAGCTGGTACTGAACTTCACCTTACAGCTACTGAAACCTGCAAGATCTTCACAATCTCTTTCTATTTCACACCTGCAAACAACAACCAGGTCTTTTGACATTTTCTGTAGCATGGAGAGCGACACAGCCTGTTTTTCCCAAACATTTTCACATTGAAGTAAATAAAACCACTTCTGTATGCAAAAAAGAACTAAATATGGGCTTGAATAATCCTGTAGAACTTAGATATAGAGGGAAAGCAACATCTGTGTCTAGAATAAAGTTTCATACTGTTTTTTGTGTGTAATGGATGCTGTTATTCATAGTGAATCAAAAATAGACTTAAATGGATGAAACTTGGGTATTAAGGATTTTTAAAAGTGTTGAACAGATTATATTATAGGAGGAAGTAGGTGAATTTAAAACAGCATGCATAAATGGAGATGTAATTACGCACACGCTCTTGAAACTTGGTAATTTCTTTTGTGGCAATTCTCTTCCCTCCCTCCTTTTCAGTTTCCTCTCTCTTCTGTTCAAGCTTTTGAAGTTCCTCCTTTTCTTTCTTCTGCGAGGTATACCCTTCCAACAGTAACTTCATGTGGCATTGGTGCTGGTATTCTTTTTGCTGCTTTTTCTCCTTCTCTTCATCTAGTTTTAGTTGTGATGCTTGTTCCATTGCAAATGTTGCTGCTTTCTGTTTCTTCCATGCTTCAACTGCTGCTTGTTGTCTTTTTCTTTCTTCTGCTTTTTTCTTCTGAGCTTCTTCACGCTGTAGCCATTCTTCCTTGAGCATTTTTTCTGATTTCTCTTTCTCCTTCAAGTGTCCTACTTTTTCTTGCTGCTGCTTTTCTTTCCACTTCTTAATTGACTGCAAGAGAACGGGGTGGGGAAGCTTTCATTAAAATTTTACACATTCTCATTCATTCAGTCTGATGAAAACATATGCTCCAAGGATATAAGCGGCAGACAGGAATTAAAAACATCTACTAAAGGCAAGAAAGTGCCTACGTCTGCTTTCTCACAATTTTTTTTTCTATTTTTATGGATCACACAGGCAGGTTTAATACGTGCCTGAAAAAAAATCATGTCATGGCCTTCATATTACCCTGGAGTAGTTATGAATGTCAGTGTAATATGCTTTTTTTAATGCAAAAATATTTCAGGTCTTAATTTTTTTCTTCAAATTAACAATTCCAAGTACTATTTCATAATTCAGCTTTTATGTCAGTGTATCTTTTATTATCAGATGGATAGTTCTTAAAGGAATCATAGTTCTCTGTCAGTATGGCAGACGTATATTGCCTATACAGTGGGACAGATATTCTTAGGGACAGACGTAATTAGAATGGCAATTTCAGATAGGATCACTTACTGCTCTGGGATTGGCATCTAACTTGCTGGACTACTGCCATCAAAATCATTTATACTTTGGCAATACACAGCCCACTTCAGTGTGTTGTTAGGTCTCTACGTTTATTGGTAATTCTTTAAGACAAATATTTTTGGCAGGTTGAGGATGCTAAAGACTTCAGTTATATACCATCAACTGTAACAGAAATCCACCTAGCACCACCACCAGAAGGGAAAATACAAAAATAAGAAATGCATACATTTAAAAAATTTAAAATTAAAAAAATTTAAAATTTAAAAAAGTACTTTTTCTTAAAGCTACAAAAGCCCTAGATGGGTTATTTTACCTCTTTCTTTCTTTCGTGTAAGATTAGAAATTCTTGATACCATTTGTCATGCTGTTGAATATCTTCTTTTGTTCTTCCACAGAGATACTCAAGGGCTTCATCCACGTAAGATAGCCTTCCTTTGTGTTTTGTCCATACTTTCAGAAAATTTTGATGATCATAATCATCCCAGCCTCCTTGCCGCCCTCCTGTTTGCTGAAGAAATCTTTCAAACTCTATTACTTCTTCAGGTAGATGATTTTCTAGTGTTTTATCAACTGAGACCCTAGCTGACGGTAATTTAAAAACTTTTTCTGATGTTGAGCTGCCTAACGCCCACAGTTCCACTTTTCTCTCAAAAACACTGAGCTCATTAATGGCAGTTTTTTCCTCCTTCAAAAGCTGTTCATATCTGAAAAGAGAATAAACACTGAAATGTAAGAAAAAAATCCAGTATTCATTGTTCATTCACTGAAAATGAATTTTGGAATTGTTCAATGCCACACAAAAGCTATTATTCAAAGATTAAGAACTGAAATGCTAACACAGATGACAGCAGGGTTTTAATGATCCCATAATAAAGCACTACACAATCAGAATTAAGTTACCCTTTTAGCGAAAGCACACATTTATGGCACTCAAACAACTAACTCAATCCCCTTCTGACACCAGCAGGGAGAAGTAAAAAAGCCCCCACCCACTTAAAAAAAAACAACAGCAACAACAAAAAACCCACAATCTAATCTCTTCTGCAGCCTTTCTCTGAAAAGCCATTTCATAGGCAAATCATTGTTACATTGGATCACTGCAATAGCTATGTAAACAGCCTCTCTAATAGGCTGTTTATCAAGATTCTAACGTTGGGAGCCTGAGTTTTGATTTACATACCACAGGAATCACTAGCAAAAGAGTAAATCAAAAGAACAGTTTACTTGATTAATGCAAAGTTTTCATTGTGTCTTATAAAAGCACTTTTTCTTGTAGCTGAAGCATGTATAAACATACATTTGCCTCTGTTCCTCTTTAAAAGTGTTGATTGCATTTTCAACTTCTTCCATCATTTCCTTGAGCTTGTCAACGACTAAAAACAAAAAGAAGAAAAGAGCATATCACTTAAGAAGTCTACAGTATTTACCAGTAATTCAGCACTATTCAGAAATATAGGCACTTGCAGAGACTTCTGGGACACTTTTTTATTTTGGTGTACAAAAAAGCAAGCATTTCCATCTCAAATACCTTAAAAGACAGACTTTCATTTATTCAAAAGGTGTGATTTCCCAGTGATTTAGCTAACTGCATGCAAATCCCAGTATAAATTCCTGGAAAAGCAGACAGACTGGAGAAGGACTATACCAAGTCTGCAGGAGAATCATAAGCCCAACTATGCAACAAACCTGTCCATAGAGGAAAATGGTTTTAAATCTGTCATCACAACTTACATTCTGGTGTAGGCTTCACATCTTTTAATTGTTGCTGAAGTCTCTTCACATTATTTTGTATTTTCGATAGCTGCTGCAGGATTTTAGCTTCTGTTAAAATAAAGTGCTTATAGTTCTAACCATTTCTTTGTGCATTAAATTCCATACAAAAACAAGAGCAACAAAATGATCAAAATAAACTGGTGATTTCATTTAAGTGGGGACACAAATTCTGTTTGATCATAAGAAACTGCCATAATGCTAAGCAATTTAACGTGACTGTAACTGAATGTAGCAGGCTGCATGGGCCACGTATTTCCCCACACAGCGTCAACAGATTTTAAAATTAGTAGCTCCTATTTCTAAAGGGGTCAACGGGATAGTCATATCTAGATTAAATCAGCTGGGGTTTTGTTTTCCATCAAATAACCAGAGCTTGGAGAATATTGCTATGCGGATGACATCTCCTCTAGAATTTTGAAGGAGACTCTGACCTGGGCCTCAAAACACTCAGAAATGAAGAGAAAACAAACTTGGAAAGCATATGTGAATGTACTACTAAAATGAGATTATTTGCTATGTTAACTAAAGCAGAATTTATGTTTTTGTGTACTCCAAGCACGCGTGCACTTATTTGCTTTGTTATCACTTGGCTCCTTGTAAGTTCATTAATACAATACTGATGAGGATGAAGTTCTGGATATATCTTAGGTACTAAGGAGCTGTATCTCCTATCCTAGATGATTTGGTTTAAGGAAGGGATAACAGAGTCCAAGACCTAAATGTAACAAAATGTAGCTAACACATGACCCTACTAGTTCCTGCTGAGACCACCCAAAGTGTAAAAGCACATAGATCATGCTTAAAGACCTCAACACAGTAAATGGGAAGTTTGGGGGCTCTAGTACATGCCCTAAAAGATCATACTTTAACACTCCTTCACATCTCACATGTAGTGCCTTACACCTCTCATCTTTGTCCACTTTATTATCTCACAACAGTGTTTCCATCCATACTTCCATGTGCCCTTCTCACCCTGGAAAATTTTCTGAACTTTTTAGCTTGGTCATTCCTTGGAATTATTTACTTACGGGTTGCAGGATGTAAACACTATGGCAAGTTTCCTTAATTAAAAGACGCACATTCAAACACACACAAATTTGTAAGGTAAGTATATTTTTAGTTGTCTCTATGTGTCCTTTCCCTTCTTCAACTTATTTTGATCTTCTACATTAAAAGGCATAGCAAGATTTATTTGATTACTTTCGAAACAATCTAGGTACTGTGATCAGGGAGTCGCTATTTTTCCTGAAGTATTTAATTGGTCCATAACAGATATCGTAGGACAGACTGTGTACCATATCACAGCACTATTTAGAATATGAATACTTATTATCCATGAATTTGAAAAACACAAACATGGAACTGTTTAAAAGTATATTTAAAGGCAGCAATCAGTGTGTGAAAACTTATATTGTGGTAAGTACATATTTATTGTACCGTAGCTGGACTACATCAGATTTTGCAATATACATACAAAATTGATTCCAAGTCTCTAAAACAGTAACTTTCCACTGAAGTTGTTGTGGGTGGTATCTGCTGCATTCGAGATTAATGAAGAACAGTTTATAACACAGAAGGTCCAAAATGTTTATGCTTCAGCATTTTGCAAGTGAATTGTTGAAGTCTTCTTTATAAGCAGTACACATGGTGAAATACCACACTTTTGTCAGCGTCTACCTTCCACCTGAACTGATCTGTCTGTACTACTCATTATTAAACCACTTAAACAACAGTAGGTTGAAAAACAAACAAAAAACCCAAATAAAACCCTACTTACTTTCAGTTTTCCTGCTGACAGTCATGCTATGTTCCAGTTCCTGTAGTGTGCTGTATTCTACCCTGGAATCGCTCTTCCTATTGTAAAGATGTCCATTTTTGTCTTTTTCTATATTTGCAAGCCTGGAAAAAAATGTTGCCACAGAAGAAGACACAAATACTCTGCAAAGTCCCAAGATTTTCCAAGCTTAGTATCCAGTTGGGGCTGCATCAACAGGACTGTCTTAGATTTCACACAAATCACTAGTTTGTTCCTACCGGTGTTTTCATAGAAAAATCTTTCTGCAGTGGCAAGACTACACACCAAAGTAACCTAAGAACATGACAAGAGGAAGAAGTTAACAAGGAAATTGCCTTGCTGACAGGCAGTGGTTCACACACTGAAACATACTGAAATTTTATCTGTATGCTCACGAACAGGGACCCTTATGAGAATTTTCACTGGAATCCGCAGGGACAGAGACAGGCTGTATTAATACAGTTGCACACGTAGATGGAGCCCCAGAACAGACAAAGCAGGTACATTCCCTTAGCCTTAACACTAGTAATAGTACAACTGGAACTGAAGATTCAAATTCAAGTTCATTAGCATTTAAATAACTTAAGATATTACAGCTGCTACCTTACTTACCAACTATGCTTTACGTACCGTATAGAGAGCTATAGGTGACTTATGCTTTCTTACTAAGGTCACGAGCTTTAGAGTACAACTCAGAGTGGGATGCGCTTTGCCCTACTACAACCAGGCAGTAGACTATAGGGTTTGACCCACCCAGTCAGCAGCACATACTGTAGTCCTGAGCACAGCTGAGAAGTTTGGTGCTACCATGTTGGAGATCAGAACAGCAGGACACTGGTGCCATGCAGTACGGAGACATCTGGTAGGATTCCCCAATGTTAAGCAACACTACTGACAGCCCAAGAAACTCTTGACTCTCAGTAGCAGCTTGGTTATTCAGCACACTATTGCTGCTATGTGGTTCAAACCCCTTTATGGTGCAGTTTATGGTTCAGAATTTAAATGCTCTGCTGTCCGCTGGAATCCACAGACCAGATCCAATTACCAAATCTCCCCACACAGTGCACTAGAGGCCTTCAGAACACAACTACAGAAGGACAGTGTGCCGTAGTTAAATGGCATGCCTTGTTTGAAGCTGCTTGGGAACATCTACATTACCCAGCAGTCAATGTTTGAGCCATAACCCAGGATCCAGAATTACTAGGGAGGAGCTGATTCAGTCAGTGTAAAACACTGCTGTGAGATTTATGTCACTGTTCAGGGTTCACGACTACAAACCTCGCCCTCAGCCAGGTGGCTACATCAGCTCTTCCTCATACAGCTCACCCATGCAAGAAGAAACCTCCCTGTTCTTTCAGCTGCCAGTGTAGTTGTTACAGCACTTGCTCAAGATGTAACGAAAAAGATTTAAATCACTTCTCTGTCTGAGGTGGCTTGAAACCCCATTTTCCAAAGCAGTGGCCTAGATGAAGTGCTTTCAGTCTTCTGTGAGGAAGCTGTTGTAATGCTGCTGCAATTCCCCTTTTGTTGGTATGTCTTAAGGGCTTTAGGTCCTTAGAAGGGTAAGCAGAGCTGAGTAGGAAAACTGAGAGCTCAGTTATGCCACACGCACTTTCTTTTTTGTGCATCTAGTGCAGCAATAGCTTACTAAAGAAGATGCTCGACCGAAGTCCAAATGGACATAAGAACAGGGCATTTTGGAGCTCATGAGCCTATCCTGAACTACTGCAAAAACCACAATAATCTGCCTGAGCTCCTGAAAAGGAAATCTTTGCCTGAAGGTTTCATTACCAGAAATTCTTACCTTGAACCTTGAGTTATGTTACCTCCAGAACGGCATGAAAATATAGTTATGACGAAGAGTTTAACTTACTGAGTTTTTAGCTTCTCTGCTGTTCTTATGAATTCAACTTTCTTAGCTTGTTCACCTTTCATCTTCCAGTTCTGAAATGGTCGACCAGCACCTGTGGTGCCGGAACGGCTGTCATTCTGTGCATAACAAAGTTAAGCATTATTCAAAAACAGCATTTATTTTTTCAAATGTTCACTGAGCATTTTTTTTAACCAGAGAACACCACGGTGCAGAGTAACAGCACAACTTCAGTTCTATACTGGTGCAGCCCTGCCACTTTTAAGTCACACAGGTATAAAACTGGAGTGATGAGCAACGGCAAGCTGATGGCTGTATACGGGAACGCATTCTTCAGCGGAAAACCGGGAAGACCGCAACATCAGCTTGCTTTAACAGAGGCTGCTCACCACACCGCAACACCAAATCAGGTGTCGACAACCAATGCTAACTCCACCGCCGCGCCTCTCGCGGCAGCCACTCTCTGACAGGGGGTCAGCCCAAGCGCTAGCTTCACTTCTGAAATCCGCTTCGCGCCCCCTGCAGATCGCCAGCTCTTCTCAGTAGCAACCCCTCACGCCCCTCAGGCAGCCCCTGCTCGGAGGGCAGGTCACGGAGCGCCCCGCTCGGGCCGCGCCCCCTGAGGCCAGGCCGGGCCAGCCCCGCAGCCCGCACCGCCTCGCACGCGTCTCCTTCGGCGGCCGCCTCCCGCCGGGTCCGCTGCCAGGGAG
>Ga0065711_1050765_pt1 | contig 10667 bp, 9 predicted proteins | sample Hoacrofraction12_FD_59098 | JGI IMG/M metagenome (GOLD analysis project Ga0065711, IMG submission 59098) | Hoatzin crop microbial communities from Cojedes, Venezuela - Epithelial fraction 12 v2 (version 2) | ecosystem: Host-associated > Birds > Digestive system > Esophagus > Crop | place...
CGTGGCCAAGAATTCTTTTCCCCCTTTGTGATAGCTGAGCTCCACTTGTTGCCAGCAGGCCCGGTGCTGTGTATACCTCCCCATGATCAAAAAAGCCAAAATTTGACTGATAATATTAGCACCTAGCCCAAAAGAAAAATCAAAAGACAAGATATGCAAGTCTATTGGTATTGTGTTTTACACTATGAACATTACACTTTAAATTGTAAAACGTGATAAAATGTAAGCTGATAAATTGTTATTTTTTTCAATGCTGATAAATTGTTATTTTTTTCAATTCTTCCATAACAAAAAATGAGCTTTGTAAATTAATAGGCTAAGCGCATATCACTATAAAGTGGGAGAAGAGAGACTGCTCATTTTATATTTGTTTATTCAACAGATTACTTTTTTACAACCCACTTATCTGTAAGATCATGATAGTACAGCAAATACCATGGTTTATTCTTTAAGTGAAATAAAATGCATTTTTGTTAACACTGAATATGATTTTTTAATGAAAAATACACTTTTTTTCTCTTCTCACTATCACATATCTATACAAAGACTTCATTTGACCAGAAAGTAAATATTTTTCAGGAAAAAAAAATACGTAAAGCAAAGAAAATATAATTAACCAAATCAGTGCAACAACTAAATGAATAATTTTCCCTGGCTTCTTGGCACTTGAGTGTCTCACTACAGTGCCCTATTAATGTTCTCAGTTATAAATAATGAGAGCAATGAAAGTTTAAAGCAGGTTTACAACCCTATACATTTTTGCAGCCAGCTTAGCCAGCTATAAACCAACCTGAATATATACTTTTTAAATAAAAAAAAAAATCACAATTATCTTAGCTGTACTGAATTCTTTTCACCATCGTCCATTTGCCAGACTAGGATATGTCACTGTGAGCTGTAACGCAATATGGAAAATAACACAGTGCATAAATGCACTGATATATTCTAGGGTAGAAAACTTACTGGTATGGAAAAAGATCTAACCACTGCTTGCTAAAATGAAGTAGTTCAACTTCAGTCACTTTGAAGTCAGCCAAAGCAAATTTGACAATCTAGGTGATGAAGTTTGCATGGCAGATTATAAAAAGTTGTGTTGTAAGTACGGTTATACACTATTTCCATCTTGAAACTCTACTTCAGACCTACATGATTAATAACTGGAATTTAGCTATATATATAATCTATACATAATTTAAGCCTGAGGACAGTAGGACACATTCACCTCTCTGCAACAGGAATCTGAACTGTGCAAATACAGTTTCTGGTAACCCTGAGAGTTCTTTTATGAATGTCAGTGTTTTCTGTTCTGAAATGTTTACTTAGTTACAACAGATCAGCAGTGTCAGCAACCTGCACTGACACCTATACTGATATCTAGTGTTCCTGTAGCACTAGATTGAAATAGAGGTGGTCTGCAGGCCATCACTAGATGGTTAATTTTTTTGCTTTTGCTGACAGGGTCTGTCTCTTGGTGTGAGATCTCTCGGGATACCAGAACAAAATAGACATAGTACCAGTGCAGCACTATTACCTGTACAAGGGCCTTGTGCTAATTTGACAGTTAATCTCTGAGCTGGCTCCTGATCTGACATTAGTAGAGAAGAATAGTAGTGCTTGATCAAAATGATCTCTTCTATAGAAGATGGAGAAGAAATAAGCTCACAGCCTGCTGCTAGCTCCTCTGTTAAGCAGCCAGGAACACGACAATTCTAGAGCCAAATTTGACATTCTGCTTTTTAATGGAACATATGTTTTATAAGCAATGAGACAGCTGGTCCAAAAAAGCATATCTTGGCAGATCCCATTTCTATGGTAGTGAGACAGAAAATCAATGTGAATGGGAGTTAATTTTAAAATGACACATTAACTTAAAACTTTCACTTCCATCTAATGATATTTCATCTGTTCCTCTTGCAAGATTGATTGTTGTAATTTATAATTGTGGATTATTTTAATTTATCTATTTAGTGACAATGACAGCGCTATACCAAAGCAGTCCCATTGACTTCATCATCCACTCTCAAAAAACAGCAGATGTATTGAAGCAGAGGTTTCAAAATGTCTAAGAGGAAATAATGTGTCACACAAATTTCATCCTCCTTCCTAGTTTGGTTAAATGTATAGATTGTGGATCACAAACCCATCTACAGTATCAGGCTTGAGTTTAATTCCTTCTGGAGAAGCAAAATGAAGTAACATTTTTGGAAAAGGAGAACTATCAAAAAATCAGATATTCTGAGATGTTACTCAACAAATAGGAAACAGAGAAGTCAGTAAAAACTTTGTATACACTCATATTTTATTGCTACATCCCTAGTCATGGTCTTAAAAGGTATGCTTATTGACTAGGTGAAAGGTGTGTATGTAGGATTGATTCAAGCTTTGTTTGTATCAGTATATTTTTTCCCTCTCAACAGCACTAATTCACCTGGCTTTGTTGTGGGACATGGGCGTAAAAGTCTGATTCTGGTCACTTTTCTGGGTTGCCATGAGGTTTTGAGAGGTATTATAGAAAGACAATTACAAATTATGAATTCAAATCAGAGAAACTACATTTGCACTGTGAAGTAAAACCTTTAATGTTTTCAGCGAGTAGTAAGATCTTTACCTGATATAGTTTGCTTTTTCCATCTGCACGCTCTAATAGCTAATACTTCTTTTTTCACTTGTACCTGTAATTCGTATGGGATCTGACAGTACCACTACTACAGCTACTACTCTTTGCACTACATATTCACATTAGGGAGCTACAAAGTACCACTACTACTTTAACCAGTACTACAGCTACCTAACCACATCATGGCACTATTTGTATCATCCTTTATATCTGACACAGAAAGAAAAAATACTAGTGCAGGCAACATGGCATAGCCCTTCTCATCTCCGCTACTTATTCTGTGCCATTCAAGTTCTGTGCTCCAGACCGGACTGTCTTCATAGGCAGAGCTAAGAGCTTTAATTAGACAAAGACATGTCATGGTAAAAAGTAGGCAAACTTTTCAACTCGTGCATCTGAAATAGAAGCAGCAGACTCCAAAGGTGTGTTCAAGAGAAGAAAAATTACACACAGTTTGCTGGGCTACGTAAGAGAACAGGGAGTGAAAATGACACAATGCAGTGGTTTCGCCAGAGGAAAACGAGAAAGAAAAGCTATTTGCTGCTTTTGGAATATAGAAAGATAAGTCAGGGTCAGAGGGCTTGTGATATAACACAAAGTGGTATTTCTATTGATTTTTGGTATCCAGCAGAGTTACAAATTTTGGTTTCAATCTCATTTTTGGAAGACGTTCCTTAGTTCTTTGGTGATCAAAATTAGAACAAGTTGTCCTGATCCAATATCAGGGAGGTTTCAATGCAATCCCAGGAGACGAGATTAAGATGCAAACGGAGTCAGATGCCATGCAACCTTGTAAACTTTATTTCAGTGAACTGGGAATCGGAGGTTGGGCGGGGACAGCAGCGGGGGGAGGATGTGAGAAAGAAAGGAGAAAAAAAAAAAGGAAAGAAAGGGTGAGAGAAAGAAAGAAAGGAGTAAAGTCGAGCAACCCCAGTGGGCGAGGAAAAGAAGTGCAGGGAGGAGGGATCGGTTACCCCCACCACAGATTCGGCAATGTCCAGCGATGTCCGGTTGGCTCAGTTTCCATGCAGGCATGGAGGTTCTGGCAAGGGCAGAGTCTGGTAGCAAGGCAGCGAGGAGGAGAGCAAGACAGCTCAGAGGCGCATGTGTTGTCCTTTTGTAGGGGCATTTGCCCATGTGCCGTACGTGCAGTTCATGCCATACATGCTGCCCGCTTAGACAAGTCCTCTCTTGCCGGTCCGCTTGCTAGTCCGTGCACAAGCGCTTTCCTGCAGGCGGTTGTGGCGGTTTTTGGAGGCCAGGAAGAGATGACAACAGCAATGTCAAGACGAAAACAGTTCGTAGCAGTATTCTACACAAGTATAGAGTAAATGTTTTGTAAAAGACATCCCTCCACTGGTAGCTTCAAACTTTGAACTCTCTACTAGTAACACGGAGACAAATAACAGGAAAAACCAAGGGCTCTGCTGATCTATTGGGATACAAAAAAAGCCTCAAAAAGAGCTGTTTGGGAGCATGGGTTGTAAGCAGGACTGAAAAGGTAGTTTTTGTGTATAAAGAAGTGTTTCATCTGGAAAACAGTACAGAAATTAAAAGGTTAAGATGCTATCAGTTGCTTCTGTATGACAGAGATCAGAAAGACCACGATTTACATTATAAGGCTGAATAGAAGAGTGTTTTAATCGTACAAAATATTTTTCATTCTTCCCTTAATATTTACTACAAGCCATTCATACATTTTTCTTCCTTTATGAATGTGCTGCTTTTTTTCAAGTATGTGTTTCATGCTTATTCTTCCTGAAGGAACCAAAAATTCGGTTAAAATCAAAGTTTCCCTGTTCTTGAGGAAAAGAAGATGTAGTAAAAATGGTATTTTCTGTCAGGAAATTATTCTAATAGGAGGTTGTCACTTTTCTCTCTATATACATAGAGGAATACATATCCAAGACCTATCTTACAAGATTACACCATCAGAAAAACAGGGGAAGAAGTGAGACACACTAGTTAGCTCTCCTAGGAAATATAAGCAGAAGGCAAGGCAAAGGCTGAATCAAGGAAATAGAACCCTTTTTTTTTTCTTTTTTTTTTCTTTTTTTTTTTCCTTTTTTTTTTTCTTTTTTTTTTTCAGCCTTAAAAGCTGACAGGAATGTATAGCTTGATGTCTCTATAGGTTTGAGCCATCTCATATGTCAGCCATTTTCCATCTGTTATGTGTCTGTGCACTGTTTTATAGTTTGTAGTCATCTGTCAGTGTGAAAAGCAGAGGCTCATCGACCCTTAGTTCTTCAGCCTTTGGTATTTCTTCAGGTCATGATGAATGATCATCCATGTAACTACTGCATTGTGTTCACTTTCAACTGCATTACTGTCTCTGGCCATCTTGCTAATATGCAGGAATCATAGTGATGTTTCAGTGTTTAAAAAATGGGCTGTAAAAACAATCAGAGGAAGTTTTCCTACTGTCAATTTCAATGTTGCTTCAACTAATAACACTGTCTCAAATCAGAAAGGATTCAGAAAAGGTTAACATTCCAATCAGTGGACTTGTAAGGAAGGATGTATAATAGAACAATGAAGTATAACATTGTTTATGCTACATTTACTAGCTAGCTAATAAGGCTAATATCTAGGAAGTTAGCTAGTGGCACAACACAGCAACCTGCAGTTTTAAATGCTGGTTAGCAAAATCATTTGGTTTAAATTAGCATTTTTGTCTGTTATGTGTGTTAAAGTATACTTCAGACACGACAAAGAGGCAAAATGCTTCCCCTTTTAGTGAACATTTGAAATATGCAAGCTTTTGTCTGAGGCTGTAGCTGCTGGGGCAAACTGGGCAGAGAGCTACGGTGATGTTGACTCTGGTTCTCCTTGCCTCCAGGACGCATGGTGGCACAGGCACTGGGCTAAGTAGCTGTCAGGCTAAGTGTGAAAAAGCTGTTCCTTCAAGGTGTCTACAGGACACTAAACAAATACAATACCAGGACTTGGTGGCAGAAGATACCCCGTAACACAGTGCAGTCTTACAGCATTTCACTCTACCTCAGCTTTAGCTCCTCCTGTTCTGACTTAGCTTCTCCTTTTTATCTTTTCTTCACCGTGCCACTTTATTTTACTATCAGTGTAAATCATTTACTTGCTCACTCCATCAGACTTTGCTTTCTCCAGGAGATATCACAGCAGAGAGGTCTGTTAGCTCCTGGCAATCTTCAGCAATTTGGACACCTTCCCTTCAGACTTAAGCCATGCTGCTGCTTGTTGGCAATTACCTACATTCCTAGACTTCACTGCACCCTTCCAAATTTTTGCATTTTCTACTAGTTGTCCTCTACCTGAGGCCTGATTTTGATCTCCATGGCTGTTTTCTTCTGAAATTCTTTTTGCCCTGCTCACTACCATCTTGGCAAGATGCGTTTACTTCACACAGCTCTAAATCTGTAACTCCAACGTGAATCCTCCACCTCATGATGTGAGTGTAGGATGGCCTAGATCCTAAAGGATCAGAAGGAAATCACAATGTGCTTCCACCATTTCACCCAAGTATTAGCAAATACAAACTTGGTTAACTAATAAAATTAAGTAAACAACAAACTGCTTCATGTGGGTGTGCATTGGCAATTTCTGGTGTTATGCAAGATTTTTTTCCCTCTCTTTCCTGCTAGGCAGCTGATATTATCAGTGACCCGACTGTGACGTTTTCAGAGGAGAACAGAAGCTTTTCCTTATTGAAACCAGTGGAAGATTTGATGATCGCTTACAGAAGAGTAAGTTTTCAACTGCTGTCAAGTTCTTATGAAAAAGAGATTGAAATAAAAAGGATTCAAAAAAATCCCAAAACCTACCACCTCAACATTGAAAGGTAAGTGCTGTTTCACTTTTCCTTTTTTTTTTTTTTTACTTCATTCAGTTACCCATTCCATACAGGTTAAGTGAGAAGAAAGCCAACTGCTTCACAAGAGCACTTTGGAAAAACCTATTCGAAAGCTGTCAGGAAAACCAGAGGCTCTCAAGAAATCTGACCAGTAGCAGTTACAGAAAGCTTAAAGTGTCGCTAAAAGTGTGATGCACCTTGACAAAATATAGAATTAGGAATACTTCAAAAGGCTTTAATGGTTTACATCAATATATGGCAGTCTCTGTAAACAACTCTGATTAAAGTATGACAGTCCATTGAATCCTGTGGGTACGATACAGAGTGTGAACAGTGCTCATTATGCATGCAGTAAGAATGACAGATTTCATGGTACACAGAAAATTAAGATGCTTGTAGGAAAAGATTCTGGAAAAAAAAATACAGCTCGATGAAGTCTGTTATCAGTTACATAGCCCACTGGGTAGAATGCTGAAAGAAATTTTTAAAGAACTGAAGGTTTTAATTCATAAAATGGAAAAGTAACTAAAAATTTCATGAGTATAACTGCATATAGTTTTAAAAATCACTTCTAAGGTTCAAGCTTCTGTTATTTCAGCACAATTAAATATATTTGGAAAAGTCTTCTTGAAATAAAGTTAGTGGAGGTAATTTTTATCCTTCTTCAAGGATTATTTATGTGGAAGGCAATCAGATGTTAGGGTCATCAGTGACAGTGAACTCTAATAAAGATCCATCATTTTAACTAAAAATGTTATGACAAGAATTTGTGCAAATGTCAAATATCTATCAAAATATTTTGTTAATTAAAAAACTACAGGTTGTAGAATAAAGACAGACTATAACTATTTAAAAATAGATTACCAAGAATGATTTTCATATGCATGGAACACATGAGAAATCTGGACAGATTGTGTTAATTGAGAGAAATGGATAGCTGCTACCAAAACAAAGGACCTTGGGAATTCACCGAGTTAATTTTGCTAAGATGAAAATCTGTTGAGTCATAGAATATCCTGACTTCGACTCAGCACCTGGCTGATGGAAATGTTCTGCTTGGCTTTCATCTAGGAAAATGATAAAATCTGAGGTGGAGTTCTAGACTTCCACAAAATAACATTGCCTGATTTGCAACCTCAGTGCAATAGAATGAAACCTGTACGCCTAAACCATATCTGAACTTCAAATTCGAGTATTTGGTTTAGAGTATTTTGACATTAAAGCTCCTAAATGTTTGCAGCCTAAATTGAAGTGTCTGGCAGTGGTGGGGAAAACACGAATTTTTCCTTACCTGAGGGGACAACTTTCTGTAATAATTGTCACTTCAAATCCCTCAAAAAAGAGAGTGAAAGGAATGCTCATAAAGATTTCTGAATCTTTGAGCAACTGTTCTGGATATTGGGTTGCTTTAGAACCAGAACAGCTTTTTAAGGGTTGGGGGAGGGAAGCACGAAACCAAAACCCATACCCTATTTTTGAGGCTGCTGGTATCCTCAGCTGAGAGTAATCCTGATGTGGTTTTAACAAACTTCACTGAAGCATCTAGAGTGAAGGTATCAGCATTAGCTGGCCAACAATCTCAACTTCTTACTGTGTCAGCAGCAAAAAAAATGTTGGCTGCAATCTCATGGGTTTTGGAAGTAAATTAAATAAATGATGAATTGTGGTTTTGGATGCTCATCTGAATGTACTAGAGCTGTAATCTGAAAGGTAATTTATTTACTTGGTTGTACTTGTGTTATGATTAATTTGCTGCAAATGTTTTGGTTCAAATACTCTCAACTGAAGGATATCTCACAGAAGAAGAAAAATCTGATATGTTTAGAACAAAAACTGTAAGACAATAAAATGCATCCAGGAGATTTTAGGCATCCACCTCATTTTATCTCAGATTGCAGTATTAGAGATCAACTTATTTATTCAGAAAATACTTACATTTCTTGAGAAAGTAAACTTCTGCTTGTTGGTTTTGTGAAGGGAATTTCAACAGTGTGCTGTGCCCTCACAGTGTCTGAAACCAAAGAGGTGGCTGTGACGCCTACTTTGTAATGCAAGGTAGTTGTAGAGAAATCTGTGTTTTTCTTAGGTTCATCTGTTTCTTGTAATTTCAAAGAAATACTACTGGTTTAAGTGCATAACCTAGAAAGTATTAATTTTTTTTTTTTATTTACTCAATACTTCCTGAATTGTGAAGCTAGATTGCAGTGATGACTTGTCCTTGATATCAGCTGGAGTACTGCAGGAGGAGAAAATATTATTTTTATCTTACTATTTTGGACACTTTTAATTGCAGCTGAGACAGACTGATGTGGTAGAAGTCAAGTGGGATTGAAAACCAGGAGTGAATACCTGGGAAACTGTTGAGAGAGTTTCCAACTGAAGACTTTACTACAGCTCTGAAGTTCTTGGTTGATGCATTTGGAAATGTACTGAAGAGTTTGCTCTAGAGGGACCAAAATACACTGCATATATTTTTCAAAGGATTTATGGCTTTTTTCAGTAAGTTCATGGCATACTGAACAGCATAGTGATCTTTGAAGATGTAGGTAAACCTGACTTGTAGAGACCATGGCATGGGATGTCTGTGTCAGGCAGACTGGAGCAGAGCTCAGGAGGTCTCAGTCCAACCTCTAATTCATAGCAGGCTCAGCTGTGAGCTCAGACCGGGTTGCTCAGGGCTTTGTCCTGTCAGGTCTTTAAAACCTCCAAGCATAGCGACTGCACAGCTTCTCTGGGTGACCTGATCCACCACCTGACTGTCCTCAGGGTGAGAAAGGGATTCCTTAACCCCAGCTTGAACCTCTCTCATTTCAACTTCTGCCCATCGTCTCTCATCCTCCTGCCATGCACCACTGGGAAGAATCTGGCTCTGTCATCCTACTAATTCTGCCAACAGGTGCTGGGGGGCTGCTATCAGCTGCTCCCCCACTCCCCTCCAATTTTCTCTGCCCCAGGCTGAACCAGCCCCTGTCCCTCAGCCTCTCCTCACACTTTCCATCCAAGGAATTGTTGTTTTATTTCATCCAGAAACCACTGAAGGATAAATCAAGTTCATTTAGACTAAAGACGCAGTTAAAAGTTCTAGATAATGTAATATATTGGACTATATCATAGGAAATACAGGTTGTATCTGTATAGCAGTACAGCACAATTCAGTACTCTGCATTGCATTAAAGCTTCCTTAGATTTTAATTCAGCTGTTGTAAGCCCTCTGACATCCATATACCAGCAATGCAGGCTTGCCAACAGTTAGTAAGCATATAATACAGGATTTGCATTCGATTGCATTGTCTTCACTGTGACAGGGATAATTATTTATCTCTGTGATTCCAAGGCAAATGAAGAGTTCAGTACGGTTTACATGGGCCCCACAACTCACAGTGGAAAATCTGCAGGACTGAGTTTCTGCTGAAGGTCTCTGCTCTGAATGTCTACTACTTTTGAAAAATCAGCGAGGCTGAAACAGATCATATTTGTTTCAAAAATATACTAACAGTAAGATATCTAAGTAGTATACCTAGGAATATTATGGTATTAAATGTGAGACTAAATCCCATAGTTAGCGTCTCTGATTGGGAGGATGTGTAGGGGCGGAGAGGCTTAACCTTGGCAAACAACCAAATGCCCACGCAGCTGCTCATGGATCAGGATGAAGACATGGAGGTTGCTTACAAGTTACTGTCATGAGCAAAATAGACTGGACTTGGAGAAAATTAATTTAATATATTGCCGATTAAAATTGATTTGAGTAGTAAGAAAGAGAAACATTAAAATAACACCCTTCTATTTCCCTTTCCCAATTCAACTTCAGTCCTTCACCCCCACTTCTCTCTACCTTGCCCCAAACAGTCTAGGGGTGGATGGGGCAGGTTATGTTCAGTACCTACAGATTTCTCTTTGCTGCGCCATCTTTCTCACACTTTTCCCCCGCTCCAGCATGATGCTCTCTAAAGGCTGCAGTGTGGCAGCCATTAGCTTCTCCTCACAGAGTCCACCCCTGCAGCCCCCGCTGACAGAACCTGGGCATGGACACTTGATACACCGATATAAATCAGTTAATCTATCAACTGTAGGACTTAAAACTGCAATGGATTCAGCGTGACCTGGATAGGCTGGAAAGCTGGGCAGAGAGGAACCTGATGAGGTTCAACAAGGGCAAGTGCAGGGTCCTGCACCTGGGGAGGAACAACCTCATGCACCAGTACAGGCTTGGGGTGGACC